>OJOV01000551.1_pt1 | contig 40687 bp, 35 predicted proteins | sample 1598281 | NCBI WGS metagenome assembly OJOV01 (sample SAMN03922469, study PRJEB24848) | human gut metagenome | isolation source: stool sample | host: Homo sapiens | place: Germany | collected 2010-11
TGGAATGGATTTTTGCGCGTAACTGTGAGGGTACTGAACAGTTACGAGTGTTTAAGCAAAAATGGTTTTCCATGGGACGGGAAACGTCCTGGAGACAAAGGAGAAGAAAGATGAAAAAATTACTGGCAATGGTTCTGACCGTTTCCATGACTGCAGCAATGGTTGGCTGCGGACAGGCAGCAGAAACCACAGAGACAGCAGCTGAGAGCACTGCAGTAGAGACTGTTGAAAGCACTGCAGCAGAAGAGACCGCAACTGAGAGCACAGAAGAAAGCACTGCAGCAGAAGAAGCAGCAGGCGAAGTTTTATCCTATGCAGATTATGTTGCAGCAGATCTGGACAGCGAAGTGACCATCGAGAGCTACGTTCAGGCAAAACAGTCCTGGTGGGAAGACAAGGCTACTGTTTATACACAGGACAAGGACGGCGCATACTTCCTGTATGACATGGCTTGTTCTGAAGAAGATTATGAAAAGCTCGTTCCCGGCGTAAAAATCCGCGTAACCGGTTACAAATCCGAGTGGTCCGGCGAAGTTGAGCTGATGGATGCAACCTTTGAGTTCGTAGAGGGCGCAGACGAATATATCGCTCCTGCAGTTGATGTTACTGACCTGCTTGGCACAGACGAGCTGATCGATCATCAGAACCAGCATGTTACCTTTACGGATCTGACTGTAGAAGCAGCTGGTCAGGATGCAGACGGCAACGATGTTCCTTATCTGTACAACTGGGACGGTTCCGGTTCTGAGGGCGACGACCTGTACTTCAACGTTTCCAGCAACGGCGAAACCTACACCTTCCTGGTTGAGTCTTATCTGTGTGACAAGGACAGCGATGTTTACAAGGCTGTTAAAAATCTGCAGATCGGTGATACCATCGATGCAGAAGGCTTCCTGTACTGGTACGAGGGTGTAAATCCCCATATCACAGCAATTACAGTAAAATAATCCGACGCTGCAGCTTGCAGCCGATACAGACCGCCGGCGGCTTTTTCGAAAGCCCCGGCGGTTTTCTTATCTTTTCCTTAAATTTTTACGAATTATTTTTGCCCTGTATTGACTTTGGAAATATTTGTGGATAAAATACAGACTTAGTAAAGATAAGGTTAGGAAAAACAAAGGATAAGGGTTCTAAATGTACTGTGAATGTGAATATGGGGACGGCAGGCTTCCATTATTGTTTATTGTAAATCCTGCAGCCCACTCAGGAGAGGGCTATGCGCTCTGGAAACAGGCGGAAGCAGTTTTGCAGGAGCGCAGTATTCCTTATGAGGTTTATTTTTCGGAAAAGCGCGGCGATGTCAGGCAGCTGGCAAAACGGCTGACGAATGTTTCCGAAGGAGCGGAACGGTTTTTAATTGTGCTCGGCGGAGACGGAACGCTCAATGAAGCCATACAGGGGATGCAGCATTTCGAACAGGTTCGGCTCGGCTATATCCCGACCGGTTCGAGTAACGATCTGGCGCGGGATCTTAAGATTGGGCACGACATCAGGCCTCTGATGGAAAAGCTGCTGGAGGGCGGCACAGAGCATCGGATGGATCTCGGATGCGTCACATGGAATGCGGATGGAAAAGCGCAAAAAAGGTATTTTCTGGTCAGCTGCGGCATAGGATATGATGCAGCGGTCTGTCAGGAGGCACTCGATTCCCCGATGAAGGACGCGTTAAACAAACTCGGGCTCGGCAAGCTGACGTATCTTGGGATCGGCTTGAAGCAGATGCTGACGCTGCAGTATTGCAGGGCGTCGATTCGCCTGGACGGCCGGGAGATCATCAAAGCAGGAAAGCTTTTATTTGCGGCGGGAATGATTCACCGTTACGAGGGCGGCGGCTTTTGCTTTTGTCCGAAGGCAGATGATCAGGACGGGCTGCTCGACCTGTGCGTGGTCAATAACGTGCCGAGATGGAAATTCCCGATCATTATCCCTTTTGCATTGAAGGGAAAGCACGGAGGATTTAAAGGCGTGGATCAGTATCGTGCCTCCCGGATTGAAATTCGTACGTCGACGCCCTGCTGGGTGCAGACAGACGGAGAGATCCCGGGAAAGCTCGACAGAATTGAACTGACAGTAGAAAAACAGAAGATTCGGTTTATCGTATAACGATTGTATAAAACGTATAAAAATAGAAGAAACGCTGTTTTTCGTGAGGATGGAATCGCTGCCCGGCAGCGAAAGAGGAGAGCAATGAAACGCTATTATGAGAAGTATAAGCATATCATACCGTTGGCAATCTTCGGTGTGATCTACGTTCTGTGGTTTTATTTGCTGGAGCACCGCACCAATGTGCAGTATATGGTAGTGCATATGAACATTGATGATTATATACCGTTCTGTGAATATTTTGTCGTGCCTTACCTGCTCTGGTTTGCTTATGTACCAGCTGTGCTCGGGTATCTTTTTTTCAAGGATCGGCGCAACTATGACAGATGTGCAGTGTTTCTGTGCACGGGAATGCTGATTTTTCTGGTGATTTCGACGTTTATTCCGAATATTCAGCATCTGCGGCTTCACACCATGCCGCGCCACAATGTATTTACGGTTCTGGTGAGTCAGCTTTGGCAGACGGATACGCCGACCAACCTGTTCCCAAGTATTCATGTATATAATTCCCTCGGAGCGCATTTCGCGGTGATGAACAATGAAACGCTCTCCGGCAAAAAGTGGGTGCGCAGAGGCTCCATGATTCTCTGTGTTTCGATCATTTTATCCACGATGTTTATCAAACAGCATTCGATGTTCGACGTTTTGATGGCGTTTATTATGGGCGCTGTGATGTATGCGGCGGTTTATTATTACGACGTCGTAGGCGCATATCGTTTCCAGACAGGCAAGCGACAGCGCAAACGGGCGAGAATCGGATAAAAATAGTTCTTGCGTAATTTGGTAGGCTATGTTAGAATATCCCTCGGCGGCGCACAAGTGTGTGCGACATAAGAACATAAAGGGAGCGATATTATGACAGAGCCTACCAAATATTTTGTGGTGACAAAAAAAGCGGTACCGGAGGTATTATTGAAGGTTGTGGAAGCGAAACGGCTGTTGGAATCAGGAAAGCTGCCCACCATTCAGGATGCAGTAGATGCGGTTGGTATCAGCAGAAGCTCTTTTTACAAATATAAGGATGATATTTTTCCGTTCCACGACAGTACCCAGGGAAAAACTGTAACGCTTTCGATGCAGATCGAGGACGAACCGGGACTTCTGTCGGATGTGCTTCAGGTCATTGCACAATTTGGTGCAAATATTCTGACGATTCATCAGAGTATTCCGATCAATGGCGTTGCGACGCTGAGTATCAGCGTACAGGTTCTTCAGACGACAAAGGACATTTCGGAAATGCTGGATGCGATGGAGAAGCGGACAGGCGTGCACAGCGTAAAGATTCTGGCGAAAGAATAGAAAACGGAGAACAGCAAAGCATGGTAAAAGCAGCGATATTAGGATATGGTACAGTGGGAAGCGGCGTGGCTGAAGTGCTTTCCTGCAATCAGGAGCTGATTGCAAAGCGTGCCGGTAATCCGATTGAAGTGAAATATATTCTGGATCTGAGGAATTTTCCCGGAGATCCGAATGAGACAAAAGTCGTACATGATATAGAAGTTATTTTACAGGACCCGGAGATTTCGATTGTCTGCGAGACGATGGGCGGAAACGAACCGGCATACACGTTTTCCAAGCGTGCATTGGAAGCCGGAAAGAGCGTATGCACTTCGAATAAGGAGCTGGTTGCAAATCACGGCGCAGAGCTTCTTCGGCTGGCGCGGGAGAATCGCTGCAATTACTTTTTTGAGGCGAGCGTAGGCGGCGGTATTCCGATCATTCGTCCAATTAACGACTGCCTGACGGCGGAGCGGATTGTGGAAGTTTCCGGTATTTTAAATGGAACGACGAATTATATTTTAACAAAGATGGAACAGGAGGGCATGTTGTTTGAAGAAGCCCTTGGTCAGGCGCAGGCACTGGGCTATGCGGAGCGCAATCCGGAAGCAGACGTGGAAGGCTACGATACGTGCCGCAAAATTGCGATTCTGACCTCCCTCGTAGCGGGAAAGACCGTTGATTTCCACAAAATCCATACGGAGGGCATCACCGGAATCGATCCGACAGATTTTGCCTATGCAAAGAAGCTGGATGCGACAATCAAGCTTCTGGCGGTCAGCCGGGAGACGGAGGATGGCTATCAGATATCCGTTGCGCCGTACCTTCTGAAAAAAGAAAATGCCCTTGCCGGTGTCAACGATGTGTTCAACGCCGTGGCGGTATGCGGCAATACGCTGGGCGATACGATGTTTTACGGACGCGGTGCCGGAAAGCTGCCGACTGCGAGCGCGGTAGTCGCCGATGTGGTGGAATGCGCGAGACATCTACAGAAAACAGTCGGATGCCTGTGGGAAGAGGGCGAGGCAAAAGTCGCCGACTTTGACAGTCAGGAGGGACGCTTCTTTGTCCGGGTGTCAAAGAAAGCCCGGGCGGATGTCGAAAAGGTATTCGGAGCCGTAGTGCCGGTCGTTTTGGACAGCGCTTTGGAGGAATTCGCTTTTGTGACAGAATCCATGCAGGAAGCAGAGTTTGAGAAATGCCGGGAGCAGATCTTCGGATTTGTGAAAAAGATCAGAATCAAGGATTGAAAAAAGACAGGAGAATACAGAGACCATGAGAAAAGTAGTAAAATTCGGGGGCAGTTCCCTTGCGAGCGCACAGCAGTTTGAAAAGGTCGCGGAAATCGTCCATGCAGAAGCATCCAGAAGATACGTTGTACCGAGCGCGCCGGGCAAACGGTTCCGCAAGGACACAAAGGTAACGGATATGCTGTATGGCTGTTACGCGCTGGCGGAGCAGGACGAAGATTTTTCTGAAAACCTGCACCAGATCGAGGAACGCTATCAGGAGATCATTGACGGTCTGTCCCTGACGTTGTCTCTGGAAGACGAGTTTGCTGTCATCGAAAAAAACTTCCGCGCTCATGCCGGAAAGGATTATGCGGCATCCCGCGGAGAGTATTTAAACGGTATTGTAATGGCGGCTTATTTGGGATATGAATTTGTCGATGCGGCACAGGTCGTATTTTTTAAGGAAAATGGCGAATTCGATGCAGTAAAGACCAACGAAGTACTGGGCGAACGCCTTCAGAACATGGAAAACGCGGTTGTGCCGGGCTTTTATGGCGCAAATCCGGACGGAAGCATTCGCACGTTCTCCAGAGGCGGCTCCGATATCACCGGTTCGATCGTTGCAAAGGCGGTTCATGCGGATGTTTACGAAAACTGGACGGACGTATCCGGCTTTCTGATCGCAGACCCGAATATCATCCCGAACCCGGAAAAGATTGAGACGATCACTTACAGAGAACTGCGCGAGCTTTCCTATATGGGCGCGTCCGTGCTGCATGAAGAGGCAATTTTCCCGGTCAGAAGCGAAGGTATCCCGATCAATATCCGCAACACCAACGAACCGGACAACAGTGGTACCTGGATTGTGGAGAGCACCTGCCAGAAGCCGAAATTTGTCATTACAGGTATTGCAGGCAAGAGAGGCTTTTGCTCAGTTAATATCGAAAAAGATATGATGAATTCCGAAATAGGGTTCGGCAGAAGAATTTTACAGGCTTTTGAAGATAATGGAATTTCGTTTGAGCATGTACCGTCAGGCATCGATACGATGACCGTATTTGTACATCAGGATGAATTTATGGATAAGGAACAGAACGTAGTCGCAGCGATCCATCGCCTTGCAAAGCCTGATATGATCGACATCGAGGGCGACCTTGCGCTGATCGCAGTCGTAGGCCGTGGCATGAGATCGACCAGAGGCACTGCGGGACGTATCTTCTCCGCACTCGCGCACGCTAATATCAACGTTAAGATGATCGACCAGGGCTCCAGCGAGTTAAACATCATCATCGGCGTGAGCGACGGGGATTTCGAAAACGCCATTCGCGCGATCTACAATATGTTCGTGCTGGTGCAGCTGTAAACAGATCGCATTCTGGCTGCAAAGTTCGTCGGCTGCGGGTGACGCGTTACCGGTCGCACGCAGTGTGAATGTTAGCATCGATAGCGCCGTCACGCGCGCTGTATAAAAATAGGAATACGAGGTCCTGTGCTTTGGGCGCACTCCCGGCACAGGGCTTTTTTGCGCGGCTTGCGCTTATTCTATGTGCGCAGCATTCAGGACCGGCATTTGCCGTTCGCGATGAACGTGCCGTGCCTGTTCCTGCGCGTCAGCGCCCATTTATATCAAGAGAAAAGGAAGTTTTAGTAACATGGAAACCAACACAAAAGAAAAATATGTCGTAAGAGGGGAACTGGCGCTTTTGATCGTCGTCATCATCAACAGCCTCGGCGTCGTCCTGATGCTGCATTCCGGATCCGGTATTTCGGCAATCTCCAGCGCGCCATATGCATTTGCAAAGGTGCTGCCCTTTCTGACACTGGGCACATGGACGTATTTGTTTCAGGGCGCACTGATTCTGAGCCTGATGATCCTGCGGAAAAAATTTGTTCCCTATTATCTGCTGAGCTTTGTTGTCGGCTTTGCATTCGGCAAGATGATCGACGTGCACGAGCTGTGGATCGAGATGCTGCCGACTCCACTGTGGTGCAGAGTGCTGTACTTTGTTTTAAGCTACCTGATCCTGTGCTTCGGGATTGCGCTTTCCAACCACTGCAAGATGCCGATCGTCCCGACCGACCTGTTCCCGCGCGAGTTGTCTGCCATTACCAAGCTGCCTTATTCTAAAATCAAAGTTCCGTTCGACGTCATCTGCCTGACCGTAACTGCAGCGATGACCCTGATCTTTTTAGGACACATCGATGGTCTTGGCATCGGCACTGTCCTCGCTGCCTTCACGATGGGAAAAGTCATCGGCATCATGGGTGACTGGATGGACAAACATCTTACCTTCGTTCCGGTTATGAAAAAAGCTTAAAATAATCTTAAAGATTTCCGACATAAAATATGATATGCTATTACCAATGAGCAGTACCGGAAAAAAGAGAAGAGGCAACCGGCTGCTTGCAGACGAGTTGCCTCTTCTCTTTTTTCCGACAGGGCGAATGCCCTGCAGCGAGGAAACGCAAAGCGTTTTCGAGGTGGTGCTGCGGGATCGAGGAAACGCGAAGCGTTTTCGAGCGGGTACTGCGGATAGCGGCGAATGCGAAAGGAATCAGAAAATGGCAGATAACAAAATACCGGTCATTTGTGTCAAGGATCTGTATAAAATCTACCGCGTGGGCGAATCGAAAGTGCGCGCCCTAAACGGCGTGGATTTCACGATTTATAAAGGAGAATTCTGCGCCATCGTCGGGACGTCCGGATCGGGCAAATCGACGCTGTTAAATATGCTCGCCGGGTTGGAGAAGCCGACAAAAGGCGAAATTGTCATCGCGGGGGAACATATTGAGAACAAGACAGAAAACCAGCTGGTTCGTTTCAGACGGGAGCATATCGGGTTTATTTTTCAGTCTTTTAACCTGCTTTCGACGATGACAGCGCTGGAAAACGTGGCGCTGCCATTGACATTTCAGGGTGTGGATAAGGCAAAGCGGTTAAAAAAAGCGTCGGCGCTTCTGGATCTGGTAAAGCTCGGCAAATACAAAAATCACCGGCCGACTCAGATGTCCGGCGGACAACAGCAGAGAGTCGGCGTGGCGAGGGCACTCGTGGTTGATCCGGAGATCATTTTTGCGGACGAACCGACGGGAAACCTCGACTCCAATACCTCCAGAGAAGTGATGGAGCTGATGCAGCAGGTGGTACACGAAAAACAGCAGACGCTCGTGATGGTTACGCATGACAACCATCTGGCGAGTTTTGCAGACCGTATTTTCCATATTATTGACGGCAAAATTGTCCGGATTGACGATATGACAGGAAAGAGCAAAGAAGAACGGGAAAAGGAAGAAAAGAAACGGGAGGAAGAGGCGAGCATATGAAAAGCTGGTGCAAAAAATTACTGACAGCAGGACTGATTTTCATGACGGCGGTAGCAGCTGTCAAAACTCCGATGCCGGTTTATGCGGATGAGGTAAGCGGAAACTCGGTACAGTACATCACGGATGATGATAGATGGAGAGCGTCCGTGGAGTTGAAAAACTACAAGGAAAGTCTGATTAAACGGGAAAATCCGGAGCAGTACATCATCGATGATCTGGACGATATCATGTACAGTGGGCAATATTACATCGCAAATTCGGAATACATGACGCCCGATGCGATGTGGAGCTATGTGGAAAAAGTGAAAGCGGAGATGGACACAGCGATCGGTAAAAGCGGAAGTGTGACAACGACGACGGAATTTCTGACGGTTGCGGACAACTGGACGACGCCGAGCGTTTCCTATGGACAGAGTGTGGAAATCGTGCTGCCGCTCATCAACCTCGGTGAAGAATGGCTGACAGACCTTCTGGTAGAGCCGGAGGTTTCCAACGACATCCAGAAATGGCCATTTAAGCCCGACAGCACCGGATATACGAAGAACTTTAACGAGATTCCGGGCTGTGCCACAAAGCTGTATGACGAAGCGGTGTTCAACAGAAGAGAGCTGACCTGGACGTTTACCGCCAGAGAGGACGTCCTGACCGGTTATTATCCGCTGACCTTTAAGGTATGGTACAGCAAAAACAAAATCCGCTGCGAGAAACCGGCAGAGATTACGGTATATGTATACTGCCAGGGCAAACCCGGCAGCGGACGGATCGGATCTTCTGATCTTGCGACGATTTCCCAGCCGAGAATTATTGTGACGGGCTTTGAAACTGATCCGGCACAAGTGTATGCGGGCAGCATTTTTACCCTGACGATTCATGTCAAAAATACTTCTCAGGATACTGCAGTCAGCAACGTGCTGTTCGATCTGGAAGCTGTGGAGGGTGGAACTGAAACGAGCAGCGGACAGGTGACAAACAGCTACGCATCGTTCCTCCCGACGTCCGGATCCAGCTCGATCTATGTGGATCGGATGCCGGCGGGCAGCAGTCAGGATCTGAAAATCGAAATGCAGGCGAAGGCGGATCTTTCTCAGAAGCCTTATGTAGTAACGGTCAAGATGAAATATGATACGGATTTGAAGGCGGATCTGACGGACGAAGCGAAGGTTTCCGTACCGGTCAAGCAGGAAGCAAAGTACGACACGAGCACTCCCGAAATCAATCCGACCTCGATTATGGTTGGGGAACAGTCCAATGTCATGTTCCAGATTTATAATACCGGTAAGACGACGCTGTATAACGTTCAGGTAAAGTTTGAGGCTGACAGCGTTGAGGGCGGCGATACGTTTATCGGAAACCTGGCGCCCGGTGCCACCGGAAATGTCGATGCGATGGTAAACGGCATTGCTGCGACGACAGACGACGGATCGGTAAAAGCGGTGCTGACCTATGAAGACGATGCGGGCAACCAGACACGTCAGGAGATTGATATGCAGCTGTATGTTTCGGAACCGATGATTGATGACGGCTCCGATATGATGATTCCGGAGGAAGAGCCGCAGAAGACCTCAAACATCGGCATGATTGTCGGGATTATCGCAGCAGTTGCTGCAGGAATTGTTGTTGTAGTCGTTGTCGTGAAGCTTCGAAAAAAGAAAAAGGCGGCAAAGCTTCTGCAGGAGGACTTGCTCGATTTAAATCAGAAGGATGATCAACAATAGAATGCACGCTCTGCGAGCATTCTATTGTCATGAATAAAGAAAAACAAAGAGCCAGACGAAACGTTTGGCTCGCGTTTTCTTAGCTGTCAAAACGGAGACGAATATGAGAATACTTGATTTGCTGCGGATGAGCTCTGCAAATCTGTGGAAAAGAAAAGTGAGGACGCTTCTGACAATTCTTGGCGTTGTGATCGGTACGGCGTCTATTGTCGTCATGGTTTCGCTGGGACTTGGCTTAAACAAGGCGACAATGGAAGATATTGAACAGTACGGCGGTCTTACGACGATCGAAGTGCGGGAGGGCAGGGGAGATAGCAGCTCCTATACCACGTACTCCATCGGCGGAGGCGGGTCTGTGACATTTTCTTCGGATTCCGGAAGTTCGTCCTCAAAGGATAAGGTGATGCGTCTGGACGATGCAGCGGTAAGTCTGCTTGAAAGTCTGGACCATGTCGAAAATGTATACCCGGTGCTGCAGCTTAATATTGTGGCAAAGTATGGGCAGTATGTGGATGACTATATGACCATTCAGGGAATGACGCCGGAAGGCCTGCAGGCGTTAAATATAGAAATCGGAGACGGTAAGCTGCCGTTGGATGACAAGGAGCTGCAGTTTTTTTACGGAAATCGGGTTGCGGCAGATTTTTATAATCCGAGAACCTATGAATATCCCTATTATGATAAGGGAGTATTTGCAGTCGATTTTATGAAAGACAGCGTCTTTTTCATCTTTGATCAGGATGCCTATTATGCGAGCCAGAATAGCGGAAGCTCAGGCAGGGACGGAGATTCGACGACGACTCCTCCAAAGAAATACCTGATCCCGACGGCGGGGGTGGAAAAACAAAGCGAAGACGGCAGATACAGTGCAAACGGCTACAATGTGTATTGCAATCTGGATGCGCTCACGGCGACGCTGAAACGGGTTTTTCGAAACAAGGCGATTCCGGGACAGCCTACGACATCCAACGGAAAACCGTATAAGGATTTGTTTTACTCTGTATTAAAGGTCAATGTGGATGACATCGACAATATGATTGCTGTGCAGGAGCAGATTCAGGCACTTGGCTATGAAGCGAGCAGTAATATTGAATGGATTGAATCCACACAGAAGCAGTATGCCAATATTCAGGCAATGCTGGGTGGAATCGGTGCGATTTCTCTTCTGGTTGCAGCGATCGGCATTACCAATACGATGATGATGTCCATCTATGAACGGACAAAGGAAATTGGTGTGATGAAGGTGCTGGGCTGCGATATGCGAAATATTCAGGCAATGTTTCTGATGGAGGCTGCAGATATCGGTCTGGTGGGTGGCATCGTTGGCCTGGGGATCAGCTATCTGATTTCCATGATCATCAACAAGGTCGTGGCGGCGAGTGGAAATATGTCGAGCCTGTCCTATATTCCGCTTTGGCTTGCCGGGGCGTCCGTGATCTTTGCAGTAGTAATCGGCATGGCGGCAGGATATTTTCCGTCAAAGCGAGCGATGAAGCTGAGCCCGCTGGCTGCAATCCGAAACGAATAATCAGACAATTCTGATAAAACGACTTAAAAAGACAGATAAAGCAGAGATTATCTGGAAATAAAAAGAAAAAATTAACAAAATTAAAAAAACGTCAGATAAATAATTGACAGAACGGTTTTCGATGGATATAATGAAGTTACAAACAAGGAAAACAAAGAACAAAAATAAAAAGAAAGGAGGACAATCCACCGGAAACCGTATAACATTCACTCTTTTCAGACAGAAGATGTAAGAAACTGGCAGAAGCTTTTCAGTAGTCAAATGCTTTCCATTCTAATTCGGAAATAGAAAGCCTGTCGGATCGGATATCGAAAACATCAGAATGGATGAAAGAGCACAGGAAAAACTGCATAAGGAGTCTTTAAAGGGAATTATAGATTCCATTACTTTAAAGAAACGCGAAGCAAATGGTTTGCATCAAGTACACAATCCGATTTTGAATGCGGAAAAGATGTTGTTTGACGACAGGGAAACACGATGGAACGGAAAAGTCGTTGAGGGATGTCAACAGAAGAAACTGTACGCAGGTACAAAATCCGAAGAGTTGGAACGATACAGAGAAACGGAGGTTTAGACCATTGGATAGCGAATTTTAGAAGCGGGTATTGATCAAAAAGATGATTGATACCCGCTTCCGTTTGTGTTAGTCTAAAAGGGAATCCTGCAGACAAACGAGCTTGGAAGGAACAGTATCAGAGATGTCAGAAAAAAAGACGAACAGAGAAAACAGAAGAAGGCGCAGACGCAGAAATCAGCTGATTTCTTATTGTGTCATGGCGGTGGTTTTGATTGCAGTTGGGATAGGTTGCTTTTTGGGCATCCGCGCAGCTGGCAGTGCGGTAAAACAGCATCAGGCAGCGCAGGAGGAATCCAGACAGGAGCTTTTGGAAGCGTCCCGGGTAGAAGAATCCGCGCAGGCGCAGGCGGCGGTCGCGGCCCTGTTTGAGACGGAATCTACGGAAGAAACGGAGAGCACCTATACAAAAGAGGAAGCATTAAACGATATGGTAGAGGATACGCTCGCAGGAATGACGCTGGAGCAGAAGGTAGCGGGACTTTTCTTTGTGACGCCGGAGCAGTTGACGGGAGTTTCACAGGTTGTGGCAGCGGGCGATGCGACCAGAGAAAGCCTGGAAAAATATCCGGTAGGCGGCCTGATTTATTTTGCACAGAATATCCAGTCGGAAAACCAGTTAAAAGAAATGCTTTCCAATACAGCATCCTACAGCCTGTTTCCGCTGTTTTTCGGCGTAGATGAAGAGGGCGGAAAGGTTGCGCGCGTTGCGGACGCCTTAAAACTGGATAAGACCCTACCGATGGGGGAAATCGGTGCGGCAGGAGATACGCAGGCGGCATACGATGCATATCAAAATATCGGAGGTTATCTTTCTTCTTATGGTTTTAATGTGGATTTTGCACCGGTTGCAGATGTGTTGACGAATGTAGACAATACGGTGATCGGAAACCGTGCCTTTTCATCGGATGCAGGTGTGGCGGCACAGATGGTTTCCCGTGCGGTGACAGGGCTGCAGGAGACCGGCGTGAGTGCCTGTCTGAAGCATTTTCCGGGACACGGGGACACAGCAGGGGATTCTCATACCGGCGCGGCGCAGACGGACCGGACGAAGGAGGAGATGGAAGCAGAGGAATTTTTACCGTTTCAGTCTGGCATAGAAGCGGGCACAGATATGATTATGGTAGGGCATATCACAGCACCGAACCTGACGGATGGAGATTCGCTTCCTGCGAGTATTTCCGAAAAAATCATTACGGGAGTGCTGCGCAACGAATTGGGTTATCATGGGATTATTATTACCGATGCAATGAATATGGGGGCGATTACCGAATATTATAAATCGGACGTTGCTGCGATTATGGCGCTGAAAGCCGGTGCAGACATGGTTTTGATGCCGGAGAATTTTGAAGAGGCATATCAGGGCGTTTTGGATGCCGTTGTAGATGGAACGGTGAGCGAGGAGCGGATCAACGATTCCCTGCGGAGAATTTACCGCGTAAAATTAAAAAGCCGTGTGTTATAATCGCAGAGAGAATAAAAATGCTGCAAATGGGCAGAATGGAGGAAAAAGATGAAACTGATTTGCTTGGATCTGGAAGGAGTTCTGGTACCGGAAATCTGGGTCGCTTTTGCGGAGGCGAGCAAAATTCCGGAGCTGAAAAAAACGACGAGGGACGAACCTGATTATGATAAGCTGATGCGTTGGCGCCTTTCTGTTTTAAAAGAGCATGGGCTCGGACTGAAAGAAATACAGGAGACGATTGCCTCTATCGACCCTCTTCCGGGGGCAAAGGAGTTTCTGGATGAACTGCGCAGCTTTGCACAGGTGATTATTATCAGCGATACCTTTACGGAATTCGCACAGCCTCTGATGAAAAAGCTCGGCTGGCCGACAATTTTTTGCAATTCCCTCGTGGTAGCAGAGGACGGCGAGATCACGGATTATAAGATGCGGGTGGAAAATTCTAAACTGACAACCGTGCGGGCATTGCAGTCGATTGGCTTTGAAACGGTCGCAAGTGGAGACAGCTATAACGATCTTGGCATGATTTTAGCGGGAAAGAGCGGATTTTTATTCCGCACGACAGAGCAGATCAAAGCAGATTATCCGCAGATTCCGGCACTGGAAACCTATGAAGAGTTGCTAAACGCGTTGAAAGAAGCGTGAAATTTTTGTGAACTGTCTGGCTTCCATTGACACTATTTTGAAACAGTGTTATAGTACATGTAGAACAAAGATGATGACCGGATCGACAACCGGTAAGAGACATCCCCGGAAGTGATCCGGGGATGTTTGCGCTCTTGCAGAATGGAGGCAACAATGGCAGCAAAGAGAGATTATTACGAAGTGCTCGGCGTTTCCAAAAGCGCCGATGCCGATGCGATTAAAAAAGCATATAGAAAACTTGCAAAAAAATATCATCCAGATGTGAATAAGGATGATCCGACGGCGCAGCAGCGCTTTCAGGAGATTACAGAGGCGTATGGTGTATTGAGCGATCCGAAACAGAAAGCGCTGTATGATAAGTATGGTCACGCGGCGTTTGACGGAAGTGGGGCAGGCAGCGCCGGCGCGGGCTCACAGGGCAGCTATGGACAAAATGGTGGATTCCATTCGTTCCACTTTGAGGGCGGAAATATGGATGACCTGTTTGGAGATTTGTTCGGCGGCATGTTTCACGGTAAATCCGGACAGAAGCAGTCCGGCAAGAGCTATCGGACGCATTTTGGAAGTGGATTCGGCGGAGCTGATGGTTACAGCCAGGGCTTCGACGGCACAGCAGGCAGCGGCTATACCGGCGGGTTTGGCAGCTCGACCGGCAATGGCTACACTGGCGGTTTTGACGGCTTCGATTTTGGCGGCGGCAGCTACGGCGGCTTTAACTCCTCTCAAAGAGGCGAGGATCTGCGCGCTGAGATCAGCGTCAGCTTTGACGAAGCGGCATTTGGCTGCGAAAAGAAGATCAGTTTGCAGGGACAGGATGGCAAGATATCTACCGTTCAGGTTAAAATCCCGGCGGGTATTGAATCCGGCAAGACGATCCGTTTGCGCGGAAAAGGTATGCCCGGAAGCAACTCGGCAGGTGACGGTGACCTGCTTTTGAAGGTAACTGTACAGGAAAAACCTGGATTTGAACGGAAAGGCGCTGACCTGTATACAACGGTCAAAATCCCGTTTACGACGGCGGTGCTCGGCGGCGAAGCAGAGGTTGCGACGCTGACCGGCAAGGTTGTGTGCAGGATTAAACCCGGTACGCAGTCCGGCAGCAGGATTCGTTTAAAAGGCAAGGGCATCGTTTCGATGAAAGACGCATCCGTACACGGAGATCAGTATGTGACGGTTCAGATCGATGTGCCGAAGAATCTGTCCGCCGCTGCAAAGCAGAAATTAAGGGAATTTGAAGAAGCGTGCAAGAGCGGCAGCAGCCGCGGCGCAGCATAAAACAGCTTGATCGCCGGTGCTGTAAGTGGATGCGGCATGCAAAAAAGTGCACCGCCGCGTGTGCACAGAAGTGCAGCGCTGGTGTGTAACATAATCAATAGAATGCACGCTTTGCGAGCATTCTATTGTCATGAATAGAAAAATCTGAGAGGAAGCGTATGGGAAATGTCATAGATTATTTGATTCAGTATGGCGATCAGGCCTTTGCGGAACGGGCGTTTTGCGATGTTGATGTCCTGATTTTGGCACAGTTGTCCTATTTTGATTTCGGGAGTGCTGTGCCGACGATTGCGCAGCACAAAAAGAGTGTGACGCTGGAAGAAATCGACCGGACGGCTGATCTTTCTGCAGTGTTTGCAGATAAGTGGTACGGGGAAAACAACCGAAAGCTCTGGAATGCACTGCTTGCTGGAAGACGGTTTCGCACGATGCGCTGCAATTATTATCGGGAGCGGATGGAGGAAGAGCAGGAGGCGCAGTTCGGAGCGGTCACTTTTTTCCCGGAAGGTTGTGAGCCGGTGGTGGCGTTTCGTGGAACGGATGATTCGGTTGTCGGCTGGAAAGAGGATTTTCGACTGGCATTTCGAAAACCGCTGGCATCCCAGGAAATGAGCAGTGTGTACTTAAATCAGGTCGGCTGCAAGCTTCCGGGAGCGTTTATGGTATGCGGACACTCCAAAGGCGGGAACCTGGCTGCCTATGCGGCGACCTGGGCGGAAACCGGCGTGCAGCGCAGGATTACGGACATTTATAGCCTGGACGGTCCGGGATTTTTGCCGGAAGTGTTTGAAGGGGATTCCTATGAGCAGATCAGAAGCCGTGTGCACCGGATTTTGCCGTATTCCTCTTTGGTGGGGATGCTTTTACAAAATTATGAACAGTATGAGGTTGTAAAAAGCTCCGGGATCGGCATTTTGCAGCACGATGCGTTTACCTGGCAGATTGAGGACGGAAAATTTGTCAAGGCAGTGGATATCGAGGCAAAACAGAAGCGGATGAACGAAGCACTGAACCAGTGGATTTTTACGCTTCCAGAGGAAGAACGTCAACTGTTTGTCGAAACGCTGTTTCAGGTAATAGACCAGACCGGCGTGACGACGCTGACAGAATTTTCAGAACACTGGAAGGAAAATCTTAAAAGCTGTTTAAAAAGTCTGAAAAGTCTCGATCCGGAAACCCGGAAACGAATCCGCAGAATTATTAAAATCCTGTTGGAGATTTACGGAAATACCTTGCGGGGAGAAAAAGAAAAATGAGACCGGAAAAGCTGATCTTCCACATCGACGTCAACAGTGCCTTTTTGAGTTGGAGTGCGCTGGAGAGGCTGCGCGGTCAGCCGGGCAGTCTCGATTTAAGGACAGTGCCATCGGCAGTTGGTGGCGATGAAGAATCCAGGCATGGCGTTGTGCTTGCAAAAAGTACGCCTGCCAAAAAATATGGAATTACAACAGGAGAGCCTCTGGCAGCCGCACGTCGGAAATGTCCGGGGCTAATTGTCGTAAAGCCGGACTTCGCAGTTTATGTGGAACAGTCGAACCGTCTGCGCGCGTTATTGCGGCGCTATACGGATGCGGTGATTCCGTACAGCATCGATGAAGCGTGGGCAGAATTTGAGAATTTTGGCAGAATGTACGGTGAACCGGAGGCGTTTGCCAATAAGCTGCGCTGTGAAATCAAAGAAACGCTCGGATTTACGGTCAATATCGGGATTTCGACGAACCGTCTGCTCGCTAAAATGGCTGGGGATTTCAAAAAGCCGGATCTGGTGCACACCCTGTTTCCCGAGGAAGTTCCTGGAAAATTGTGGAACCTTCCAGTGGAGCATCTTTTGTTTGCCGGAAAATCGACCTGTAAACGGTTGAAAGGTCTGGGAATTTATACGATTGGGGATCTGGCGCAGGCGGATTCCGGGATGCTTTTTGCGCATATGAAAAAGCATGGGCTTGCGCTGCAGGAGTATGCCAGAGGGCATGAAAGCGCCGGAATGTTCGATATGGATGCGGAAAATAAAGGATGCGGAAACAGCGTCACGACGCCGGAGGACGTGACAGACCCTGCCTATGCGCGTCAGATTTTGCTCTCTTTATGTGAAACAGTCGGAATCCGGCTGCGTGCAGAGCACAAAAAGGCGGGCGGCGTGTCGGTCGGAATGCGCACGGCAGGATTTGAGAACAGCAGCAGGCAGATGCAGCTGGAATCTTCGACGGATGTGACGGAGGAAATTTACCGGGGGGCATGGACGCTTCTGATGCGGATGTGGGACGGGAAAAAGCCACTGCGTCTTTTAAACGTGACGGCGACGCGGCTGACGGAGTTCGAATATCGTCAGTACAGCCTGTTTGATTCGGTAGATTACGAAAAGTTGGAAAAAGCGAATCAGGCGATCGACCAGATCCGTGCGAAGTTCGGAGAAAATGCCGTGATGCGCGCGAGTTTTTTAAAGAGCAGCGTGTCTCCTACGAGCGGTGGACTGAATAAGGAAAAGCGGCGAGAAAGCATAGAACGGGAAGCTGATGAGGAGACGTGAGGGACGTCTCCTTTTTGTTTCATAAGAAATTGCGTCCTATGAAACAAAAAAAGACACATCACATTGTGATGTGTCTTACCGTGCAGGAAAAGAGACTTGAACTCTCATGATATTGCTATCATACGGACCTGAACCGTACGCGTCTGCCAATTCCGCCATTCCTGCATTGTCTGCTTGCCGCTGACAAGATGAAATATTAGCACAGTATAAAACAAAATGCAAGTCTTTTTTGTAAAAAAATAGCTTTAAGGAATAAAAATGTTACTGTTCCCATGCGCCATTCGCAATACAATAGAATGCGCGTTCCACGAATATTCTATTGTCGCGAATCGCATCGTGGATGCTTTCCGCTGTGGAGGCTTCGAACCTTGTGTTTTGATTTGGGCTGTGCTACAATCGAAAAGAAGGAGGCGGCAGAATCTGCCGGAAGGAAAACGATGGGAAAAAAGCTGAGATTGTTATTTATTGGAAACAGTCATACATATTACAATGATATGCCTTTGATGGCAGCAAAAAAAGCGAGGGCGGCAGGCTATGACTGCGAAGTTACGATGATCGCCCATGGTGGCTGGTTCCTGGCACAGCATGTTGCAGAGCCGGATGTACGGTTTGATATTCTGTTCGGCAATTATGACTATGTTATTTTACAGGAGCATGCGCATCCGTTTGGACCGGAGGAGAAGTTTTTCGATGCGGCGCGGAAATTGAACGCCTGGATTCGGGAAGCAAACAGTACGCCTGTCATTTACATGACTTGGGCGATGAAGGAAGAGGAAGCGGTGCAGTCCCGCATGACAAAAGCGCATCAGGAAATTGCAGAAGAAATTGGTGCACTGCTGGCACCGGTTGGGGAAGAATGGTGGCAGTACAAAAAGAATCATCCGGAAATTGAAATGTATGCGGAGGACGGCGCACATGCCTCACCGGCAGGCTCAGATCTGGCGGCATCCTGCATCTGGGAAACCATTCGGGCAGATCTTGAAAAAAAGTAAAATTTGTTGTTGACTTTCCGACGGCATAATGCTATTATACTTCTTGCAGCGGTTAACCGCTATGCGGAAGTGTCGGAATTGGCAGACGAGCAAGACTAAGGATCTTGTGATAGCAATATCGTGTGGGTTCAAGTCCCATCTTCCGCAGGAAGTATAAAAGCCTTGAGTTTCAAGGCTTTTTTCTTTTGCCTCGAAATAAATTGAGCTCGTTAAAGAGAATATATAATATAAATGAAACAGCGGCTATGGAAAACCAACGACAGGGTATGTGCAGGTGCGGATATTCTGTCGGAATGAAACGGGTTTTTCATGGCCGCTGTTTGTATTTGTACATCATGACGGGAGTTTTTGCACATTAAAAATAAGCGGAAAATGTCGTTCCAAAAGATGTGGTAGAGACGGAAACAGTACAAAAATACTAAAAATATAAGTTTCGAAAACGATTGAAATTGTGCACAGTCACATCACAATATGATATATATGATATAAAATACATAATTACATATAACATTACTTGACAATGCAAAACGGATATAATATATTATACCATAAAGCACAAATGAGTATGGAAAAGATAGAAGAAATAATACACAATGCACAAAAACTATGCTCGCGTCTGGAAAAGGATGAATGGAAATGTGACTTAACTGCAAAAATGATATAAATAGTATATAAAATATAACAAGAGAGGAAGGAAGAAGAATGAAGGAGAAAACAAAAGAAAAACAAAAGGGTAAAAGCTTTTGGAAAAGGGAAGGAGTACAGGGATATTTATTCATGATCCCGACCCTGATCGGATTTCCGCTTTTGTGTGCATATCCGATGTTGTATTCCCTCTACTGTGCATTTTGTGACTGGGACGGATACAATGATCCGGTATTTGCAGGTTTGAAGAACTTCAAATACATCCTGACGCTGGACCCGGTATTTCCGAAGTCCGTAGCTGTGACATTTATTTATGCGCTGATTAACGTTCCGGTTTCCCTGATCCTCGGTCTTGCACTGGCGGTATTGTTAAACAAGCAGTTAAAAGGAATCAAGTTCTTCCGTGTTCTTTATTACCTGCCGACTATCGTACCGAGCGTTGCAGCAATCATTCTGTGGCAGTTTATGTTTAAGAGCGACACCGGTCTGTTAAACGGAATGCTTCGCCAGATCGGACTTCCTGCAGTTGGCTGGCTGACAGATGAAAAGGTTGTGCTGCTTTCCCTGAGTCTGATTAAATGGTGGGGCGTTGGAGGTATGATGATTATCTTCTTAAGCGGTCTGCAGTCTGTACCGGTAGATGTTTACGAAGCGGCAGACTTGGACGGCGCAAGCGGATGGCAGAAGTTTAAGAGCATCACGTTACCGATGATTACACCGATCGTGTTCTTACAGCTGATTACCGGTCTGATCGGATGCATGCAGTCCTTTGCAGAAGCACAGATTATGACAGGCGGCGGCCCGAACTATGCATCTCACTTTATCAATTATGATATTTATACCAATGCATTTTCCAATAACAAATTTGGACGTGCGAGTGCAGAAGCGTGGATTCTGTTCCTGATTATTATGGTATTTACTGTTATTATTTTCAGAAAATCTGAGCAGTACGTTTATTACGAGAATGAATAAGGAGGAAAATCGAAAGTGGGAAAGAAAAAGAAAGCCATTGTCACGACAGTGATTCGATATCTGATTATTTTGATCTTTTGTGTCCCGATGATTATGCCTCTTTTGTGGATGCTGACAACGGCCTTAAAAGATAATGCGGCAGTATTTGCGATGCCGCCTCAGTGGATTCCAAAAGTATTCCACTGGGAAAACTTCACAATCGGCTTACAGCAGATTGAATTCTGGAAACGCTTTGGCAATACTGTATTTATTTCCGTGATCGTATGTTTCGGTCAGGTGTGTAGCTGTATGAGCGTCGGTTACGCGCTGGCAAGACTGAGATTTCCGGGCAAGAAGGTGTGGTTTTACCTGATTGTAGGCAGCATGATGATTCCCGGCATGGTTACGGTAATCCCGGTATTCCGTTTATGGGCGGCATGCGGATTTTACGGAACCTGGTGGCCAATGATTATCCCGGCTTTCCTAGGTGCACCGTTCCAGACTTTCCTGGCAAAACAGTTTATGTCCGGTCTGCCGAAGTCTTATGATGAAGCGGCGAGAATGGACGGCGCGAGCAGACTACAGGTTCTGTTAAAGGTAATTGGACCGATGTGTAAACCGCTGATCGCAGTTATTGCAATCCAGTCGTTCCAGGGTGCCTGGAACGACTACTTAACTCCATTGCTGTATGTCATTTCCAAACCGGAAAAGTGGACACTGTCCCTGGCAGTCGGCAGAATGACAAGCAGTACTTATGGAACACAGTGGAACCTGTTTATGGCAGCAGACGTTGTCTACATGCTCCCGATCCTGATTTTGTTCTTCTTCTGTCAGAAGTACTTCATGGAAGGCCTTGGCTCTTTAAACAGTTCCGGCGTAAAAGCCTGAATGTTTTTGAAGATTGCGGAAGTGCAAAGCACGTGGCAATCTGGTATCAAAGGGGTCAAAATACTTTTTGATCCCAACATCATTTCATAGAAGGTTTTTTACAAAAAGGCTATTTGAAAAGTGCGTTTTTGTAAATAAAATACCGACAAAGATAAAAGGAGGGTATATCAAATGAAAAGAAAGAAAGCGATGGCAATTGTGATGGTTGCTGCAATGACAGTGACAATGCTGGCGGGATGCGGAAGCTCTGCATCGGATACAGCAGCAACACCTGCGGCTGATTCTGCAGTTACAGACACCAGGGCTGATTCAACGGCAGACACATCAGCGGATTCGGGGGAAGTTATAACGCTGAGAGTGGTAGACTGGGAAAGCGATGAAATGAATGCAGCGATGCAGGATGCGTTTGACAACGTATTCTCCGTAGAGCATCCCAACATCAAGGTTGAAATCGTAGAAGGTTCCTATTCCGATTACAACCAGCAGATGAACGCGATGATCACTGCAGGAGAAGCTCCTGATGTATTCCAGTTAGGTTATGACCAGGGCTGCTCTTTTTACAAAAAGAACCTGCTGACAGACTGGACCGATAAGGTTGCAGAAGATACGGAATTCATGGATGGTTTCTATGAAGGAACTGTTGACGGTTGGCAGTACGATGGCAAGACCTATGGACTTCCCGGACTTGTAAACGTATACGGCGTATTCTATAACAAAGACATTCTGGCTGACGCTGGTCTGGACGAGCCTTCTGTAGACTGGACATGGGATGACCTGTTCGATTATGCGGAAAAATTAAAAGATCCTTCCGCTAACAAATTCGGTCTGTATGGTTTGAACACCGATATCTTCGGTCTGACCAATATCAGCGTATCCGAAGGCGGTTCTCCGTTCGTTGACAGCCTGACCCATACCACAACCGTTACCGTAGACGATAAGTTAAAAGAAACAGCGGAAAAGGTTGCAGGCCTGATCGCAGACGGCACAATCCCTGGCAGAACCTATGAAACCGCAAACCAGCTGTCCGCATTCGAAGCAGGCGAAATGGGTATGCTGTTCTATGGACAGTGGGAAGTTGACAGCCTGATCCGTAACTGCCCTGACTTAAACTGGGGTTATGCTCCGATTCCGAAAGGCTCCGTAAAGGCAGCAGAGAGCTATGATACCGTTGGTTGGGTATCCCCGAAAGATCTGAAGTATCCCGATGAGACATGGGAACTGATGAAATTCATGAGCAGCGAAATGTACGAAACCGTACTGACCAAGACACCCGTTGCAGCTTGTGCACATGCAGCATCCGCAGACGTATTCTATAACACCGTAAAAGATAACGGTCATGAAGACGCAGCAGAAGCAGTTAAGACCATGATGGCAATCGAGACCAAGAACGCAATCCGTTATGCAGCTGACTGGTCCGGCGACGCTGGTAAGCTTTGGGATCCTGATTTCAACAACTTCATGGATGGCAAGAGCGGTACCGTTGATACTCTGACAGAGCTTGCTCAGAAAGTAAACGACCTGATTGCTGCACAGTAAATAGTTATTCAGATAAGATTCACTGTCGGTTCAGAACAGACAGGCTCTGTGATGGAGCCTGTCTGCTTTCGGGTTCAGGACAATAGAATATTCCTGTATCAGACATTCTGGTGTTTATGACGATAAAATGTTTGCATAGCAGGTATTCTTTTGCTCATGATAATACAGACACAATTGGACTGTGCCGACGGGGGGACGGAGGTAACCGTGAAACAGATTCCACTTTATGAACAGATTTATGAGGAAATAAGAGCCAAAATTGAAGAAAGAGGATATCAGGTCGGGGACAGGCTTCCGTCTGAAAAAGAGCTGTCGGAACAGTACCATGTGAGCCGGATCACCAGCAAAAAAGCGGTGGAGCTTCTTGCAGAGGAAGGACTGGTCACGAGGATTCCCGGAAAGGGGACGTTCGTGATCGAACACCAGGAAACGCCAAAGGCACTGGAAGTACCTGCAGGGAGCATTGCAGAAAAAAAACCTCTTTCGGATCATACGCCTGTAATCGGCGTTGTGCTGGACGGATTCGGGGCGGATTTTGGATGCCAGATGCTTGGAAGTATCGAAATGGAATGCCGGAATCAGGGCTTTGGGATGATGCTGATTTGCTCTTATGGAAGAAAAGACGGAGAAACAGCCGGAATTGAACGATTGCGCGAGCTGGGGGTGAACGGAATTATCATTATGTGCGTCCATGATGAAAATTACAGCGAGAGCATTCTGAAGATGGCGGTACAGCATTTCCCGGTCGTGACAATTGACAGACAGCTGAAGGGCGTGCCGATTTCGTTTGTCGGAACGGATAACGAGGCGGCTTCGAGAGATCTTGCACGTTATCTGCTCGCCCGGGGATATCGAAAAACCTGTTTTGTCAAACCGCATGCCGCTGAGACCTCTACCCTGCAGGAGCGGATTCGGGGCTTTAAAAAGGCATATAATGAATATGGTCTGTTTGCAGATGAAAGCCTGTGGATTACGGATATCCGCGCGACACTTCCGGCATACCATCAGGATCGGGGAGAACAGCAGCTTGCAGAAGACGAGGAGAAGATTATCGAATTTATCCAAGAGCATCCGGAGATCGATTCCTATTTTGCAGTGGAATACAGTCTGGCACGGATTGTCTATACCTGCTTAAGAAAGCTGGGTTTGCAGGAAAAATGTCCGGTTGTGTGCTTTGACGGCAGCGATAATATCGTGAATGAATCGATGTTTACGCATGTCAAACAGAATGAAAAGGAGATCGGCAGTTTAAGCGTACGGATTCTGGCAGATGAAATCCGTGGTGACGACGAGGTAAAGACCGTTCTGGTTCCGTATCATATCAGGGAAATGACAAAAGGGGCGATGGAGTGAATCAGGCAAGCTGCTGAAGATTGGGAAATCTGTCTTTACAAACCGATTCAAAAAGCATACATTAAAAGAGATACCTGACAGGAAGCTAATACCTGTCGGGCGGGAATGGACTACACAGCGGAGGATGAGACAAAATGGATACAAACAGCAGAATGCAGATTGCAGATAAGGCGATGAAGAGCTTTATTGCAAGATATTTCCGGGATGATGAGGATGGAACCGGCATGATTACCGGCGAGTTTTACTGGCCGAGGGCGGAGATCATGGAAGTTGTCATGGATGCCTGGGATAAGACCAAAGATCCTTATTATCAGGAACTGATGGGTAAAATGTACCGCGGATTTGTCAAAGAGTTTGGAGAAGACTGGTCGAACAATCCGTTTAATGATGATATCATGTGGATGACGATTGCCTGTGCGAGAGCCTATCAGGCATTTCACGAAGAGATTTATCTGCAGCAGGCAGAGAAGCATTTCAATCTGGTTTATGACCGCGCATGGAGCGATGATCTGGGCGGAGGCCTGTTCTGGAGAATCGAAAATACGACGAAAAACGCCTGTATCAACGGCCCTGCCGTGATTGCAGCGAGCCTGTTATATCAGATTACCCAAAATCAGAGCTATCTGGATCGTGCGATTGCGATTTATGACTGGGAAGTGAAGAAGCTTTTTGGCGACGACGGCGCGGTGTATGACTGTTATAACCTGGAAAAGGGCTTAAATGCGTGGTGCTCGACCTACAACCAGGGAACCTTTATCGGCGCAAGCGTATTTTTACATCAGCTCACCGGCGGTGAAAAGTATTTAAACAATGCGGTTATGGCAGCGGATTATACGATGGAATACATGTATAAAAACGGCATCATGAACAATGAAGCGGACGGAGACGACATGCCCGGATTTAAGGGGATTCTGGCAAGATGGCTCAGCAAGCTTGTTTATGAAGAGAACCAGACCAAATATTTTGCATGGATGGAGAAAAATGCGGACAGCGCATGGATGCACCGTAACACGCAGAACCTGATGTGGACGGCATGGGAGTTCCCGACCAATGAGTTCCCGCGCTGCGCATGGGGCTGCAGCGCGGCGGTAGCACAGCAGTTTGCGTGTCTGCCGTATCAAAAATAACAGTATTTCGTAAGAAACGGGAGGGACTTATGAAACGGGTACACTTAATCTGTAACGCACACCTCGACCCTGTATGGCTCTGGCGCTGGCAGGAAGGCTGCACGGAAGCGCTTTCCACATTCCGCACGGCAGAAGCCTTTACGGAGGAATTCCCGGACTTTGTGTTCAACCACAACGAAGCGATTTTATACGAATGGGTAAAGGAAAATGAGCCGGAACTGTTTGCGCGCATTCAGCGGAAGGTCAAAGAGGGAAAATGGCATATCATGGGCGGCTGGTATTTACAGCCCGACTGCAATATGCCAAACGGCGAGTCCATTATCCGCAATATATCGGAAGGACACCGGTTTTTTGAAAAAGAGTTTGGCGTTCGCCCGACGACGGCAATTAATTTTGACTCTTTTGGTCATTCTGTAGGTTTGGTTCAGATTCTGAATCAGGCAGGATATGATACTTATGTGGTCTGCCGTCCGGCGAAGGCACAGTTTCCGTTCAAGGAACAGGATTATCTGTGGAAAGGTCTGGCAGGGTCGGAGGTTTTGGTGCATCGTTCCGATGAAAATTATAACTCCGTTTACGGGCATGTCGGAAAAGAACTGGAACAGTTCCTGGAAGATACGAAGGACGAACCGGTGTCCTTGTATCTCTGGGGCGTTGGCGACCACGGCGGCGGACCCTCCAGAGTGGATTTGACCGATGTGACAAAGCTGATCAAAGAGCGTGCGGAGGAGCTGGAAATTATCCACTCTGATCCGGAGTCTTACTTTAAAGAGAGAAAAGCGGCAGGAACATCCTATCCGGTTGTGGAAAAGAGCCTGAATCCGGTTGCAGAGGGATGCTATACGTCCCAGGTTCGGGTAAAACAGAAGCACCACCTGCTGGAAAATGAGATTTTAGTCGGCGAAAAGATGGCGACGCAGGCAGAGCTGTTATACGGCACGAAATATCCGAAGGAAGAGATTCACGAAGCAGTTCGCGCATTGTTGTTCTCAGAGTTTCATGATGCGCTGCCCGGCTCCGGCACACAGCAGGTAGAAGAAGATACGCTGCGCCTGCTGGATCACGGACTGGAGCTGATGTCCCGCGTCAACTGCAGAAGCGCGATTGCGCTGACCGCAGGCGAGGCGCCGATCAAAGAAGGAAGCTCCTGCGCATTTTTATACAACCCACATCCGTATCCGATTACCGGACAGTTTGCGTTTGAAGTCGGACTGCCCAAACAGAACTGGGATCCTTGCTTTTATCATCCGAGAGCATCTGTAAACGGCGAAGAAGTGCCGACCCAGTCGGAGATGGAATGCAGTCATTTCTGCATCGACTGGCGTAAGAAAGTTGTCGTGGAAGCAACCTTAAAACCGTGTGCGATGAATCGGGTGGATGTCTGGTTTGATGCCATTGAAAAGCGTCCGACCTTTGAACGGATTTCCAGAAAAGAAAACTTTGTTTTTGACAACGGAAAAATGCGTATAGAGATCAACCCCAGAACTGGTCTGGTGGATTCCTGGAAGGTCGGGGATACCGAATACTTAAAGCCTGGCAGCTTTTGCCCGGTAGCGATCGACGGCACTTATAATTCCTGGGGACTCTGGAAAAATGAGCCCGGAGCGCGCAGGGCATTTACACTGCTGACAGACCACGAGGGAAGCGAATTCTCCGGATTATACGAGCAGATCGAGCCCTCTGTGCGCGTGATCGAGGACGGCAAGGTGCGTACGGTTGTGGAAGCACTGTTTGGCTGGCATAACAGCAAGCTGTATCAGCGTTATATTCTGCCGAAGAACGATACGCATATGGATGTGGAAATCGGCGTATACTGGAACGAAAACGATACGGTTTTGAAATGGATGATTCCGTCTGCAATGGAGCAGGGAACCTATTACGGACAGGTAATGTTCGGCAGGGAAGCTCTGGCGCAGGACGGTCAGGAAGTTGTCGCACAGCGCTGGAACGCGTGGACGGACGGAGAAAAGGCGTTTACGGCAGTCAACTGCGGCAGCTACGGAAGCAGCATCGAAGACGGCGTGATCGGACTGACGCTGCTGCACTCTGCGGGCTATTCTGCAGCGGATTTCGATGAGAAAAAGACGCTGCATGAGGTTCGCCACACCGTTCGGATGGAACAGGGAGAACGTAAGTTTGCATTCCGCTTTGAAGCAGGAAAGACAGATCTTTTGGACAACGTGGATCGCACTGCACAGGCTTATAATGAAGAGCCTTATGTGCTCGCATTCAATGCATCCGGAGCCGGAGAAAAGAAATCGCCCGCAATTTTGGTCGATCAGGCAAATGTTCTGGTCTCTGCATGGAAAAAGGCAGAAAACGGGGAAGGATATACGCTTCGTCTTTATGAGAGCACCGGTAAAGATACCACAGCAGTTGTAGAACTGCCGTTTGCAGGTGTTGCCTGCCCGGTATCTTTAAAAGGATTCGAGATCAAAACGCTTCATTATGACGAACAGACAAAACAGCTGGCAGAAGCAGATCTGTTGGACTGATTTCCAACACTGGAATGCACGCCCTTCGGGCATTCCAGTGTTAGGAAGAACAGAATCGCCCGCATGCAGACATTCCGCCGTATAGAAGTGACAAAGGAACGACAGGAAGACATGACAGAAAAAATTTGCAGCTTTTGGAATTATGAAAAAAAAGACCGGCCATTTAACGTCCTGTTAGCAGGAGTATCCTATTGTGATGGGACATATCGGATCGAGAGAAAGCCGGAAAATCTGTATTCATTTGAATATATTTACAGCGGAAAAGGGATGCTGGTGATCGACGGACAACGCCTGGAGCCGCGGGCGGGGGATGTCTATTTTTTAAAAAGAGGCATCCCACACTGCTATTGGTCGGATGAGGAGGAACCGTGGACGAAGATCTGGATCTGCTTTAACGGACTGATGGCGGAAGCAATGTTTTCTGCTTATCTGGACCGAACCGTATACCTGATGCACAACTGCGATATCTCCGGGCAGATGGAAGCACTCCTGCAGCGCCTGGAGCAGTTCGATGGGGATTACGATAAAATGGCGGACGAGACGGCAGTCGCAGTGCTGGAGATCCTCCAGAAGCTTCATAACCAGGGCAGCAGCCATACCCGCACGCTTCCGGAGCAGATTAAGGAATGGATCGATCTGCATGTGGAGGAAAATGTCAAGTTAGAGCAGCTGTGTGAAAGCCTGCATTATTCCAGAAACCATTTGATCAACCAGTTCCGGAACCGCTATCAGATCACGCCGTATCAGTATCTGCGAGAACAGAAAATCGAAGCGGCAAAGCGCTATCTGCTCTATTCCGGCATGTCGATTCAGGAAATCGCAGAGCGGCTGTCCTATACGGATGAAAATTATTTTCACAGCTGCTTTAAAGAGGCGACCGGACTGACCCCGGGCAATTTCCGAAAATTCGGTTCGGTCTATCCGACGGAGTACGGACAGAAGCAATAATGTGGCGCAGGCAGAGTCTTTTCAAAAAAGGCAGGCGCCAAAAAGCTTGCAAAATCAGGGAATGATTGACAGCTCGGGCTGTTTTCATTATAATTTACTCATAGTAGAAAGTGCTGAAACTACAGCAGTTTCTGCATGAGGAATGAATGAAAACGGCCCGGATTTTTTCGGGCAGACAGGAGCAGAAAGATGAAATGCCCTTTTTGCGGTCGGGACAATACGAGAGTAATTGATTCCCGTCCATCCGATGATAATAACGCGATTCGCCGCCGCCGGGTATGCGATGTGTGCGGCAAACGTTTTACAACCTATGAAAAGGTAGAGACGATCCCACTGATTATCATCAAAAAAGATAACAACCGGGAGCCCTACGACCGTTCCAAGATCGAAGCCGGCGTGCTGCGTGCCTGCCATAAGCGCCCGGTCAGCGCAAACGAGATCACAGGGCTGATCGACGAAGTGGAGACAGATATTTTTTCCAGGGAAGAAAAGGAGATTCCAAGCAGCGTGATCGGGGAGCTGGTTATGAACAAGCTCAAGGATCTGGATGCAGTTGCCTATGTGCGGTTTGCTTCTGTTTACCGCGAATTTAAAGACGTAAATACCTTTTTTGACGAACTGCGCAAGGCCGTTGAAAAAAAGAAAAAATAAATCTTGCAATTTGTATCACTCCTGTATACAATAAGTGAGGCGTTGGGAAAGGTGACGCTCTGTTTTTTGTCGAACGGGAATTCGTTCCGATGAAAAACACGTTGGTGTATCCCGACACAGCTTTTTGGCGCGGACAGCTGCCGCAACCAAAAAGTACAACTGAATAAAGATCAAATCAAAAAGGAGAAACACATGAAGACAAAAGCAGGAAAAAAAGTTCTTTTGACTTTGGTGTGCGCAGCACTGACTATTGCACTGAGCGCGTGCTCGGGCGATAAGGCGGGAAAGGAATCTTCTCAGATTACCATTGGAATTCCTCAGGATGTGGACAGTCTTGACCCCCACAAAGCAGTGGCGGCGGGAACCAAAGAGGTATTGTTCAATGTATTCGAAGGTCTTGTAAAGCCTGACAGCGAAGGAAATTTAAACGATGCTGTAGCAGAGAGCCATACCATTTCGGAAGATGGAAAAGTGTATACCTTCACGCTTCGCGATGGGGTAAAATTTCATGACGGCACAACTGTTACGGCGGAAGATGTAAAATATTCCATTGACAGATGTGCCGATACCAGTAACGGTGACCCGTTGGTATCGGCTTTTTTGGCGATTGACAGCGTGAATATCATTGATGAGAAAACCGTTGAGATCGTATTAAAAGAAGGCAATACCGACTTCCTCCCTTACCTGACTGCAGCGATCATTCCGGCAGCCAACGAGGATCCGGAGAGCAATCCGATCGGAACCGGCCCGTACAAATATGTATCCCGTTCCCCTCAGGAAAATGTGATCCTAGAGAAATTCGATGAATACTGGGGCACACCGGCAAATATCGATACCGTAAAGATTCAGGTAATTGCGAATGCGGACACGATTGTGACCAGCTTAAACGGCGGTTCGGTTGATATGTTTGCGAGAATTTCCCAGGCACAGGCAGATCAGCTGTCCGATGATTTCGATGTGCTGGAAGGTACGATGAACCTTGTGCAGGCGATGTATTTAAACAATGCAAAGGAGCCCTTTAACGATGTACGGGTTCGCCAGGCACTTTGCTATGCGGTAGATCCACAGGGCATTATGGACATGATTTCCGACGGAAAGGGAGCGCAGATCGGCAGCAGCATGTTCCCGTCATTCGGCAAATATTATATGGAAGAGTTAAATGATCTGTATGCGACCAATATCGAAAAGGCAAAGGAGCTGTTGACAGAGGCTGGCTATCCGGACGGATTTTCCTTTACGCTGACCGTTCCTTCCAACTATCAGCAGCATGTCGATACCGCGCAGGTAATTGCAGAACAGTTAAAGGAGATTGGTGTAACCGCCAATATCCAGCTGATCGAATGGGAGAGCTGGCTGTCTGATGTTTATTCCGACCGTAATTATGAAGCGACCGTAGTTGGCGTAGACGCATCCAGTCTGACTGCAGCAGCGCTGCTGTCCAGATTCGAAAGCACTGCTTCCAATAATTTCATTAACTTTAATGATCCTGCCTATGACGAAGCATACGAAGCGGCCGAAGCAAGCGCAGACGATGACGAAAAGACCGGATATTATAAGGAATGCGAAAAGATTCTGGCAGAGGATGCGGCAAATGTATACATTCAGGATCTGCCTTCCTTTGTAGCCCTGAACAAAAAATACGGCGGTTACGAGTTCTACCCGCTGTATGTACAGGATTTTGCAAAGCTGTATATCGTTGACGAACAGACGGAGTAAAAATTCATGAAGTATTTGGCAAAAAAGCTGGCTGGTTTTGTGATGACTATGCTGGTGGTATCTTTCCTGGTATTTGCGGCGTTTGCCGTAATACCGGGAGATCCGGCCACAGCGATGCTGGGCACGCAGGCGACCCCTGAAAAACTGGCGGCGTTGCGGGAACAGATGGGATTAAATGAACCGCTCTTGGTGCGCTTTGGCAGCTGGGCGGTCAATTTTATACAGGGAGATTTCGGAACCTCCTACAAGTATCAGATGTCGGTGTGCAGCATGATCGCTGAAAAGATTCCGGTCACGCTGACGCTTACGGCGATGTCCTTTCTGATTATGGTGGCAGTTTCGATTCCGGTCGGTCTGTTCTGCGCGCATCACGCGGGTGGAAAGGTAGATCGTATCGTCCTGATCGTCGATCAGGTGATCATGGCGATTCCACCGTTCTTTTCGGGCATCCTGATCACGCTTCTGTTTGGTCTTGTGCTGCATTTGTTTACACCGGGCGGGTATGTGTCCTATACGACGAGCGTCACAGGCTTTCTGGGATACCTGATCTTTCCGTCGGTCGCGATTGCGCTGCCGAAAGCGGCGATGGCAATCAAGCTGCTGCGCACATCCGTACTGTCTGAGATGAAGCTGGATTATGTCCGCACGGCATACAGCAGGGGAAATAATACCAAAGGAGTGCTGTACCAGCATGTGCTGCGCAACGCGATCATTCCGGTTATTACGTTTCTGGGCATGGCGCTTGCAGATATGGTCGCGGGAAGTATTGTTATCGAACAGGTGTTCAATATCCCCGGACTGGGCAGGATTTTGCTGACTTCAATTTCCAACCGGGACTATCCTGTAGTACAGGCGATCATTGTATTTATCGCATTTATCGTTATTTTTACAAATTTCCTGGTGGATCTTCTGTATCAGAAGATGGACCCCAGAATTACATTGGATTGATTAGGCGATTATGAAAAAGAAAATGAACAAAAATCTGACAGTTGGACTCTGGCTTACCGGAATCATGCTGACGCTGATTCTGGTAGGTTTTTTCTGGACACCCTATAATCCGGAGACGATGGATAACGCAGCAAAGCTATCCGGCGTCTCTTTTTCGCATCTGATGGGCTGCGACAATTTCGGACGGGACATTTTCAGCAGAGTATTAAAAGGCGGCGGCACGACGTTTTGCGTGGCGCTTGGCACAGTAGCGATCGGCACGGTATTTGGTGTTATCATCGGAGCGTTTACCGGATATTTCGGTGGAATTTTGGATGAAGTTTTGATGCGCATCAACGATGTGCTGTTTGCATTTCCAAGCATCCTGCTGGCGCTTGTGTTCGTAACCCTTCTTGGCGGCGGCACATGGAACGTGATTATTGCGCTGGGCATTGCATTTATCCCGAGCTTTGCGAGAATTGTCCGCGGCGAGTTTATCCGCTGTAAAAATATGGATTATGTCAGAAGCGCGAAGCTGGCGGGAGCGGGCAATCTGCGGATTATGTTTGTCCATATCCTGCCAAATACCGTACCGGTGCTTTTATCTGCAATCATGATCGGCTTTAACAATGCCGTGCTGGCGGAAGCAGGGATGAGCTATCTGGGCATCGGCGTGCAGCCGCCGCAGTCCAGTCTTGGAAGAATGCTGTCGGAAGCACAGACCTATCTGTTTTCTGCCCCGGGCTTTGCGTTGTTTCCGGGAATTTTTCTGATTATGCTGGTGCTGGGATTTTCTCTGCTCGGAGAAGGATTAAAGGATCGGGAAAAGGAGTAAGGCGATGCTTGACGTTAAGGATTTGAATATCGAATTTCATGATCACCTGGTGCCCGAAACGGTTGTGCATCAGGTCAGCTTCCATATGGACGCAGGGGAGATCGTCGGACTGGTAGGGGAATCCGGTTCCGGAAAATCCATGACCGCACTGGCGATCGCCGGACTTTTGTCCCGCCATGATATGAAAAAAACGGGAGAAATTTTATTCGAGGGAACCGATCTGCTGCACTGCGAACGAAGCTTTTTAAGAGAGCTTCAGGGAAACGATATTTCCGTCGTTTTTCAGGAGCCGATGACATCGCTAAACCCGGTTTACCGCATTGGCTGGCAGGTGGAAGAACCGCTTCGCATTCATCATCCGGAGCTGTCTGCGCAGGAGAGAAAGCAACGGGCGCTGACACTGTTAAAGCAGGTGGAATTGGAAGACCCGGAGCGGATTTATCAGTCGTACCCGCACCAGATTTCCGGTGGACAGAGACAGCGCGTCATGATCGCGGCTGCGATGATCTGTGAGCCGAAGCTTCTGATTGCGGATGAACCGACAACCGCGCTGGATGTAACGGTTCAGGCGCAGATTGTGAAGCTGTTAAAGCGGATCAACCAGAAAAAAGGAACTGCCATTTTGTTTATTTCCCATGATTTGAGCCTGGTGCGCAGACTCTGCAGCCGCGTGATCGTCATGAAAGACGGCAGAATTGTGGAACAGGGAGCGATGGAGGATATTTTTGAGAACCCGCAGCAGGAATATACGCAGAAGCTGATTGCAGCAATTCCTCGCTGTGTCAAAAAGAATTCCGGACGTAGCGCAAAAACGGAGGAAGCACATGGCTGACGTGATTTTAAAGGCAGAGCATCTGAAAATCGGCTTTTTTTCGGAACGGCACAGCCTGTTTGAAAAGAGAAAACGCAACGAAGTGTTAAAGGATCTGTCCTTTACGATGGAGAAAGGCGAGGTGCTGGGGCTTGTGGGTGAATCCGGCTGTGGAAAAAGCACACTCGCGAAGGTAATTCTGGGGCTGTTAAAGCCGGACTCCGGGACGGTGATCGTGTCCGGCAATCGTCCGCAGATGGTGTTTCAGGATCCGTATGGCTCCCTGAATCCGGCGAAGAAAATCGGCTGGATTATGGAAGAGCCGCTTCGAATTCAGAGAAAGCTTCCTGGAAAAGAACGGAGGCAGAAGGTACTCGAAATGTTAAAAAAAGTCGGTCTGGATGAAAAAATTGCAGACCGTTACCCGAACCAGCTTTCCGGTGGGCAGAGACAGAGAGTCTGCATCGGGGAAGCGTTGATGACAAATCCCGGACTTTTGGTGGCGGATGAGGCGGTTTCTGCACTGGACGTGACGATTCAGGCACAAATTCTGGAGCTTTTGGAGCAGCTGAAGGAGGAAATGGGACTGTCGATTTTATTTATTTCCCACGATATGCGCGTTGTTTATCAGCTCTGCGACAGGGTCATGATTATGAAGGACGGCACAATTGTCGAAAGCGGCGATGTGGATACCGTTTATTTTTCCCCGCAGCACGAATACACAAAAGAGCTGCTGGAGGCGGCAGGAATCGGAGAGGATGAAGCATAAATGGGCATGTTGGAAATTTTTTATCCGGATGAAACGGCGGATACCTCCTATGGAATCGATTACGAGGCGCTGTACCGAAAAGGATACCGCGGACTGATTTATGACGTGGACAATACGCTGGTGCCGCATGGCGCGCCGGCGGACGACCGTGCAAAAGCGCTGTTTGAAAGGCTGCATACCATCGGCTTTTCGGCGGTGCTTTTATCGAACAATAAGGAACCGCGCGTAAAAAGCTTCGCAGAGGATGTAAAGTATGCAGACTATATTTTCAAGGCGGATAAACCGTCGGTAAAAGGCTATGAAGAGGCGATGCGCCGGATGGGGACGACAAAAGAAACGACTCTTTTTATCGGCGATCAGCTTTTTACGGACGTCTGGGGCGCAAAAAGAAGCGGAATCCGCAGTATTTTGGTCAAACCGATCCATCCCAAAGAGGAAATCCAGATCATTTTTAAAAGACAGCTGGAAAAAATTGTGCTACACTTTTATTATCGGCAGAAAAGCCGGAAAGAAATGCAGTAAAGGAACTGAAACAGGATGGACGAAAAGGATACAGTAGGAGCAGTAGAGATCGGAGGCAGGACGAGACTGTGCGGTCTGATCGGGAACCCGGTGGAGCATACGCTTTCCCCGATGATCCACAATACGCTGGCAGCGGCATGCGGCTGCGATATGGCATACCTGCCCTTTCTGGTGGAAAAGGAGGGGCTGGGTGCAGCGGTCAAAGGTGCGTATGCGTTAAACGTGCTGGGCTTAAACGTCACAGTGCCGTACAAGATGGCGGTAATTCCTTATTTGGTGAGCACAGATAAGCTGGCGGCAGATGTGGAATCTGTTAACACGCTCGTCCGCACAGAGGGCGGATACCGCGGCTACAACACGGATATGAGCGGCTTATACCGTGCGATGCAGGAGGATAAGGTTGAAATCAAAGACCGTGATGTCGTGATACTCGGCGCAGGCGGAGTTGGCAGGGCAATTGCGTTTTTGTGCGCACAGAAGGGCGCACAACGGGTCACTATTTTAAACCGAAGTGTCGATAAGGCGTGTAGTGTTGCAGAAGAAGTGAAAGAGAAAACCGGCTATCAGGCGATCCATGCCAGAACAATTGCAGAGGCTGGAAGACTCGATGGAAGAGACTATCTGGCGATTCAGGCGACCAGTGTGGGATTATTTCCGGACAGCGAAAAGGCGGCAGTGGAGGACAGCGCTTTTTATGAAAAGGTGGACACCGGCTATGACCTGATTTATCGGCCGGCGGAGACGAAATTTATGCGTTTGGTAAAAGAAAATGGCAAAGAGGCGTATAACGGTCTGAAGATGCTTTTGTATCAGGGTGTGGAAGCGTTTGAATTATGGAATGACGTAGCAGTTTCTAAAGAGACAGCGGACAGAATTTATCAGAGAATGGAACAGGAATTAAGTGGAAAGTGAGGAAACAGGCAGTGGGAAATGTTGTATTGATCGGTTTTATGGGATGCGGAAAGAGCAGTGTGGCTGTAAAGCTTTCGTATCGGCTCAAGAGACAGATGACGGATACGGATCGTCTGATTGAAAAGAAACAGGGAAAATCGATTCGGGAAATTTTTGAACGGGACGGAGAAGAAGCATTCCGGCAGATGGAGACACAGACGCTTCAGGAATTGAAGGAAACAGCGAAGAATCAGGTAATTTCCGTCGGCGGAGGAACTCCGGTGCGGGAAGAAAACCGTACCCTGATGAAAGAGATCGGAAAGGTAGTCTATCTGCGTGCAAAAGCGGAAACCTTATGTGAACGGCTCAAAAAAGATACCAACAGACCTTTGCTGCAGGGCGGCGACGAGGATTTAAAGACAAAGATCCAGGGACTTCTTGAAAAAAGAAGCAGCGCGTATGAAGAAGCTGCGGACTTGATTATTGATGTGGACGATAAGCCTTTTGGACAGGTATTATATGAAATCGAGCGCGGGATTCGTCCGTCCTACCGGGACAATGCAAACACAGCGTCGGAGGAGGGCGGCTATAAAGGAAAATATTCCCAGAGGTATCCGCTTGGTCAGCGCTTTGGTTATGGTACAAGGGCGCCCTACGGAAAACCTTCCTACGGCACATTTGGCTCTTACGGACAGTCTGCAGCCGGCAGCCGCTTTTTATCCGGCGGGCGTACTTCGTACGATGGACGCACAGAGGGGGATTTACAGACACTGGCAAACACCTGTTCGGCAGAAGAAAAGGCCCAGTCCTATGGATCTCAGCCCTATGGGCAGTCCTCTTATGGGCGGCAGGCAGAGGGCGGTCAGCTCTTTTACAGACAGCAGTTTTCCCGTGCAGCGGCAGAAAAAGAAAAGAAAAAGTCTCTGCGCAAGCTTTTGGTCATCAACGGTCCCAACTTAAACTTCCTCGGCATCCGCGAAAAAGGAATTTATGGCACGCAGGATTATAATGATCTGTTAAATATGATCGCACAGAAGGGACTGGACTGTCATGCTGCAATCAGCGTGTTCCAGAGCAATCACGAGGGTGCGATTATTGATAAAATCCAGGAAGCGTATTTTGATAAGACAGAGGGCATTATCATCAATCCCGGCGCTTATACGCACTACAGCTATGCCATTCGCGACGCACTGGCAAGTATTACCGTACCAAAGGTAGAAATCCATATTTCCAATATTATGGAACGAGAAGATTTCCGAAAAGTATCTGTGACAGCGCCTGTCTGTGATAAGCAGATTTACGGACATGGATTAAACGGATATCTGGAAGCAATAGATTTTGTACTGGAAAAACTTGACGAACAGGAATGAGTTGAAGTATGCAAAAAAGATGGAATTTTGCAGGAATGATAAAAGAAACAGGAATTCTGACCGCCGCGGTAGCAATTATTGCGGCGGCGGTCTATTTTTTCCTGGTGCCGAGCCATGCGTCGGTCAGCAGTATTTCCGGCCTTGGCATCGTAGTATCTAATTTTATACCGCTTCCGCTGTCCGCGATTACGATGATCCTGAATGTGGTTTTATTGGTGATCGGTTTTCTTACCTGTGGAAAGGAATTTGGGGCAAAGACAGTCTATACGAGCATTATGCTGCCGTTGTTTCTGGGGATGTTTGAACTTCTGTTTCCTGATTTTACTTCCCTGACTGACAGCCAGGAGCTGGATGTGCTTTGCTATATTCTGGTCGTCAGCATTGGATTAAGCATCCTGTTTAACCGAAATGCATCGTCCGGCGGACTGGATATTGTGGCGAAGATCATGAATAAGTATCTCCATATGGATCTGGGAAAAGCGATGTCCTTATCCGGCATGTGCGTAGCGCTTTCTGCGGCACTCGTATACGATAAAAAGACGGTGGTGTTGAGTATTCTGGGCACCTATTTTAACGGAATCATTTTGGATCATTTTATTTTTGACAACAATATCAAACGCCGTGTCTGCATTATTACGAAAAAAGAAGAACAGCTGCGCCGCTTTATCATAGAAGAACTGCATAGTGGAGCAACGGTTTACGAGGCAATTGGCGCGTATAATCTGGAAAAGCATAATGAAATCATCACAATCGTGGATAAAAACGAATACCAGAAGCTGATGAATTTTATCAATCGGGAGGATCCGAAGGCGTTCATCACGGTGTATACGGTGTCCGATATGCGTTATCAGCCGAAGGTGTGGGAGAAAAAGTAAAAAAGTAGGCAGAATGGAGGACAGTACAGTTCCCCGCTCCATTCGCAATACAATAGAATGCACGCTCCGCGAACCTTCTATTGTCATGAACCACGCCTGCGGTGCTTCCCGCGGTGGCTGCGCCACCGTTGCTTTTGCTCGTAGAGCTACGAAGGAACTGTAGGTTAAAAAAGTGTTGACGTTTGTCTGCAGCTGTGATAAGATATCATTCGTCACTGAGATATGTGACATGAACTTCTAAAAAAGTTCAAAAAGTGCTTGACATCGACAAACAGTCCTGATATACTTTATGACTGTTGCGGCGAACGAAAGCAACACGGATTTCTGAAAAGAAATTCAAAAAAATAAAAAACTGCTTGACATGAACAGAAAGTTCTGATAGAATAGTGAACTGTTGTTGCGAGTGATAAGCAACCAGGTTTTGAAAGAAACCTGAAAACAAAATGAAAAAAGTTTTAAAATGTTTAGCAGCATCTGCTTTAATTGGCGCTGTAATCACAACTGCATCTTGTAAAAAAGGTGACAATCCTACAGGCTCAACTGGCGGAGGTTCTGCGCCTAGTAATGAATATGTAAAAGGTGACTTAAATAATGGAACAGTTGAATTATCTGTTCATTATACCAATTCAGGATATCATTTTACACCTTCTTATCAAGGAACTTCTCAAGTAACAGGTATCGGTGGAGAATCACTTGTAAAAGGTAATTTATTACCAACTTGGTCTGCAATTGCTAAAAATTTAAATGGTACAATAGTAGATAAAACTGCAGTTGATTTTGCTGATGCCAAAACTGAGTGGAAAAACTACAATGAAAAAGGCTTTGGCGGAATTGACTTAATAATGGTCGATGGAATGGCTTCAAGTAATGGATACACTGCTGCTGCAAATAGTGGTAAGCTTCAAGATATTGGTTCATTGATTGATGAAGGTAAACTACCTAACTTTAAGATTTGGCTAGATTCTCAAGGTGGATATGAGGGAGCCATGTGGAACTCAATGAAGGCAGCAGATGGTAAGGTTTATTTTTTACCTTATTTTGACGGTTTAAATAATGCTGAAAAAGTATGGTTAATGAATCCAGAATATATTGAAAAGATTCTTGATAGTGATAATACTAATGGTATGAACGAAGCTGCCGCAGTTGGTAATAATGTTGGTGGTTTCCAAGCAGCTGTTCCATCAATGTCTAATGAAGTTTTAAATTTAGGTGATAATAAGACCGTTACAGTTAACTATACTAAGTCAGTTATTACAAAGCAAAATGAATTATCAACTAAAAATGGTAAGTCTTATGCTGAGGTTTTAAGACAACATATTGATGATGTTTATGGTGCTAATATTGGCTCAGGAAAATTATATTCAAAGAGATCTGAAATCTTTACTTCTCAATATGCATGTTATAATGCAGATGATTTAATTGCTTTAATGCGTTGTGTTGTTAATAATGCTTCATATTTAACTAATGGTAAACAAAAAACAATGTATGCGTTTGTTCCTCGTACAGGTGAAGGCAATCGTTTGAAACAAATGGCTGAATTTATGAATATTTGGGGACAACGTGGAGTTTCTGCAGAGTCTGGTAAGCTTTATTTTGATTCTGACGGTAACCTTCATGATGCAAGAACTGAATTAAGTACATATGATAATTTAGACCGTATGAATGCTCTTTATAATGAAGGATTCTTCCCATCTACATTTATTAAAGGATATGGAGATCAAGTTAAGACTGAATGGCGTTCAAATTGTATTAAAGCTGGTAACGTATTCTCACTTTATGATTACACTACAACTTCATCAGCATCAAATCAAGATGTTCAAGGCCCAGATAAATCTGCATCTAACTTAATTCCAATGCTCCCTGCTGTTGTTAAGTGGGATGATGGTGATAATTCAACAGGATACTTCCACTTCTCAGAAGACAATCGTTCTTTAAAAACTAATGGTTGGTCAATTCCAAAAACTGCTGATGTTGATAATGCATGTAAAGTCGCAGATTATATTTGGTGTCCAGAAGGTGCTGACCTTCAAGATTATGGTCCTAATACTACAGATTATCGTACAGCTGTAACAGAATATGATGAACATTTAAACCGAGTTGCTGGTGCAGGTACTTTTAATGTAAATGGTTCTCCTTGTGTTAAATGGTCTGAAAAAGTTATTAACAAATCTTATGGTGATGGTTCATCTTCAGATTCATTCAAGGCTAACTGGAATAACTTTATTCGTAAGTATGTTGGTTCAACTCAAGGTATTGGTCATGTTCGTTCAGCTGGTAATGATGTACAAGTTACATTATCTCAAAAGGCTCAAGATGGTCTTCAAAAGATTAATAATGCAATCACTGCCGGTGGTATGGTTGTAGCAAGAACTGATGGTGGTTCTCATAAAACTAATTTATTCTATTATTCAGTTCCTACTGGTTTTTCTCTAACTGCTGCAGATACAACAGCTATTCAAAATGAAGCTGCTAATACTACTGTTGATAATTTCTGGAAAGATGATTCAAGTGCAAATGGTAAGGTTGTATATTGCTATTGGATTATCGAAGGTAAGTCAGGTACTAATGTAACAGCTGTTACTGGTTCATTTGATTCATTCAAAGGATTATTTGAAAGAGTTAACAATACTTACCTAAAAGCTTGTCAAGAAGCATATTATAGAAAATAATCTAAATACTCTTTATTAAGGAGAGAGAGAGAAATCCCTCTCCTTAATAT
>OJOV01000598.1_pt1 | contig 38389 bp, 59 predicted proteins | sample 1598281 | NCBI WGS metagenome assembly OJOV01 (sample SAMN03922469, study PRJEB24848) | human gut metagenome | isolation source: stool sample | host: Homo sapiens | place: Germany | collected 2010-11
TTGCCCAGTTCGCACCCGTTGCCCAGTTCGCACAAGTTGCCCAGTTTGCACTCGTAGCCCAGTTCGCACCCGTTGCCCAGTTTGCACCAGTTGCCCAGTTCGCACCCGTTGCCCAGTTCGCACCCGTTGCCCAGTTTGCACTCGTAGCCCAGTTCGCACCCGTCGCCCAGTTTGCACCCGTTGCCCAGTTCGCACCCGTTGCCCAGTTCGCACAAGTTGCCCAGTTTGCACTCGTTGCCCAGTTTGATATTGCGCGCCTCAAATTCGGCGGCTAATTCATAAAGTTCGTTGTACTGAAAGGGTGTCCAGCCTTTGCCTGAAACCCAGAGATAAAGTGTTTTCATGGTTGGTTATCTTTTGTGTTTTACTTTCCGATTTGGTATGCAGGAAATCCAGCCCCAGAACGGTATGCGCCGCTTCAAGTAGTCCGGATCATCCTCATGGTTGTACGCCTCGGTCTCGAAGCAGGTGTAGTAGTACGCGCCCGGATAAGGCGGGATAATCACTTCGATCAGCCACGAAATGCCGTAGCAAATCCATCCGGCGAAGAGAATGCCGACCACCGTAAGCACCCAGCCCCACCACGCGAACGAGTAGCTGATGGCGACGGGCAGGAGGATTGCCGCGGACAGCACGGCCAGTTCGATCTGCTGGGCGCAGTGGATTCCTTCATGGCGGCGCGTAGTCTCGTCCATGCTCCACGCCATCGGCTTCCGGGTAAAAGACCACAAAAGCCATGTTACCCAGTTAAACCCCTTGAACGGGATCAACTTGTTGTGAACTTCGATAGGTAGTTTCATCACAGGTTCAATTCATAGCCGTTAGACACTATCCACTCAATACGGTTGCAAAGGAGGTCGACAAGATCGAATTCGAGTTGCTCTCCAATGCACTGGTGCGTGTGGCTGTTTTCGTAGCGCAGGTTCCAACAGAAGTTATTGGACAGAGTTAAAGCGTAGTCATGATTCTGCCCAACTACGGCAGGAATATCCGGCGGCATCACTCCCAGCAGGTCGGCGACCGTGAAAGCTGGTATATCTCGCTCGTCCGGGCAACAGTATCCCATCTTTGTAGTTAGATAATATTCGTTTAGGTCTATGGGAGCCAGCCACACCATGTTCGCCTTATCTGCGGGCACTCCCATCTCGATCAGCCGCTTCGACTGCTCGATGCTCGTTACTTGATCTTTCATAGTCTTCATTTTTTCGCTTTTTTCTCTACCGAAATTAGACGTCCGGAGGCGTCGTAAACTCTCTTTTCCGTGTCGTTCTCTACCACGGTGTAAAGCAGGGCGCCGTTTTTGTCCTTGACAATGTACCCGCTGGCCGTCTTGATTTTGACGTACACCACTTCCCCCTTGGAATCCTTTATCACCGTTTGATTTTGGCCATACGCGGGGGTCACAGTCATCAATGCGATGCAGATGATAACGAAAATGATTGCCGCCAAATAGGCGATGGTTGCTTTTGTCTCCTGTTTCATTTTTGTGATTTTTTTTGTTTGCTCCATAATTCCAGGATCTTCTTTTTTTGCTCCGGCGACATAGCCGCGAGCTGGGAATCCCTCACCTTTGCCTCGGCGTCTGCTATCCGGCCGCATTCTGCGCACCGCTCGTCGAAGTATTCCGCGAACCACTGGTAGACTATCTGCCCGTCGAGACGCCCGTATAATGCGCCGTATTGTCCTTTTTTGGCTCGCGTCATCACAAGTCGTACGTCTGCCAGGTTTAGCGCGTAGAAATCCTCCAGGATCATGGAACACGTCTCGATGATTTGAAACCTGTTCATCTTGGCGGATATGTTGAGAAACGATTGCAGATCGTCGATCCATAGCGCCATACAGGATATAACGAGCTCGTCTCCGTGGATTCGCCGAAGCCCCGACAGGGATTCCATTCCCGACTGAGCGCATTTGATCGGCGTGGACATAGCCCTACACGTCCTCATTCCATCCACCGGGCTATACAGGGCGGCTGGCGCCGAGGATGCGCTCAAACACAGCCCGCTCTTCGTCCGAGAGACCTCCTGCCCCTGTTGTCTTTCCTTGCTTTTCATTTTTCCACACTCGATTTTGTTTCTGCGATATTGCGAACTCAAAAATGCGTTTCCAGTCTATCGTCTTTCCCCTTCCCTTTTTCTTGTGCAGCCATCCAGCCTCCGTCGCCCAATACTCCTTGCATGCCTTTTCGAGGGTGAGAGAGACGTCGACCCCTGGATTGAAGCGCTCCCTTTCCGCCATCCACTCCTTGTCCTGCGTCCATCTGCACCATGCTTCCCGGCATGATTGCAGGTAAACGTCGAAGCTGTCGCGCCATGTCACCTCTTGGGCTGTCTCGATTTTTTCGCGCGCGCTTTTTTTGTTTTTACCAGCAATAGAAATATTCTCTGTTACTATCTCGGCATCTTCGAGTACGTTAGTACGAGAAGATATAATACTACCAGTATCAGTATCAGTATCAGTATCAGTATCAAGGTTCGTCTGGGTTTCTCTGGGTTCGTCTGGGTTCGTCTGGGTTTCTCTGGGTTCGTCTGGGTTCGTCTGGGTTTTGTTGGGTTTTTCTGGGTTCCCAAAATAACCCACTGGGTTTTTCTGGGTTTCTCTGGGTTTTTCTGGGTTTTTTATGGACTTAGGACGTCCGCCTTTTTTGCCGTTATTCCTATTCCTCTCAACCACAGCGTCGTACCTCTTGTTGTTTTCGTCTATGTATGGCTTGGTAAGGTCGAATATCATAGCCACCACTACCGAATCTCCGCTATACTCCTCTCCGTCGAATCCATATCGCATGATCGCATCCAGCACCTCCCCTTTTTCGGTCATCGAAAGACGGTTGGTCGCTGTAAGCAGACTTCGAGGTATTACCATGGATTCTCTCATATTCGTTGAAATAAAAAACCGCTCGTTCGATACCGGGGGGCAGCCCGGTATCTACTAAAGCGGTAAGTCACATTTTGCCCCTGCCCGAGCATTCACACCGCAAATATAAACAAACTTTTCCATTCTCCAAAAAAAATCAGAACGGAGTGTCCGTCATTGCCTGCCTCATGATCTCCTCCATGTATGCCTTCCTCTTCGCTGCGCGGCTGTGTCTGTTTGCCGCCGCCCTCTGTCTTTTGGCTACACTCAGCGGGTTGGCCATGTTCTCCTTCATGTCCCGGCACCACCTCAGATTCGAGGCATTGTTGTTCTCGACGTTCGTATCAAGGTGATCCACGATTTTGTCCCCCTCCCTTTTTGGGATAAAAGCCTCAGCTACAAGGCGATGAACAAAGTAGTTGTACCTCCCTAAACGGTTGAATAACCGCACCCTTACGTACCCGTCGGCATTGTAATCCACCTTCAACACATGGGGGTCTCCGCGCCGCGTAGACACCACCGTTCCGTCCTCTCCGATCCAATACCCCGGGAACTCGTCGATGGGCTTAAACTTCACCCCCCCCCCTGTACTCCGGGAATCGTGTGAAATCTGCATTCATTCATGTTGCCTATTTTTGGCGCCTTAGGGCGCATTTTACAATCTCTTCGAGGGTTGCATCCGGATCGGCATGCAAAGCCTCTGAAACGGCCTGTTTTGCCCTTTCTTTGGGGAAGCCCAAAGTGTTGAGAGCTCGTATCGCGTCCGTCTGCAATTCCTCGTTTACTTCTGGCGCTTCCGCTTCTGTCGGTTCCGAATCCTCAGCCTCGGATTCACCCCCGGCCTGCGGAGGCAGGCCGAGCGCATATCCTATAAAGTTCGACAACATCAGCAGCGGGAACAGGACAAGGCCAACGAGCCATTCCATCGCCGTGTTCATATCATCGTTCATGAGTTTTTGCGTCTTGCCGGGGCATAGGAGGATAGACTGTCGTATCTATGAAGTCCACGCCCCCGAATTTCACTGTTTTCACTCGCCCACTGGCAATGCGCATCTGCACACCCCGATAGGTGATTCCGCACCTGCGGGCGTATTCGGCTATTGTAACTACTGTCTCTTTCTGCTTCGGTTCCATCTTTTTCTGTTATTTTTCGGGTTCGTCAGTCACATCCATGGCCTCCTGCTCTTCGACAGCCGCAATATTGTCGTCCACTCCGTCGACATACTCGGGGGTTGCCTGCGACAGATCCATCGAGGAGGGGGTTGCCATGTCGTATTTTAGCGCTGTGATGAGTTTCGAGTTGGCCATTACATCCATGCTGCCCCATTTCATCAAGATGCGTTTAATGACCGTCTTTTCATACATGGCAGGCTTGTTTTTCTGCCACAAACCGCTTTTGTTGTAGTAGCTTTTGCTGTACTTCTTGCCGTGCTCCTCCAGCTCTTCGACCGTCATGTACAGGTAGTGATCGCCGCCGTTTATGTAGCGCAGATAGGCTACATATCCGATTAGTTTTGTGCGTTCGTGCGGCTCTTGGTTGTACTCCATATCACCCGTAAAAGGGTCGTGGTACTTTATGTCCCCCTCATACACCGGAGCAGCCATTAACCGCTGGATCATCCCGGTATTGTTGGCGAGTTGCACCAGTCCGTTTTTCATCGGCATGAACACCGCCTTTTTGGTGACTACCTGCTGCCCGTTCTTGTACGTGGTCTCAGTGAAGGGGACGATGGCGGCCTGCCCGAATGCCGGATCGAGGGACAGCCCCGTTGTTGCACAGGCCATACACGAGCGCATGATGGATTTGGGCGTGCACTCTCGCAGCATTTTGTTCTCGGGAGCCACCAGCAGGTTGCGGACGGCCTGCGTGAATATCGGAGCCCTGTCGCCGAGCACCGCATGCAGGCGTGCCTGCACCTCTCCTTTTTTGTCCTCCAGCAGGGCGATCATCTCCTGCAAATTCGGGGTTGTGGTCTTGGCCACCATCCCCTCGCGCATTGCGCGTTCGTTCTTGTCTGTTATGGTTGTCATATTCCTAAAAAAAGCTCTAAGGTTGATGTTTTGAAATCGTTTAGTACCTCGTTACCCTCCGCGTCGAACGTGTGGAACTCCCACCATATCCACACCAGTTTTTCCATCCGCGTCTCCTTTTCTCCCGATCCCAGTGTATCGGTGTGCCAATACACCATAACGGAGGGGGTGAAACGCCAGCCTTCGCCCGAGATGCTGTCGGAGAAGTATGTATTCCCGTTGATGGCGTCCGTGAGGCGGCTTGCCACCTCCTCGTATTCCCGCGCTGTTATTTCTCGCTTCGTCTTCATGTTATTTGAATAATAATTGCCGCGTCGTACTCTCCTTTATATACTTGGCGTATATGTCCGGATTGTCCGCCTTTAATGCCTTCGAATCCAGCCTGTGGCTTGTTACAGTCTTGAATGTAGCCAGCGGTCTCCCGTCGTAGGTTATGGTGTCGTACTGCATGAAATACGCCTTAACCCGTTCTTCCGCCTTGGTGATCTCCGCCTGCATGGCGGCCACCTTCGACCGCTGCGCCCGTATCCACGCGATAGTGTCTCGCATCTCCGAATCCGCTTCCCGCGGGGCGGCTTCCGACACAGGCCATGCCAGTATAACGTCCTGGCCTGTCTCCACCGGGGGTATTTCGTCGCCCAAAATGTACCTTTCAAACCAGTCCCGGCAGTACTCCACGATATAGGCAAATTTGGATCGGTCGAAATCGAATAGCGCATACACTAGCCGCTTGCCTCCCTCCTCCGCGGCTATGTACGCCGCATCGCGTTCCATGATCCCCATTTGGTACATGATCTGCGTGTACCACAGCATAGGAACCGTCTCGGGCGTCAGTTCCGGCAGGTGCATTTTCGTGTCCTTGCACTCCAGGATATACCGCGTACTCCGGCCCGCGGCGAACACTTCCCTGTCGGGTGCTGCCTGCATGTAGGACGGGTATTTGTCATTGCGGTACACCTCGATCTGCTCGGATCGTTTGACGATCTTTTCCCCGGTCGCCTGCTCGAACATGCGGGCGATCGCGTCCTCCTTGAAGCGCCCGCGGATCATACTGTCGTTATCCTCTTCGGCCGCGGTCTCCAAGGTCTCCATTTTCTTTACGCGCCAGTACTGGTACGGCGTCATATAGGGATTAAGCCCCATAATCGTCCCAACGTCGGAACTTCCGATAACGGGGGTGTCGTTGCGCGCGTGCAACCACTCTTGTCGTGTTTTATAGGTCGTTCGTGTTATCATCTTGTATGGTCATATTTATCAATTGGTTAATTTTATCCTCCCATCTTCCCCTTATTATCCCGCGCCTGTTGAACCGAAGGGCATGGAATTTAAGACCAAGGGGGTACAAGTCCAGTATTTGACGGCGGGCACCCGAATAGATCAGCGCGCGTTTGGGTTTCAGTTCTCCCGGCTCCCACACACTCCCCCATGATTTTAAGCGCTGGTAAACCCGAATGCAATAGGGCGTTATATTTCGCCAGCATATTACGCTGTCGTGTTGATCGGCATACCGTCTGAGTATTTGTACAAACTCGTCATTCCTTCGTTTCTGCAACTGCTGCTTCGTCTCCCGATCCGTCATCATAAGTGCCGCATTCTTTTTCGTTTAACGCGAGGTAGTCGTCCAGTTCTTTCCGCCAGTCGCCCACCAGTTGATGCACTTGCGACATGTCCCCCTCCTCTACTGCCGCGGCGATCTCGTCGAGAAAGTCGATATCCGTTCTTAGGCGTTCGTGCCCCTCCTTGCCGTAGTAGTTTGCAGAAATCAGTTTGAACCCGTCCGGGGTGGCCTTTGTCCCACGCTCCAACTCCATGCAGAAGGTAGTCCCTTCATGCTTATAATATCGAGCCGTGAAATGTATGCCGGAACGAATTACCGATGAAGTCTGCGTGTAACCCGGCTCCGATACCTTAAACCCGGGGCACACTTGGGCCATCGCTTCGTTGTATACCCTACAATTGGCTATCGCCAATTGCCGCGCCTGCTCATATCTTTCGGCGCGTCTTTGGTTGAATGCCCGCCATGCCTCCACGTCCTCCGCCGTGGAATCCTTGGTAATACATGCGGGTTCATCGTTGCAGACGTCCAAATAGCCATCGCATTCGGGATACACGGGCAGCATCTTCAGTAGTTTGAATTCCGCTACCTTCCACCATCTCGCGCATGGATATAACAACATATAGTCCTCCCCGTCCTTGATCCCTATTTCTACCGACGAGACGACGGGTGATCCGTCGACGATCCCGTAGAGTGTGCACGGCGTGGCGCCCGATTTCTTTAGCACCTCCGCTGCGCGAGCTTCGATAGTGTCGCGCCTTTCTTTCAGTTCGGCGCTCAGTACATAACCCTGGCCTTCTTTGGCCGCTTCGATCCATTTCATTGTTTTTTGGTTTTTAAATATTCGACAAATTCGGCGTAGTGCCGTCTCTCTTCGATGCGGTTGTATTCCCTCTACCGCTCCAAATCTTCGGGGCTTGAATCCTTTGTGATAGGCTGCGGCATAATCTTTTTCCTCTCTTCGTATGGCATCAAACTAAATCCGGGGAAAGGTCGCCGGGGTTTATGTAACGAAATTTTATCGTTGTCCCTGTCGGTTGGGTATATAAACATATAATCCTTGCCGTCTTTGATGCCAAAATAAAGGGACGTTATCCTTTTGCATCCTGTTTCATCCGTGAAAAGCGCATACATGGCCGACGGCTTGGCTCCTGTTTTTTGCAATATCTTTGCAAGGTGTGACAATACGGTTTTCTCCAACAATTTGTATTCCACCGGAATGCCGTATTTTTTGGCTTGTTTGGGGGGCAGCCATTTGTATTACCCTCTACTCCTTCTTTGTAAAGCGTTGCCATATTATTAGGTTTTTAGTACAAACTATTGTCTGCTCTTGAATTCACGAACCGGACGCACGGCGTCCGCGTTATACTTGCCTATGCTGCTTACGTAGCCCGTGTCGCCGTTGTATAAGAACGCGAGGTTGGGATTGCATTCCGGGTCGGGATCGGCTTCACTCGTCCAGCCGATAGTTGTTGCAGGCTCGCCGCCGATTTTCCTGAATGCTTCGTCGAGGCCACGGAACCGGGCGTCGTAAATTTCTATTGCTTCATGCCGGGTCGGGCAGCGGAAGCCCTTGCGGTATTCGGCGGCGGCTTTCTGTGCGCCCTCGAAATTGAATCTGCCCGGCAGGTTTTCTTTGGCGATTTCGAGCATACCGAAATCGGTTACCAATACCACGGTCTGCGCGGTTTCGGGGCAGGCACGTGTCATCCAATCGTCGAGGGTGAAAAGCCTGCGTGTGTCGTCGGGAATATAAATCCCGTTTTTGATGTTGTTTTTCATGGCGTATACTGTGTGTTAGAATGCGTTGTTCTGAAGGTGCAGGAGGACGACCGCCGCAAAGGCGGCCATTCCTGCCAGCACTACCGCCCACAGGGCGAGTAGCTGCCTTACTCGATCTTTATCCATATCCGCAAATCCTGTTCCTGTATTTGGATGGTTATCACGCCTTCCCTGAGGGTCGTACTTACGCCGATGCCTCGGCGTACTGCGATATCTTCGATAGCCTTCAAGGCCTCGTAGCTATATTTCACGTACGCCCCGATCTCCTGCGTCTCGCGGAAAATATGTATCGCGCTTATCGTGTCCTGGGGCATCTCCTGGGTAAGGGCGTACGCCCTTTCTGCCAGTTCGTTCATTGTTTTCATAATTAATTGATTTTTAATTTGATATAATTGTTATGTCTGCTGTCACTCGTGGGCTTATGCCTTGTATACTGTCAGCGCCGCACCCCGAAGCAGTCGCCATGCCTGATTTAGTGCCCGCCCTTGTACCTGAATCCATGTTTCGATCCGGTTCGGCCAAGCGGAACGGAACCGGGTATTCTCGATCTCTTCCCTGATGCGGGCTACTTGGGGATCGGTAAGGGTAACGCCCGAGGTAGTGAAATTAACGTGTGTCATGGCTTTCTGGTTTTTTTGTGTTTATAAACTGCATTCGTGTATTTCCGTCCCGCCGAGGGCTGAAACTTCGACGAGGTACCCGCTCTCCGTCCTGTGTACCGATTCTACCCGCAGCGTGCTTCGGAACAGAATCCAGCAGCACAAAGCCGTGATTACCACCAGCGCGGCGGCCTTTATGGTATTGTTAGTGCTTTTCATGGTTCGAGTATATTATATTAAGTATGAATAATGCCCAATCTATCGAGCGGCACGCCTCTTCTTCACTGATATAGTAGCAATTAAATTCGTCATAAAGGTTACCATTTTTTGCCCTTTCCCGAATTGTATTTCGTTCTTCTTCGCTGTTGCATAGTATTTCAACGGGTCGCGGCTCGTGGTAGTCTGAGAGCCGCACGCCGTATACCTGAACGGCATACAATGTAAGTTTATAATTCTGATTCATTATTTCCGGGATTATTATGCTGTATAATCGTGCGCGTATCCTATCAGCCTCCAGTTAGACCCGTCGAACCAAATGCGGCGGTAAATTGTGGCAAGTTTCACGGGGCGCACCTCGTAGGCGCAATATATTGCCCATAATTCACGGGCGGCCTCTTTTCTTGTTTTCATGGCTTTCGGGGTTTAGCAAATACAAGTCATTAACAACCTATAAGCCTGTTTATATGCGGCTCGCTGCAAATCCATCCAGGTACGGCGTGAATCAGGAGCGAGGCGACCGCCGTCCTTTTTCTTGAGCATTGACGGTGTGCAAAGGGCCTCGGCTATATCTCCGTCGTAGATCAGCGCGCCCCCGCCATAACAATAGGCGTTCCAGTCGTCCGCACCGTTTAATAATGTTTCTTCATTGAGTTCCGGAATTGGTCGGCCGTTGTTATCGCAATACTCGCAAATGTCTATGTAGCTTCTCAGCAGATTGAGCGCAAAACCTTTCACGCCTCGATCCCAGCACGACCGCGTTTTAACGGCTTCCAGGCGTTCCCGAATCTCGTTCACTCCGTTCTTCCAGTTGGTGGGGTTGTTTGATTGTCTCTTTCCCATGGCTTCAAATGTTGGTTTCATTAACTTCGAAGGGTGTAATGTCTGCTCCTTTCCCTTTCTCTATTACAAAGATAGTATAAGATTTTATACCATGCAAGCATTTCACAAACTTTCTTCATCGTTTGTTCTTATGCAAAACGAATATCGCATAAGTTTTTACCACCCGAAAGCCTGCCAGCCTGAGACCACGGCGACCCGCTTCACCACGACCCAACGCGCACGCACGCCCACGCCCACACCACGGGCTCCAACTACACTCCCAATAAACTCGGAGTTTGCTATGACTACTCCCCCTTATATATTACTTCTTATCATTCATATATATTAAGAACGTGTATAGTCGCAGGGAGGGGTATTTTGGGGGTGTTTGGATGGTGTGGTGAAATAGGATAGTTTTGGTCTGTTTGGCCGGGTGGGAAGGGGGAGGGGCGGATGCTGGAGGAAGGAGGAGAGAGGAGGCGGGCCGGGGGAGGGCGCCGGGGAGCGGGAAGGGGTGGAGGGGAGGCGGAGGAGTGGGAGCAAAGGAGGAAGCGAGAGGGCGGGGCGAGAGGTGGGAGCCGGGAGAAGAGGGAGGGCGCGCAGCCGGAGCGAGCGGAACAACGTGGAGCGAGCGAAGGAAGGAGACAGCCACCGGGAAGGGGTGCGGGTCTTTGGTCAACAGCCGCCCGGGGTCTGGAGCCTTTCTAACACTCGAGATATTCCCGCGTGGGGATGGATGGGGTACGGGTCTTTGGATTTTCGGGGGTATGTTTTGTGAGGATTTTTGGTTATTCAGGGGGGGGGCTGGGATTTGGACGGTAAAGATATTATTACTATATTTGTACAACAATCTTAAACAATCTGATTATGGGAACAACGAAAAGTGTTACTACGCATGTAGGGGCTAAAGGCGCTTGTCATTTCGAGGCAGAGCTCAAGGGGAATCGCCTGCTCTCCTTTATTGGCATTTGCGTGAAAGGGGAGGGGCATTGTATTTGCGAGATGAGCTTTGGAGATATAGTTGAGCTCCGGGATGCTCTGAACATAGCTATCGGCTGGGACGAGCGCAGCTCGGATATTCCCGGTAAAACAAAAAACGTGCTTTGTCATGGGCGTAAGTAAATCAATCACTATCGAGGGGGTTACTTTCCAGTTCGAGGTGAAGTCGAAGGACGGGGTTATGTACGTTTCTCTCTACTCGGGCGAGGGCGAAGCGGCTCATGCCATCATGTCGGCCGAGGAGAGCAAGGAAGTGGTCGATGCGCTGGATATGGTTCGCGGGTGGGTGAAGCCGAGGGAAAACAGACCCTTTACGGAACAGGAGCTTAAATTCTGAGGTTATGACCGAGATGTTCGGATATTATCTTCGCCTATACGTGACGGCGAATTTCGGCGAAAAATACGACGACGGGGTGAAGCTCATGCTGGATGCGGGGCTTCTGAACGAGACGGCGGCGCAGTGTGCCGTGATATGCTGCTACGTGGACAACTGGTGCAGGACGTATTCGGGGCCGCGGCAGGAGGCTTTCGCGGCCGCGGCCGAAACGTTCGGCATTGCCGTATACACGGTACGGCACTACTATTACGACCTTAAAAAAAGGTACGATATCTTCAACAAAAACAACAAAGATTATGAAAAAACTGCTTCGCCGTCCCGCACTGACGGCTCTTTTCGGCCGGAACAAGAAGGTCGGGACAAAAACGACGGCCGAGATTAAAGCGTGGCTGGAGACGCACGGAATTGACCGATCTACGGCCGCGCACATTTCGGGGTTCATGAAGGCGCACGACATCGACCTCGGTGCTATCCGCCTCTGCTCCTACGGCCTCACCTACTCCTTCGACGAGTTCCTGGAGTGGTTCAAAAACGACGATTCCTCGCTCGTGCCCGTCGAAAACAAGTTTGCAATATTTTGGGACAAATGTCATTCGAAGGCAAAGATCGCCGTGTTCGAGGGTAAAACGGACGGAATTATGGGTCGGTTTTGGCTCGCGTCCGACGGATCGTCTCACCGCAACTGCTGCCGATTCGTGTCTATGGCGCAGTACCGCATGATCCTCAACGTCCCCGACGACATGAACATCCCCCTGCCGCTCGGGTTCCTGGACGAAGTCCAAACGAAAGAAACCAAAAAAAAACCCGCCGAAGATGAAAAGTAGAACCTATTCCGTGGCTACGGGCTCCGAAGCCGTCATAACTCGTCGGGCGAAAGGCATGACGCAGGAAGAATACCGCGCCCTGCGGCGCGAGGCCGACCGAAAACTCAAATTCAGACTGCGCTACGGCACGATCATATACGTGGCCTCCGAGCTGTTCTCCGAGAACGGCATCGACATGATCCGGCGCTTCAAGCCCTATCGGCGCCCCTCCAAATCGGCCGCCGTGAAGCTCGAATCTATGCGCAAGGGAAAAAATATGCGCACCCGCTTGGAATTGAAAAAATAATTCCCTATATTTGTTCCCGGAATGTTTCTGTGGCATTCATGCAGTTTATTTTTTCCTCCGCTCCCGCTCCAGGGGCGGAGGTTTTTGATTAATTTTTTCCATAATTCACGCCCTTCGTGGTAAATTCTTATATTTGGGCGTAAAAACCGAACTCCATGGACGACAGGAAATCCGCAATAGACTTTTTAAAGACCTCGACGGCAGTGCCGCAGATGCCGGATGCGACGCCCGCGGAGTGGGAGTGGCCTATATCGGAGCAGGTGGAGAAGCAACTGAAGATGATGGGCGTCTACGACATAATGCGCGAGCAGATATACATAATCGGCACCTCCGCATCGAAGGCGAAGATCGAGATCGCCAAGTCGAAGATCGACGGCCTTACCAAGTCCATGAATCTCATAAAGGCCACCATGTCCGTACTGGAATCCTCCGGATCGGACGTAGACGAAAACCGCATATCGGAAATCGACATACGCATGCACCTCGACGAAGATGATGATAACCAAGAGTAGAAAGGCCGGATGCCTCGACATGAACATACACCTCACGCGCAAGCAGAGGATCATGTGGAACCGCCTCAACGACGGCCAGTGGAAGGAAGTGCTCTTTTACGGCGCCTCGCGCTCGGGAAAGACTTTCGTCATTCTGTACTGGCTCATCGTGCAGTGCGTGGCGCACAAAGCCAACTGCCTCGTGCTCCGCAACCTCTTCACGTCGCTGCAAACCGGAATGCTCCAGCAGACCCTCCCCGCGGTGCTCAACGCGATAGCCAAGCACAACGGTTACGCCAAGTGGCAGGAGATAACCATGAAGGACGGGACACCGTTCGCAAAGTATAACGGCAAGGACAACTACCTCATGTTCTACAACGGCGCCTACATAAAATTCGGCTCCATACGCGGGTCGGCCAACGACGAGAGCCAGTTCGATAAGATTCTTTCGTCGGAATGGGGTCATATCTTCATCGACGAGGTATCGGAGGTCGAGGAGAGGGCGGTAGACACCCTCCGCTCACGACTGGCGCAGAAACTACCTGTGCGCAACAAGCTCCTGTTCGCCCTCAACCCCACGCGAAAAACCGGATGGACATACGTCAGGTTTTTCAAGCACGAGACCCGCGAGGGACTGGCGATCCCCCCGGAGCAGACGTCGAAGTTCCTGGTCGTGAAGTTCTCACTTAACGACAACATGGAGAATGTCGCCGACGACTACCGCGAGACCCTGGAGGCCATGTCCACGCTCATGCGCAAGCGCTTCCTGGAGGGCGACTACTTCGACGAGAGCGAAGGGGAGATTTTCAAAAAAATATGCTGGAGCGACGTGAATCCCGATCTGCGCTTCCCGACGCCCGAGGAGTGGATAGACCTCATTATCTACACCGACCCGTCGGCCAAGGACAGCCGCAAGAGCGACTTCAAGGCGTCGCTGCTCATGGGCAAAGCCCGCGGCCGAATATGGCTCATCGACGTGCTGGCCGTGCAGGGCACCTCCCTGGAGATGATGAAAAACATTCGGCAGCTGTACCTCGAAAGCCCCAACCGCCTTATAACGCGCATCGTGATGGAAAAGAAGCAGATACCCCTGGACTTCAAGACCACATTCGACCAGTTCCAGGCAGACACGGGGTGGATATGCCCCCTGGAATGGGATACCCGGAATATGGGCGACAAGTTTACAGTCATCGAATCCATCCTCGATCCCCTCTTCACGTCTGACAGGTTCGTATTCAACGCCAAGCTCAAAGATACCAACCGCGGCGAGGAAGCCGTGAATCAGTTCCTGTTCTTTTCGCGCAAGGTCGATCCAAACCGCAAGGACGACATACCAGATGCGGCGGCCAAGGGCGTATCGCTCATGAACCGCGCGGGCGGAACCGCGGGCTCCGCGTACAAAAGCTCCGGCATCATAGTAAAAAAACCAAAACGTTTCATATCATGACCGAGAATGTGAAAATTTATACGCCCGGGGAGCTTACAGAGATGGGATGGGATTTCAAAACCACGCAATCCTTGAAAATACCCCCCTACGATCAAGAGTTCGAAGAGCCGCTTTTAGCGGAAGATACTCCTGCCGACTGGAAGGATAACGTATCTTTATATCAATTCAAGCCCTATTTCCAAGGCCCCAAGGATGTGCCGTCCCTCCAATACAACAAATTCACAGGCATAACCTATTTATGCGACGTGGAGCGAATTCCGGACATACCCGACAAATGGGCGATAAATCTCAAGGCTGGAATGTTATCCATCACTGGTTTAACCACGTCGGAAATAGTTTCGCTGAACCTGGAGTTCGCCTGCTATACAAATAGCGACACCCCGCTCCCCTTCACCGTGGGGAGCCAACTGGGATCGGGTGCCCTATATCCCACATACAATGGCTTTGCCACGAAATATACCAGACATGAAAGTCTCGAAATACGCACAGCCCCCATATACCTGCCATATCCTCCCGGAAAACCGTTCTCTGTATATTTCCAAAAAGATAATGTTTTTACCGATGGCGGATTGCATATCGTATATTTCAGCCTCGTGCCTGCGATAATACCATCCATAACCACGTCGGCCGGGAAGTCATTCACAGACCCCAAAACCGGAGCTGTGAGAACGTATTCCAACACTCCCGTGTCCTGTTCTTCGGCCCAGGCATCACTTCAATCGGCCTCTGAATATGCCTCGTGCATAGAATACGGGGAGCAGGTTATCGTGGCCGCGGAACCCGGTAAAATGTACTTCCCCGAGGTGGAGCTCTATCAGTGGATTTCACCCCAGCAGCTCGACCAGTTCAAGAAAATGTATCCCGATTGTGTGGAGATTTCTTACAACAGCGCTCTGGGGTATGTGTACAGTCAGATCGGGGAGCTGTACGACATAGCCTCGATACTGGCCGGAGACACCAACGACGGTACGTCGAAGATCATGCGGTGGATATTGACCGTCCTGACGGCCTACAATATCACGAGCCCCTCGGCACGGCACTCCGAGACCCTGCGCGACAACTACGAGATGGTCGTAAAGAAGGTCACGGAGATGAAAAACGGGGCTACGACGCTGCATGATGCCCCGATAAAGGAGACCCCGAATGCGTGGGGTACGGTAGTAAACGGATCGAAAAACAAAATGCGCGGATAAATGGCACAATTTCATACCCCGAGGCAGCAGCCTTACAACCCCTTCCGCCCTATTGGGGCGCCGAATGTAAAGTCGAGGTACATTCCCAACCAGTACTTCGTCGAGTTCACTCCGAGCTGGTGGCGAAATGCCATCGACAACGCGGTGAACTACTCCGACCTTACGATGGTGGACACCCTGTATTCGTGGTGCATTCAGTCATCGCCGTTCCTGGTGAGCCAGATGAACAAGCGCCTGAACCCCATCGAGAATGCCGTGTTCGCGTTCTACCGCGACGGCGAGATCGACGAGAACCTCACAGAGATGATAACCCGCACCCGGTGGTTCAATAAGATGAAGCGCGAATTCGTGCTCTCGAAATTCTACGGCGTGCGTATCGTCGGCATCGACGTCGAAAAAGACACCATCACCAGCTACCCGCTGCGAAACATAGACATGGTGAACAGGGCGATCCGGTCGCAGACCTACGCCATAGAATCCGTGGCCAACGTCGACGATTACGACAATATGTTCTACATGCAGCCCGACACCGACCAGGATTTCAAGATGGGAATGATGCAGCAGATTTCCCGCGCTATGATCGGCATTGTGGAGGCATACAACAACTGGTCGGTGACGAGCGCTACATACTCATATCCCCGCACCACCGTGGGCTTCATCGACGGGAACGCGCAGGCACAAGCGCTGGCCGAGAATATCGCCAACAACCTCGACCCGCTCGACACCCCCGTGCTTCCCTTCAAGCAGAACCTCGACAACAAGGAGAACGTCTACCAGGTGGAGGTCAAGCCCCTCCAAACCCAAATGTACCCCGATGCCTTCCGCGTGTTCAAGGAGTACATAGACAGCTACCGCGCGGAGATCATGCAGGAGGTGACGGGAGGTACTCTGCTCGGTGCCACGGAGAAAAACACCAACTCCGAGCAGCTCGCGCAGATACATATGTCCCTCTACGAGGCACTGTGCAACGCCGACAAGCGCGACTTTGCGAACTTTTTCAACTACGAAGGTGCCATCCAGAAGATCGGCCGCCTGCTCGGCATAGATATGTCGGGCGTAAAGCTCATGGAGGTGCCCGACACCACCATCAGCGTGGATAAGTTCGAGCGCATAGGCCGCGTGCTGGCTTCGCAGGGCATGGCATACAGCCCCGAGGTCATGCGTAAGGTCGGCATGGAGCCCTCCGACATAAACACTGCCGTGCGCAACAACAACTGGACGGAGGTCAAATTGCAGGCCAAATCCATCATGGCGAAAATAAAGTCGGCACTCACTCCCTCCATGAAAACAAACGACAATGGCAACGATAGCAGACCTAAGGAGAAAGATTAGCACCGCCATCTACAACATCAAAACCCAAATTCCGGCTAAGGTGGCCGAAAGCATGGCCGGGGAAACGCGCCTCAACTTCGAGCGCGAGGAGTATGGCAACGACGGCACGCCCCGTAAATGGGCGGACAGATGGGGAAAGAACCTGAAAACAAAGAGGTTCGAAAACCTCGAATCATACCTCCGCTATCCGAAGCTGCGCCACAGAGGCCGTCTCGCCCGGAGCATCACACCCTTCTATGGGAGAGGTTTTGCCGGGCTGCGCGCCGCGGCGCCCTATGCGGAACTGCAAAACACGGGGAAGGGCGCCCGCACCGGAGGCAACCCTTTCCGCACGCGACCCTCGTCCTCGACGCCCGTGCGGCTCGGCACCAATCCCGTCGCCCGACCCTTTATGGGTGTTGGCCGAAGAACCGAACTCAATGCGCTCCGGCTATACTCCCGAGAGATCGCAAAACTGGTGTAGAAAAAATTTTATTTGCGAAATATTTTCCTTTGCACTACATTCGTAACGTCCTATACTGAAATTATGATCGGTGAAATTTGCAAAACAATAGTTACGGCACTGCGGGCTTCGGAGCTCGTGGACGAAAATAATGTCAGTATAGTCCTCGCAAATGACAACGGAGAGGGGACGGTGAACACCGACCTCCCGGCCATAGCCGTAAGCGTGAAGGGAACCGAGCGTGACACCGGGGAGTTCATCGGAGGAATGATCTACAACCAGTACATCGTGCAGTTGTCGGTGATAACGCCGTTCGACAATCAGGCTGCGTCGCCAGACGATGACCACCAGTACGATCAGATGAACCTTGCATACAAGGTCATGCTCTATATGGCCGCGTGTTCGCGGGGAGTGATAAAGAACTCGGAGGGCGAATGGGTGCCGCTGGACTTTTTTACCGAGCTGAGGCAGAAATACGGCTTTACGCTCCTTTACAAGGAAACCGAGACCTATCAAACGATAGCTATGGAGCGCGATATGGCAAATCTCCCCGTGCATAACACGCGGCTCATATACATGGCTAACTTCGTCGACAACAGCACCTACGAACAGGATTCGTTCCTATGTGATGCGATAGAGATGAAGTGTCTGTGCGATACAGTAAGGAGCACTAATTCATAAATCTGACATGGCAAAAGCGACATATCAAATACTCTCGAACGAGGCGCTCAACAGTAAGGGTTTCGTGGTGCTCAACTCCAGCATCGACTGGAGCAGGTACCTCAAAAATCCGATCCTGCTGCGCAACAAAGATACGGGAGAACATTTCGGCCAGCCCATCGGGCGCGTCGAAGATATTCATTTGGAAAACGGCAGGTGGATCGGAAAGCTGGTGTTCGGCTCCTCCGAACTCGCACAGGCCGCAAAAGGAGATTACGAAGCCGGAATACTCAACGGAGTATCTATATTCGGTAGGGCGCGGATCGTCGAGCGCAATGGCAGGAAATACACTACATTTTTCGAGGTGTGGGAGATTTCCCTTGTCAACATACCGTCCAATCCCGATGCAGTGGCGATACGGGGAGAGGATAACGTTGGGTTGTCGGCAGTATCATTCGTGCCGGACAGCATAGAGATCGAACAGATCGAGAGCCTGTCGGCATACCAAACAGACATCATAGACCAATTTGAGAACAAGATGAAAAACGAGGAAGAGAAAAAAGTCCCCGAAACCGGGACGGAGCAGGCTTTCGACGACCGCGTGTCGCTGAGCGCCATGTCTAAATTCCTGGAACTTATCGGACTGGCACCCCGAAAGAGGCTTCTCCGCGCGGATGAAATAGACCGCGGCGCCAACCAGGACGACGCGGATGCCGGGCAGGATCAGCGTGATGCCCGCGAGGATCGCCGCGCTGCGCGCTATGAACGCGAAAAGGGCGATGATGCCGAAGCAAAACGGCGCGAAAAGGACGCCGAGCGCGACGACAAGATGGCCGAAAAGGACAAGAAGGAGGCCGACAAAGACCGCCGCGAAGCCCGCGAAGAGAGGGCAAGCGCCCTGGCCGCAGAGGCCGTTACCGAAGCCCTTGCCGCAGCCACAGACGCGGCCCTAGCCGACGCCAAGGAAACCAAAGCCGAGGCAGCCAAACCCACGGCGCTCTCCGCTGCGGAGGATGCGCGAGTATTCAACGACAAAACAATCACAAAAACCAAAACAATGGTAAAACCCTTTTTCAAGTACATCGACGACCCTGAAAATCTGCCGAAGATTCAGGCAATCATGGGTCTGTCCGCCTCCTCGGGCACTGCCGACGGCGTTGCCGAGGTGAGCTTGTCGGCCGCACAGGACGCCGACGTTCGAGAATCAATTCAGGAGTTGTCCGCATCCATGCTCTGCGACCCCTATTTCATGGCCACCGTGCAGAACATGACCTTCCAGGTCAACGACGGACGCCGTGAGAGTGTCGTCGATACCATCCAGGGTCTCGCCTCGGGCGAAAAGTCGGGTAAGTTCGTGCAGAATGCCGACCTGGCAAAGATTTCGTGGATCTCGCTGTTCGTTCGCCAGCTCTTCCCGCCTAACACGTGGGCTGACCGTGTACGCCGCCTGTCGGTGCGCGACAAGGAAGGCATCATCTGGGTGGAGAGCGCCGTCAATCCGGATATCTACTTCGGAGATCGCGCGCCGCTGAATGCGCCCAACTACCTCTACGACGACCTGCCGCGAGGACTGGAGCGCAAAGTGTTCTCCATGCAGCCTATTGTATGGCAGCCCGCGAACTCCGACGTCCTGGCCTACAACGACCGCGCAACGGGTCAGCTGGATGCCATGGCCAAAATGTCCATGTGCATCCACAACTACTGGCTCCAGACCATCGCCGAGGCAGTTCCCGCAGCTAATCACCTTACCATGTCCGGCGCCGAATTCGATTCGGCAAATCGCTTCCCGATCAACTCGGACGCCACTGGCAAGCTGCTCGGCATGACCCTCAATGACCTGCTCGCCGCACAGGGCCGCTTCATCGCCCGCAACCTCAACTTCCGCCGCGGGAACGGTGTGGCTGTGTTCGCAGAGCCCTACTACACGTCGCTGGTGCAGACCGACAAGGTTCAGAGCATTCTGACGCAGCAGTTGTCGAACGCCCGTCCCGAAGGCTTCACTTACTCGGGATTCGACGTCATGGCTCGCTCGGTCATCGCTGCCTACAACACTGCAACGTCTACGGTCGTGGATGCGGAGACTTATTTCGACAAGCCCGTCACCTTCGCAACCGGAGCTATCGACACCGCTCATGCGAAGCCCGTGCTGGCCGCGACGGTTTACGACATCGGCCTCGGCTTTATCCCCGAGGAGGTCGTTGTGGCAATCGGCAACTCGAACATCCATATGGTGTCCGACCCGAACAACTACGGTTGGAAAGTGTCGATGGACATTTCGACGGGTGCCGGAACTATCCGAAGCAGCGCAGCAGGCATCGTTCTGTATCGCCCGACGGCAGCCACCGGAGCGTAACGCAACACACACAGGAAAAACCAGCCCGGCATGTTGTCGGGCTGGTATTCCAAAAAACTCAATATCAACAATTTAATTCCCCATTTAAATTATGATTCAGATCGCAACATTCACCCGCAAGTTTTTCATCGAGCTCGTAAAGCAGCTCCAAATCTACGGCACCCTGTACGTCACTGAGGACGGCAACATCTACGTCAACGAATCGCAGGCGCAGACACGCTGCCAGGCCCGCGAGAAGCTGGCACACCTGAACGGAGAACTCGTCCAGGAGCTCCGCTATGCCCGCGTCGACAAATCCAATCCGCCCAAGGACACCGCGGAGTTCGAGGAGATGCTCGAGAACCAGTTCCGGGCACGCCGTCAGGCAGCCAAGAGCTCCCTGGCAGAGGCCGAGAAGGAACGCAACAAGCCCGTCATGTCCGATGCCGAGGCAGAAGCCCTGCTCGAAGGCAAGACCCCCGCTCCTGAGAAACAGGAGGAGGAAGCCGCAACAGAGGCGCTGATCGAAGGCGTGGAGTATGCCAAGGTTCGGGATGCCATCCGGGCAACCGTGAACCCGAAGCTGCACCACAGCGCCGGGTACTCCAAGACCCTGGAGGCGTACAACGTCCTGACCGACGAGCAGAAGGCCGCAGTCGGTGCAGAACTCGCAAAATAACAAAACCTACGCAAATATGGCAGTAGTAGATATTTATACAACTTTAGGCGACACCAGGCTGGGCAACACCACACCCAGCGATGGTATTGGCATGATCGTCGCTCCGGCAATCGCCTCCACGGGAACCGGAGGTGCGGCCTTCGCGCTCGACACCGCCTACCTCATTACCTCCGTTGCCGACCTTACGGCGATGGGTGTGACCTCGGGAACCGGAGCCATGCTCCTGTTCCAGGTAGAGGAGTATTACGCCAAGGCCGGGAGCGGCTCTCGCGTGTGGGTCGTGGGGTATGCTCATGCCGAATACAAGACATTTATTTCGGCCAAGCTGGAATCCATCATCAGCGGTACCACGGCGTCGAACTTCGACCTGCGTCCGCGCATGATCTCCTTCGCATCGCCGCTTCCCACATTCCAGGATTTCGATGGGACTACCGAGGGGAAACTCCCGGATACCCACAAGACCCTCATTGGCAACCTGCAAACCGTACTCAACAACCTGTTCCAGCAGTCGATCCGCATGGTCGGCATCTTCGACGGCGTTGTTTGCGTTCCGACAGGCAAGACTATCCTCACCACCGACCTGAGTAAGCTGGAGAACCTCGCAGCGCTCAAAGCACCCCGTGTGGCCTATCAGGTTACAACTTCGACGCCCGGCATGTCGGCATCCGTAGGCCGAACTCTCGGCATGCTGTCGAGCCTGTCGCTGGCGATGTCTCCCGGTGCGGTGACCACTGCCGGGCCAGCAGGCGACATCGACTATTTTGTGGATGTAACGGCCAGCGCCGACCCGCAAGAGGTCAACACTCCCGTATCGCGGCTTGTGCCTGCGAAGTGCAACATCCTGGGTGAGAACCAATACCTCTTCACCCGCGTGCGTCCGCAACTGGCGGGCGTATACTACAACGACGGCGCCACATGCAACGATCCGGAGATGGCTCTTTCGGAAATTTCGTTTGTCCGCGTGGGTAATGCCGTGTGTGACAGCGTGGAGAGATTCTTTGTCAAGTTGCTCCAGGAGAACATCCCTACGGATGCTTCCACCGGAGCGATCGACGCGGGATTCAAGTCCGGAACGCTGGCTCAGCTCGACGAAACAGAACTGACACCCCGTATCAACCGCGGAGAAGCACAGGCCATCAATGTAGATTTCGCCGCCAAAGACGGCAACTACAATATGTCCAAGGCTATCCAGGTTACCGTGGAGGTACTTCCCCTTAGCCCGCTCCGCGAGGCATATATCGAAACTTTCTTTGTAACTACGTTAAACTAAACGCCATGCCTAATCCTTATGTAGTGCCCTCGAAGGACGTCCAAATCTACCTTACTTTCGAGGGGCTTCCGGCAATCAAGATCGGTACGGGTACCTCGCTCAACTTGCAGTACTCGCAGACGGTGCAGGACATATTCGCTATCGGGGAAACAGACCCTATCGACCTGGTGCAGCTCAACGCTCAGTATGCGGCCACGCTGTCGCACCAGACCGGGGAGCAGCACACTATCCTCGATGCGATCAACGGCGCTCTTCCGGCCGGGCAGACGCCCTATGCGTCCATGCTCCAACTGCCGCCCTTCACGCTGACGAAAACCATGTCGCTGCGCAACAGCGCGACGCCAAAGACCGTCTCGGAATCCCTGTTAGGGTGCAAGTGCGAACAGTCGAGCTCGGACACTAACCGAAACGACGCGGAGACGCTTTCGTCCATCAACATCCGTGCCCGTGCCGTACAGCGCTCGGTCGCACCCATCCAAACTATTGTGTAAACCAGGACGGGCGGGCACCCCAAGACCCGCCCGTCTTTAAAACCCAAAAATTATGTCGCAAATACAAGAAACGGAGCGCCTTGACCTCCAATACACCGTCACGGCATCGTATTTCGTCCCCTCCTTCAACAAAGACGGTCATATGATCGAGGAGGAGAAAAAGAACCAAAATATCGCCCTTTGGCGTTTACAGCGCCGCAACATCGAGCACTCGAAGCTATCCATGTCGATCCTGTCGCGCGAGGAATCGGAGCAAAAGGGAGTGATTGGCCTGGCCATGGACTTCATCAAAGCCTGCTGCGTCGACGACAAGGTGCGCGAAGATTTGCTCGGCGATGCTCTCGCCTGCGTGGAAATCTTTCAGTCGGAACCTGTCAGCGAGGACTTCCGCCGTTTTTTCGGGACTTGGGAGTTCTTGAAGGCACTCCCGAAAAATCCGTCCGGCAAAAAATAGAGGAGTATGCGAAGGACGACCCTCTGCTTATCAAGAAGGCTGTCGTCTCCAGATACTTTCATGAGCCTTACTCTGACATGGAGAAAAGGCTCAGCATCAATGATATAGACAAGTTATATACACTTGCGCTTCACCTTGTCGACATCATAGACATGGCGCCCTTTAAATCTAAAAAATAATGGCAACATACACCATACGCCTCAACCTTGGGGGAGACGTCATCGAACGTCTTACTCGTGCCAACGCACTGAGTGACCAACTGGAGCGCAAGACCAACCGCATGTCCCGGAATGGCCGAGGCGGAGGCGGAGGTGGTGTGGCCAACTATCCGAACCTGCGGCACGGATGGCACGAGCGCATGTCCTCCATGTATGACGTGTCGCGCCGATTCGGCAACCGACATACGCGCGAGGATTTCATGTCCGATGCCAACCGGGCGTTCGATTCCATCCGGCGCTTCCGCGAACAGTTCGTGCGCAATTCCTTCACCCCGAGCGGGTGGATGCGAAACGCCGGGAACTTGGTCGGGGCGGTGTTCGATTCCGCCGCCGCAGTGATAAAGAGCAATCCCGCACTCCTGATGGGCGCGGGTATTCTCGGTACTGGAGCCGCGGCGTACGCTCTTCCTAAGCTCATTGGCGGAGGGCTATACGCCGTGCTGTCCAAAACATTGAACAGCTCGTCCATGACGGACGCCATATCCAACCGTATGCAGATGGATATGGCGCGCAGGGGGTTGGGATCGGGCTACACCTCGGCGCTGTCTGACGCCACGCGCATGGCGGCCGAATACGGCTATTCTCGTGCCGGCATGCTCTCCATGATAAACACCGTGTCGGGCTTCGAAATCGGAGGCACGCAGATCGGCACGGCCATAGCCACGCAGATCGCGCGGCAGGTGGGTAAAGTCGCCCAGATCGGAGGTCGCCCCTACGACATCGTGGGCCTGAACATGCAGCAGCTGCTGGCTGCCGAAAAGCCCAACCTTCGTGACGTGCGCGAGCTGATACATGCCGCCCCGATTCTCTCTAAGTACGCCAACGAGGCCATGAAAAGGAGGGGTATCGTAGGAGAGAGCCCCTACAATTACCTCCAGGATCGCGCCAACATGCTCCGAGCCCTGCACAGGCTCGACACGGAGCTGCAACCCCCGTCGGCCGCGGCGGCGCGCGGGCAGATAGCCCTGGCGAAGGAGAATTTCTGGATCAACCTCGCGGGCATGGACAAACTGTGGGAAAGCGTCGGCCGGGCCGGAGAGAATATGTTCGACCGCATATCCGCACGTTTGGATATGTGGTACAACTCGTTCGACCCCAACAGGCTGGACAACATCTTCGACGACTTCGTGGATGGCGTAGAGGATGCCATAGGCGCACTGACGGCCCTTTCGGACTGGATACTCAACCTCTCCGACTTCTTCGGGCTCCTGAATCCGTGGAGCTGGGGCGACAAGAGCCGCTGGGACTTGCGGTACGAGAAGTCGGCCAAGCAGTCGGAATTCACCGAGCGGCGCAAGGCCGCCACATACCTGTCGGAGGAGATCGGCAGGAAGTACGTAGAGGACTACCTGCGCACGCCCGCAGCCCGCAAGGCGTGGGGCCTGGACGAAGGGACGAAGGAGAACCAGGCGGCGAACCTCAAAGATGCGCGCGACATCCTGCTAAAAAACTTCGTCACCACCTTTACACCCAAGGTTCGGGAGGGGTTGCAGGAGCTGCCCGGACACCTGACGCCCGAGGAGGGGGTTCCGCAGTACCCGACGGGGCTCCTGAGGTACCAGTACACACCATACGAAACGAATACCGGATTCAGCCTGTTCGACTTCCTAAAGACCGGGAACACGAAGAACGTCACTACCGTAACCAAGGGCGAGGCGTCCATAGCTCCCGTGACTTTCCGCTCCAATCCCGCGCTCAACGACCGGGAAGTCGCCGAGAATTTCAACCGCGTGACGAAGATTTACGGCGAAGGAGGAAGCGGCGCCAGCGGGAAGGACACCAAGAAGATAGAAGATTTGACAAAGGGATCGAAGTCGCTCATTATCAACTTCAATGCACCAATTGTGCAGATGCCGACCCAAATAAACACCAATGCCACGCCTGAAAGCATCATGCAGACCATATCCAAACAGATCGAAGAGGTGACAATTCGAGGACTGCAAATAGCCTTCAACAACTCAACACGCACGCTCAATGGCTAAAGATCAATATACCGCAAACACAACCCCCAACGACACTCCGAGCGACCTCCCGTCCTTGGGACAAATCCCGGCGTACAAGGCCGTGACGGATGGCATAAGCGCCGTAGAAAAAGCATATCAGGCGGGGTTGAAAATAACCCTGGCGGAGGTAGGATTCTGGCGTCAGATCGTTCAGTTCCGCGGCAAGGCCAAGACTTCATACCCCCAGTATACCGGGATGGCGGACACCCTAAAGCAGTCCGACGACTACAAAACGGCCATACAATCGGTAGATCGTCAGGATATACAGCGAGAATATGTATTTCGCTGCGGGGATTATTTTCTCCCTATCAACCTCACCTACGAAGTGGAAGGGGAAAAGAACGATTCTACCTCCCAGCTCGTCGACGGGGCAGAAATCCTCCAGGTTCTCAACTATAAACCGATGGTCGTAACCGTGCGTCTGCGCATTGAACGCAACTTGTCTCGCGTCGACACGGACGCCTCGGCCTCGAATCTTTCCATGCTCGACGCCTTGTCCTATGAGGCATATGCCGACCAAGGGCTCGACAACACCGATCCCGCGGCCATGGCTATCGCCGACCTCGGCGTGGCTCTTCGGAGTTTGTGGCAGGGGCAGGATGTTTTCAAGATCGAGAACAAAGTCCTCAACAACGACCTCGGACTGGAGTGGGTATACATGAAGAGGTTCAAATATACCCCCAATCCGGGGTCTACCATCGTGGACGTCAGCATGACGCTCCATCAAATAAACATGGATGAAAATGCCATCGTATTTACGCAGGAGACGGTAAATACGACCAATCCCGCGGGGGGGGGCGGTAGGTGATGAAAGGTAATTTGTTCAGAGTAGGAAACGAGGTGTTTATCGAGGGGAAGAGCATCGGCCGATTCGCCTCAGTAGACATTACCGAGGAGCGGGATTCCCTCTCGGGAAGCTGCACCATGACCCTCCCGGTGTATGCCATCGGGTTCCGGCAGGGATTGCCTCCGGCACAGCGCATAAGGGCGGCCTTGGAGGGCATAAACATCAAGCCCGGCGCCCGCATAGACATCGACGGCTGGTTCTACAATAACGCTCAGTTGGGGCAGCAGTTCGAGAGGCTGCGCATTTTCAGCGGCTTCATCCGGCAGGTCATCGGGGGATTCCCGTCGAAGATCGTATGCGAGGACTACTCTTTCATCCTGCGGTTCGGCACTATAAATCGGGACTGGGTGTCGCGCACGAAGCTAAAGGACATGGTGGACTATCTATGCCCCATCTCGAACAAGGCATTCGAGGACTACCGCAAGGCACAGGGGTTCGACAACCCGGCGGACTTCCCGGCTCTGTCGTTCGATTCATCGGATAGTGCGGATGTGGAGTTCGCTTTGCAGACCTTCAAGCTCATATCGCCGTTCGAGGCCCTGTCGAAGCTCATGAATATGTTTACGCTGTACGGCACTGTGAACACCCAGGGGAAGGTGTATTTCGGTATTGGCGTGAGGGACAAATTCAAGCGCACGGTGACACTGGCCACGAACACCAATGTCATCGGCCGCGACATAGTGCCTACCGACGGGCTGTTCGAGAACTACAAAGTGGTGGTAAATGCCCTCATGGCCGACGGTACAAAGTACACCTACGAATACGGCGATTCCCAAGGCGAGGCGCACCGATATTTTGTCCCGGCCAATACGGTATCGCTGACCGAACAGACGGCCAAGAACATAATGGCTCGGCTGAAAGGAACGCGCAACAAGGGAACCATAAAAACCGTGCTCTATCCGCAGGTTAATATGTTCGACTTTGTGGAGTACACGGACACCATGCTCCCGGAGCTTACGGGAAACTACTACGTGATAGGCAGGAATTTGAGCTGCGACACTTCCGACGGGTTCATCCAAACCCTGACAGTAACCAACGAAATGTTTATATTATGAAAACATCCGGCACTTTCGACGACGAATGCGCCCGTTTGGGAGCTGAATTCGGAACAAAGATGAATGACGGGAAGAGGGTATCGCTCGTCATAGCCACCGTGTCGGCCATAGACGAGGATGCCAAAACCTTAGAGGCTGTTGTGGATAATGATAGGATATTCAGCGACATAAGTCTAAACATTTTTCCAAATGGGGGCAACAGCCTCTATATTATACCCTCCGTGAATTCCCTTGTGGTGCTGGGGTTCATAGAGGGTTACTCCGAGGTTCCGGTGCTCATAAAAGCCACGAAGATCGACAAGATGGTCGTATCGAACGTCGCGGGCACCGAAGAGGAGGGCGAAAGCACTATTTCTTTCGATAAGGACGCCGTGGAAATAATCCGCGGCACCTCTTCTTGGCGTATTGAAAAAAATAAAATATCTTTCACTTCCGATAAAATTGAAATGGATGGCGGGGAGAACGGGGGGCTTGTGCTGGTAGATGGCGTCACCACGGCGCTCAACAATTTAGTGACGCAGGTAGGGGATATGTGCACAGTATTCAATGCGCATACCCACGGCGCCCAAGGTGCGTCGCCTCCGGCCACCCCTATGACCGCTCCCTCCCAGTTCAATAAAGGAGACTACGAAAATACCAAGATAACGCAATGACAGACGCAAAATTCGACTTTCAGGTCAACGACATAGTTATATCCAACGGGGACGTCGAGTTGGTGTCTTTGTGCAGCCAGCAGAACGCCACGCTGATATTTTCCAAGTCGGCGGCAAGTCTTACGAAGCCCCAGTTCGGGGTCGGATTCGAGGACTTCTATCCCCTGCTGCCCAAGTGGGCGTGGGGTAAGGTTGAGGCCACGGCTGAAAAGCAAATATACGACGACGGAGCCCTCATTGCCCGCGTGAATATCTTTGAGGAGACAGCCTCGGGAGTTGTGACCGCGGACATACATGCACGATACAAGGAGTAGACATGGCAAAGACGTACACAGTAAAACAGGGAGACACCATCCAGGACGCGGCATTCAACGTGTCCGGCTCTCTCGCGGGCATAGACCCGATATTGGAGAAAAACACGCCCACGAACATCCCGCCCGCGGACTGGAAGGCCATGCAGTACCGCCAGGAGCCTCCCGCCAAGAACTTTATGGAATCCTACACTCCGGCGCTGAGGACAAATCAGATTCTCGACGTCGAGGGGATCGACACATACAACCTACAAACCTTGCAGAGGCCTCCCTTCAACTCCTCGATGGATGTGAATGAAGAGGTGGAGGTGGAAATCTCGCGTCTCTTCAAAGCTACGGCTGAAGGAGGACGCGCCCTCATATCGGCACTTGCGCCCGAGGCTATGGGGGCGATGAAGTCTACGAGCGGCAATTTTTTGCGCGACACGTTCTACAACAGCCCCTATACCGTGCAGTGTTTATTCCGCACGCCTCCCAAGTACAAATACACTCCCAACCCTGTATCTGCGTCTCGGGTAATACTTGACACGTCGGGGGCATCGAATTTCCCTCGCATCGACATCAATAACCCCTCAAATAACAGAATCAATCTTGTATTATTAAACAATGGGGGGCATATGTATTCACATCCTGTTTTTTGGGACTATTTATACAGTGTCGTATTCATTAACGACGGAGCCAAGGCCTATGTATATATCAACAACAATCTGTTAAATTCCAAAAATAAAAATTGGGTTAATTATACTTCATATCTATATCTTGGTGGATATGGTGGTAATAATCGTCCGGCGGTTGATTTTATGGGGGAGGTGATATGCGCCCGCTGGTTCGACCGCGCACTCACAGAGGAGGAAATGACGGCACTCCAAAACGGAGTGCGCCCGCAGGACTATATTGTGCCTCCGGCCTTGAAGCTGTCCTGTGTAGCTGAGTACATACCTCAGAACCTCATACCCTCTGATGAGGACAGCTCGAAGCCCGCCATGTGGCTCGATAGCGCCAAGCAGATGCCGCCCGACATCTCTACTCCGCCGCTCCTTCGCAAGTCTGCCGGGGGTTATGACCTGGTGGTCAATGATAATCCCAAGATAGGCCGCGAGCCGATCTACAAACCCACTTACGACTTCAAGGGCGCCTATACCGCCAATGGCGCCTTCATGGGACAGCGCATATCCACACAGTCGCTCGTCAACGGGACGCTGGAGTGCTACTTCAAAACCGGAGACGACATCCGTGATGAGCAGTGCGTATTCAACATGTCGGATAATATGGCATTTCCAAGGCTCACAATTATTACCAGCCAATTTAATTTCTCAACCAACGATTTCTCAGTGAAATATCCCTGCGAGCCAAACACGACTTATCATGTGGTACTCCGCTATACTTTACAGGAAAATTTAGGCTACATCTTTGTAAACGGGATCAAGATTTCGGGGACGTTCAAATTGGGTAGTGGCATACAACAAAGATACTTCAGCCTTGGCATGTACGCCGAAAATATTCCGATCTTGTTGAAGGGCGAAATCTACCACTTCCGCAACTTCAATATATTCCTGACAGAAGCGCAGGCGTTGGCGCTGTGGAACGAAGGCGATCCCGCGTCGTTCGTGGTAGATGCGGATATGAAGGCATCCTGCACACGGGAGTATCTGCCGCAGAACATCCAGCCTCGGAGTGATGATCCCACCAAGGCGGGCTATTGGTGGTCGTCACACAAACAGATGCCCGTTAACGGAGTGCTGGAACCCCTGTCGGCGCCGCCCGCGGAGTGGCCGAATACAAACCTCGACTATTACAACTACCCCTCAATAATTAAACAATAACCGATATGTCACTTATAAATACCATATGGGATAACATCCAACGGACGATCCCGGCGATGAACACCAGCAACGCGGGCATCCTGCGCAAGATCGCGGAGGTGGTAGGCACCGTGCTTGACATTGTGCGGCTCGAAATCCTGCGCAGCGAACAGACGATAGCCGCGGCCGCGAAGATCGCGCGCGTGACGAGTGAGGCATGGTATGTCGAGAAGGCATACGCCTATCAGCATGGCGATCAGGTAGTCGTGGTGAACGAAGCGACGCAAGAGCTGGGCTATGCGACCATAGATGTCACGAAGCAGATAATAAAGCAGGCTTCGATGGGGTCTAATCAGGAGGGTTTGTACTACATCAACGTGGCGACGGCCGATGCCAACAACAACGTGGTCTCACTCACGCAGGATCAACTCGATGCGTTCAGCGCCTACTACCGCAACTTTTGGGGCGTCGGCGCGCAAATACAGGCCGCATCCAATGCTCCGGCCGTCCTTTCGGCCGACAAGCTGTATGTCCGCTTCGACAAGTCGTACAACCTCGATGCCATCAAGAACAGCATCAACACGGGGCTGCATGACTTGCAGATGCAACGACGCACGACAAATACTCTGTATATCAACGACATAGAAAGTTATCTCTCGGGGTTGAACGGCATCAAGGATGCCTACTTCTCCGAGGTCAAGGTCTCGCAGGAGGGCAGCATCACAACACCGCAGGATGGCAAGATAGTATTGAGTCCGGGTTATTTCAACTTCAACCCCAATCTGTACGATTTCACCAATAACATTACAATATTCGAGGCTATATGATGCGTTTCCGATATATTGACATCCCGAAGCTGGTGTTGCAGTTACTCCGGCCGAATTACTCGGTGCGGCGCGACCACAGCTACACGGAGCAGCCGTTTTGGACAACGATAATATACCGCTACTGCCTGTCGTTGCTCATGGTGTTGCACGACTATCTGTACAACTACTACATGGTGCGCTCCAAGTGGTACATGATGGCGGCGTGCACACCTACATACGGGCAGATCGAAGGCGTATTGCGATACTGGTACGGGGAGTGGGGGCGAATATCCATCACCCCGAGCGGCGCGAGCATATGGCGATCTATGTGGTATGATTCGCCAAATCCTCCCGTATACCTGTATGACACTCCCACCCCGAAGGTATACCTTGGACAGGGAGGCACCATCACGGAGCAGCCCATCATTGCGATCCCGGCTGCCCTGTACAACAACTCAGAGGCATACAACCAGTTTATCGCAGACGTCAACACGCTCTTCCCCTTTTACATCAAGTATACTATAAAAACTCAATAACATGGCAGGAATAAAAAATATCAACGTCGTATCGGGCACTGGCAACCCCGTGCAGATGCAGGATTTGCAGAACCTCTGGAGCGCCATCAACTCGCTCCTCCGATCCACCAAAACGCCCATCTCCATCATTGCGGGATTCGCCACGGCGAACAACAACACCGGGACGAATATCGGCGAAGGTATCATCTGCTACCAAGGGCAGGCTTACTACCTTCCTACCAATACCGCTAAAATAGGCCAGTATCTTTATGCCAACACCATACAGGACGAACAGCGCGTGTATGAAGATGGCACGACGCGCTATACATATCAGGATTATGTCGTGAATGCTGCGGACAATGCGTCGGCATCGGGCATTGGCACCCTCATAGGGCAGGCCACGGCGACTAACCTCGCATCATGGAAGGTGGGCGTCCTATCCGACGGTTCCGTAACAGCGGCTATGCTGGCCGATGGCGCAGTGACGACGGTCAAAATCGCGGATGGTGCAATAATAGATAAAAAAATCGCAAATAATGCTGTCGGAACGAACGCTATCCAAAATAACGCTATTAATGCTTCTAAGATAGTAGACAGGGCGGTTGGCAATTCAAAGATCGGCCTCAAAGTTATTAATAGCACCAACATCAGAGACGGAGGAATCTCAACGGTGAATATTGCTGACAAAGCAATCACTGCTGAGAAGATTGCCGATGCGACGATCACCGCGACTCAGATCGCAGCTGAAACGATCACGAACGAGGAGATCGCCAACAAAACCATCATCGCAAATCAAAAGCTGGAGAATGGTTCTATCAAAGAGGCACAATATGGCACCGCGTCGGTATCGACACGAGCATTGCAAGTAAACTCGGTTAATACTCCCGCCATCATGAATAAAGCAATTACGCTCGAAAAATTGGCGGACAAAATTAGTGTGTTACTTCCTAATACCGTCACGAATATTGCGCATAATATTAGCGGCACCCAAGATTTTCCGGAGGGCACCATAGGCGCTTTAAAAATTCCGCCATCTCCGTCCAATCACGCAACAGCTGTATATTTGGTGCAGTCTCCCTCCGGACTACTTGTGAATCACTGGACGATGCTTGTATTTAAGGATGATGACGGCCCTTTCCGAATAACTTTTTCGGGAGGGTCAATTGGCACAATGCCGTTTGATCTACCCCAATACGCCATCAATTGCATACTGGATATATATTTTTATCCTCCTTATGGTCTTATCGTGGGGGTCGCCCAACCCAACTTTATAGTGAAATAATGGACACCTTATTGAAATGGATTATGGCTGTGGTGGGAAGCCTGCTGTCGTTGTTCGCTCCCGTGACGCCGCTGGTGCTATGCGCTTTGATATTCGTCATGATAGACTTCGTGATGGGTATACTGGCCGGGCGCAAGAGGGCGGCTCGGCAGCATAAGGACTGGTATTTCTCCAGCGACAAGGCATGGAAAACAGTCATCAAACTCACGTGCATTGTCGTTGGGATCGGCATGTGCCATCTTATAGACACTCAAATCCTCGACTTCATGAACTTACACCTGGCCAAGCTCTTCACGGGCATGGTATGCGGCATCGAAATGTGGTCGTATTTGGAGAATGCCGTGGAAATATCCGACGCTCCGGTGTTCCGATCCCTTCAAAAATACGTGGGAAAGAAGATGAAGGATGAAGTAGGTATTGATATTGAAACCGCCCCCACAGGCTCCCGCCGACGGGGCAATAACGTCAAACGCAAAAAAAATACGATATGAAGATTACAATCATGGGGCACAAATACGATTACCCCTACATTTTCGTGAACGAAGTGCAAATGCCCGCGACCTTTATTGCCCGCCCGGCCAACCCGCGGGTAGACATGGGGCGCCGCATCATCATCGAGCCAGCGCTCCCGGAGGGCGGCAACACCCTGCTTACTGCGGACTACCTCGACTTCGAAATCAACGAGGTCGTCATCTCCGACAACCCGTCGGCCTACACTCCCGCCGACGTTTTGCGATTCCTCAACGAAGGGTTTAAATCCCCTACTGGCGATGATTTCCCGGGCATCGGATCGGGTCTCTATTCCGGCGGGGGGGGGTCTCCTGAGATTCCTGACGGGTCGATCACCACAGCCAAGCTGGCCGACAATGCCGTGACTTCGGCTAAGATTAAACCTTCTGCCGTAGGTACGTCGCAACTGGCCGATGGCGCAGTGACGACGGTCAAAATCGCGGATGGTGCAATAATAGATAAAAAAATCGCAAATAATGCTGTCGGAACGAACGCTATCCAAAATAACGCTATTAATGCTTCTAAGATAGTAGACAGGGCGGTTGGCAATTCAAAGATCGGCCTCAAAGTTATTAATAGCACCAACATCAGAGACGGAGGAATCTCAACGGTGAATATTGCTGACAAAGCAATCACTACGGACATCCTTGCGGACAACTCAGTAACCACCAATAAGATCGTCGACGGGGCTGTTACAGAAGCCAAACTCGCGCCGAGTTCGGTAGCCACCGAAAAGCTCCAAGACCTGTGTGTCACGACGCCCAAGATTGCGGATCAGGCTGTCGACACCACCAAACTCAACACAGGAGGCTCCGGGGGGGGAGCAGTTGAGTAGGTATAAAAGAACAGACGCCTTATTGGCGTCTGTTCTTGTTTGGCGGGTCTATCCCTCGCCCGGCGATCCCGAACACCAGCATAATAATCCCGGCCACAAAGAAGAGTAAGCACGCACTGCTCATGACTATACTTTTATTTCGAGGTGGAATGCAGGCTCGCTCAGGTCATACGAAAACTTAGGGTTTTTGCCGGGAATAGATACGGGCGAAATCACTTTGATGACGCGCGGTTCGTCCAGTGCTGCGACCAGGAACTCCACGGGTTTATTCATAGTCATACTCACGTCCAGCACATTCACCTTCCGATACTCCTCGGCGCTCACACAGTGCTTGGACACCCGTTCTCCCTTTTCGCTAAGCCGACTGATAAATTTGGCCATCTCGCCGATGGTCTCTTCTTTGTCCATGCCCTTATCCTGGCAGTCGTCGAACAGCTCGGTCACCTTCCTGCCGGGTTCCCGGTAGCGGATGCGCTTTCCGGCGACCAGATTGTTGTACATGGCCATCGCCTGCCGATAGGGGTTGCGCCACGTGGAGGTGATGGTCACCTTCGGGTTGTCGCTTTTCTCGGCTATGGATTCGAGCATGTCGATGACCGATGAAGCTACCATGTCCTTGCACTCTTTCAAGAGCGACGAGGAGAATACTACTCGTTTTGTTGTTCCCATGTTGTATCTGCTAATGATTTGATATTGAATGATATAAACTCGCACCCCTTGGGCACTATGTACTTGCGGATATGTGCTTTATAGATTAATTTGTCGTTGAATTGATATCTTTCTTGCAGCGCATCCTGGAACGGTTTTACCGCGTTGTCGTAGTCACACTGAGTATTGGAGAATCCGAACTCATACCACACCTCGAACGGAGGAGACGGTAATTCTATGTCCGGGAGCTTTAAGAGGCATTCTGCGCGGAAGGCATCGTGCTCGCTGGTTTTGAATCGGCGCCCTTTGTATGCCCTATTTACCGTCAGCGGCTTGACCTGTATTGACACTTTGCTGTTCATGGTATATGCAAATCTTTTCGGTGTTTATGTGCGTCACCATGCCCGTCTTGGGGCAAATATGGTGCATATTCTCTTCGGCCGACAGGTATTTGCAGGACTTGCATGTTACCTTTGGCCGATCTCCGAATCCTTCGATATTCGGTTTTGCTGGCTTTTTCGGCGTCCTCAGCTTCATTTCCTCCAAATATTAAACCCTCCGCGCACCTCTCCGTACGGGACGTCATCGAAGGGGTTGTACCCTACGGTTCCCTCGATGCTGAACCGCCCCTTGTTGTATCGCACGCGCGCGCCCATAAACTGATTGTTCCATCCGGGGGCAACCTGCGCGGCCACTACTATCCCCCCTTCCCATGTAGGCGGCATGATCGTCGTGGTGTGATGGGTCTGCGTTATGATCTTGGTTGGCACGAACAGGTCTATACTTTCGAGCATGGGCTTATACCCGGACACCGTTGCGCGGTAGTTCTCGGTCTGAAATGTCTTGAGCTCGAACGGAAGCGTTACAGCCACTTTAACCGTGTCGCCGGGCAGATATACCATCACCGTGTCGATCCTCGAAATTTGATGCGTATTTGTTATAATGACGGTATCTCTTACATACTCCCTTATGACCACCGTATCGACGCGGCATTCGATCTCCGGTTTCGATGGGGTGCAACAAAGCCATGACCGCAGGCTATAAAGTGCGATCATGGCTATAATTACCCCGATGATGGCCGACGTTAGCCTGTTCATCTCCTATGCGTCGATCTCTTTGTCGACGATGGTGCCGTACCACGAGTGTAAAAACCATCCCGATACTACCCCCGCGAGGAATCCGATGGTTCCAGCACTTCGAATGCTGCCCGGCAGGAAGTTGAACACAATGATGGCTACCACGGCTACCGCAGCAGCTATCAACCCGATTTTCAGTTTGTTGTCCATTTTATATAAAGTTAAAATTCAGGTATTCTCGGTATAGCGGGCGTCCAGTTGGATATGATTCCGTCGAAAAACAGAATCCAGTGCCGAATCTCGCTCGTGATATTCAGCACGTCGTTCTCGGTGGTAGGGTCGAACACTTTTGCATCAACCCCTCCATGCACCATTGCGACGATTTCGTTTAGGTCGTCCCGCATTTCGCGCGCGATGGTCAGAGCATCGGGGATCGTAAGCGCCTCCTCGATCTGAGACGAATCCACGAACTGCATCATCGTATGCAGCGGAATGCCATCCAGCACGCGGATGGTCTCGGCCATCTTGTCGGCGCCTTTCCGGAGCGTGGCCGCAGTATCGTCCAGCAGCAGGTGCAGGGATCGGAAGGGCGTGCCGTATACCATCCAATGACGCCCTTTGGCGTTCGAGTAGGCTACTTCGAGGGTGGCCAACAGCTCATTCAGAATAGAAGTCTGATTTTTCATCTTTCTGTTTGTGTATTATGGGTTTTATGGCGTCCGGATTGTTTGCGATGAAAACGACCTGTTCGTTTAGCGCATACTCATCCACCTTGTCGTAAAATTTGTATATTTGGTTCTTATGGTCAACACACTGGAAACGGAGGGCGTCGACCTCGGCCACTTTGCCGGAACGCAGATACACCAAGTGTTTCATGGCTTTATGGTTCATTATCGGGTTCGGGGTTTTGCTTGGCATCATCCTGCCATCTGTACGACGGTCGCAGCATTCTCCCATTTCCTATAAAGGTAGGTTTGCCTCGCTCCCCTACTTCCGGTTTGGGCTGGTAAAGATATACGGTATGCGTGTGCCCGAATTTGTCTATTTTTTTGAGCGGCGCGATGCAAAGTTTAACCTTGGCTCCCAACTCTCCGTTATTGCGAACAAACTCTTCTATCACGTCAACAGGTATCTTTTTCAGGTCTATTTCGGCATATAAGATTCCCGCCATGATTCAATCTCCAATTTCGCCTCGTGTTCAAACTTCGATATTATTTTGCTGTACGCCTTTATCTCCTTCATATCCTCAAACTTGCGGATATGGTAGTATGAATTCCGGCTCGTACAGTTCAGGTAGTTCGACAGCTTCACTCCGTTCATGAGCTTGTGGAAGTACATGATATGGATGAATACCGTTCGGGCGTCCGTGACCCTTTGGCGCCGACAGGGTGTCCGTATCTCCTCCAGCGATACGCCAAAGTGGCGTTCGAGCAGCATCCCTATTTTCGATAAAATAATTTCCATGCAGTAAATATAGTAAATTATTTTATCATACAAGCCCGCTCCGATCTATTTTTTCTTCTCCAGCTCTTCAAGGAGGGCACGCCCCATAACCATGTTGACCGGAAAGTCGATCCCGTATATGATTCGTCTCGTCACGGTCTTGCGCCCCTCGATGACCGCATCCGTCAGTCCGTAGCGGTCGTTAAACATTATCTTCTGCATTGTTATCCTTGTTTTATGTTGTTCAGTCTGTCGATCTCGACTTTTAAATTCATCTCTGCGCAGCGCACATCCCGCTGCAATTCCTCCAGCCGGGCTATCTGCTCCTCGTCAATCCGCGGGCATCCCCGCAGCCAGCTGTCGTAGTTCGGGGGTTCCAATTTGCCGTCACAAATACCTCCGATGCGCATACAGTAGTCGTAGTACCTGATGTATTCCTCCTCCGGAGCGTCCCGGTCGATGTCCGTCAGTATATCCGCCATACTCACGAACATATCGCTCACTTCGGCAATTCCTCCGGGGCCGTCGCCGACCCACGCATCAGGCTCATAATCGTAGCCGTGCTTTTCGCAGAAAGCGGCCAGATAGGCGTTGCAGGCCGCGTTGTAATTCAGTCTCAGTTCTTCGCGTGTAAGTTTCATTGTGGATAATTTATTGATTCTGTCAATTTTAGTTACCAGTCGCCCCCATCATTGGGTATCCCGGTTATTATTACGACGCTGTTGTTGGGATTGACACCCAAAATCGAAGTTTCTTCCGGCTCTGGGTTCTGCGCTGTGTCACCATCCAGCATTACATGCAGAGTACCCGACGCGGAATAAAGCCACAGTCCCCTCCCTTCTTTCCTCCATTTTCTCGCAAGGCGCTCCAAGGCGGCAACGCACTTGCATTGCTCAGTAGTCAGCGCAACACCTGCCTGTGTATAGTACTGCTTAGGCATATGGGTTTTGTTTTAAATCGTAAAATTGAGGTGCGTTCTTATACATTACCTTCAACCCATACGGCAGATACCCCGCAATGTCGGTCAGTGTAAGTTCTCGTGTCATCGTATGATTTCAATTATTTTAAGTCGTTCATCAATCTCAGGTAACAGATAATCTATCGCATCACCATCAACTAAAATATCGTAGTCCTGGGCTCCATTCTCAACCGCCCAGTCGTACAGTTCTTTCGGTGTCATGGCTCTGTCTTATTCGTGAATCTCCCGCCAGCCGATGATTTCGTGTCGGTAAAAGGAGCCGTTGCCCGTGAACCAGTAGTTAAATTGCTTGTCGTAAGCCGCTATGTAAT
>OJOV01000607.1_pt1 | contig 37920 bp, 26 predicted proteins | sample 1598281 | NCBI WGS metagenome assembly OJOV01 (sample SAMN03922469, study PRJEB24848) | human gut metagenome | isolation source: stool sample | host: Homo sapiens | place: Germany | collected 2010-11
TGGAAGAAGAGGAGTATCCCATCCGCGCGCTGCAGAGAGGGGGCGGCTGCTGAAAGCCCCTGCGCAGGTCGGGAGAAGGTCGCTTCGGAGCGGGCGTGCCGAACCTGCAGTAGGCCGCACGGGTGCTCCCGTTACAGAGCCAGAGTGCCCGCCCATGGCGGGAATTCAGGTGGTACCACGGTAATCTGCATCGCCCTGAGCATATGATGAAGCTCAGGGCGATTTTTATCGTCAAAAAGGAGAAGACTATGAAAGAACTGCCAAAGACCTACGAGCCGCGCGACGTTGAGGACCGGCTCTACAAATTCTGGGTAGACAACGGCTATTTCCATGCCGAGCGCGACCCGGACAAGAAGCCCTTTACCATCGTCATGCCGCCCCCCAATGTCACAGGCCAGCTCCACATGGGCCATGCCATGGACGCCGCCATGCAGGACGTGCTCATCCGCTTCAAGCGCATGCAGGGCTATTCCGCCCTCTGGATCCCCGGCGTGGACCATGCCGGTATTGCCACGCAGATCCGCGTGGAGGAGGAGCTGCGCAAGGAGGGCAAGACCCGCTATGACCTCGGCCGCGAGAAGTTCCTCGAGCGCGTCTGGGCCTGGAAGCATCAGTACGGCGACCGTATCGTCGAGCAGCAGAAGCGCCTCGGCGCGTCCTGCGACTGGGACCGTGCCCGCTTCACGATGGACGAGGGCTGCTCGAAGGCCGTCCGCGAGGTGTTCGTGAACCTGTATGAGCAGGGCCTTATCTACAAGGGCAGCCGCATCATCAACTGGTGCCCGCACTGCGTCACGGCCCTGTCCGATGCCGAGGTCGAATATGTCGACAAGCCCGGCCATCTGTGGCATGTGCGCTATCCGCTGGCAGACGGCTCCGGCGAGGTCATCATCGCGACGACCCGGCCCGAGACCATGCTCGGCGACACGGGCGTCGCCGTTTCCCCGAAGGACCCCGAGAAGGCCGCCTTCGTGGGCAAGACCGTCAAGCTTCCCATCGTCGACCGTGAGATCCCCATCTTTGAGGATTGGCATGTCGACGCCAACTTCGGTTCCGGCTTCGTTAAGGTTACTCCGGCCCACGACCCCAACGACTACGCCATGGGTCAGGCTCACGACCTGCCGCAGATCAACATCTTCGACGAGCACGCGGTGGTCGTCGAAGGCTACGGCGAGTTCACCGGCATGACCCGCGAGGAGTGCCGCGAGGCGGTCATCAAGTGGTTCGACGAGCACGGCCTTCTCGACCACGTCGAGGAGCACGACCACTCTGTCATGCACTGCTACCGCTGCGACGCCGCGCTTGAGCCGTGGCTGTCCGAGCAGTGGTTCGTCGCCGTCGACAAGCTCAAGGGCGACAAGGCCGTTGAGGCCCTGAAGGAGCTCATCGTCTCCGACGCCAAGGACCAGTACTCCGAATTCGAAGACAAGCTCGGCAGCGAAGGCCTACGTCAGCTCGAGCGCCGCGTGGTGCTCGCCGTGCTCGACCGCAAGTGGCGTGAACACCTCTACGAGATGGACTACCTCAAGGACGGCATCGGCCTGCGCGGTATGGGCCAGCGCGACCCGCTGGTCGAATACCAGCGTGAAGGCTACCAGATGTACAACTCCATGATCGAAGCCATCAAGGAGGAAACCATCCAGCTGCTGTTCCACGTGGACATCGAACGCGTGGCCATGACCGAGGACGAGGAGACCGAATCCGATGAGGATGAGGCCGTGAACGCCGCCGAGGCCGTAATGGGTCTGGACGGCGAATCCGCCGCGACCGGCGAATCCGCTCCTGCAGAGCCGGAGACCGATGACGAGGCCGAAAAGACCACCATCGATGAACTGGCTGACGAGCAGAAGAACGAGAAGGGCATCGTCGGCATGCAGCCGATCAGCCATGCCGAAGGCAAGGTCCCGGCCAACAAGCGTCCGAAGAGCGAGGAACTCCACTCTCCGTGGGCGGATGGCCGCACTTTCCCGGGAACCGGCAAGAACGCCCAGTGCCCATGCGGTTCCGGTCGTAAGTACAAGATGTGCCATGGCCAGAATGAGGCGTGACGCTTCGCATAAGCCAAGGTGATGGCCCCGTCGGTGTGTTTCATACTGTCGGGGCCATCGCCATATCAGGGGTTCACACAGCGGATGTCATTCCCCAAAATCGATGTCGTCCATGGCCTCTGTGGCTGGAATGCGCACCTCCGGTCCGCAAATCCAGTTGAAAACAGGTCTTTTTACAAAGGGACCGAGGTCTCCATCTCCATAGCCAATACGTCCACGGCAACGACCCACTGCCCACTGTCTTATTTGCTGTCATATCGTCTGTTTTTTCGGGTGACGCTTCGGCATCCGCCGAAACGATTTCCCGAGTATGGAGAATGCTGAAACGAATACCACGTTGCCTGCCTCCAGATTATTTCGATGCAGTCAAGTCAGAGTCACCTTGAAGCGATCGTACTTTCACAGATACGTCGCAGACTCGCCGCAGTTTCTTGATAGCAGCATTGATTTGTTTGGAAACGGCTGCACGTGAAATCCCACTACTGCGAGCTACATCGGATTGGGATAGGTTGCGGAAGTACACATTTTCCACAGCTTTCCGCTGTCCATCGGGAAGCGTCCGCAAAGCTTCAAGAACCCGGCGAACGGCTTGCTTCCGTTCTTGTGCCGTCTCGTATTCGATGAGCAGCTCTTCCGGAGATAACGAATGCTCTTGCGGTTCACGGTTGATGCCGGCTATTTCCTCATACGACCATGCGCTTCCACCAACGCGATCGGAACGGTGACAGGAGTGCGCCACACGCTCTTCGGCATTCCAGAGTTCCTGCAAAATGCATTGCGGCGCACGGAATTCCAGCTCTTCTTCGTCGCGGTGTTCAGCCGCAGCACGCAGTGCACGATCGCGTCTAATCATCGGAAGCAGTTCCTCCTGGGTAAGTTCATATGTTTCAGTAACGGATGCATTGCCCGCAATAGGGGCCTCATGCTTAAAAACAAGCTTCATGTTCTTGGGCCTTGCTCATATAAAGTTGCTCAAGACCTGCTGACGCAATATGAGACCAGCCTTGAAAACAATGAAGCGAGATGTGTCTGCCAGTTATATGCACACTGACAGACGGCATCTCGCCCGATATCGATAAGCAGGTCTCAAAACGGATTGTGAACCACAGCCAGCTTCGCCGTGGAGTAAAAATGCAGACAGCGATTACGCCATACATAAGTCACTGATATTCGAACGGCCGTTTCCGAATACGAGCCTTAGCAATAAGAATTCACGGTCGTAACTGATTTACATGTCCATCTCCTTTCGCCATTCGGCAGAGTTCCGAAACGAATGCGGCTGATTCGTCGTATACTGGCCGTAATTCCAGTAATGACAAGGCTTCATCCGCATCTGTTTTCATCGTAGGAAATTGACCTATCAGAACCGAAGACGAAATAAGACGACGTAAGGCGAGGAGGAGACGAACGATGGATAAGCCCAACGGCACATATGCTTTAGGAGTGTTCTGCACATTCGTTCGGCCCTACGTCAGTGGGGAAAGCCGCGGAATCAGCACACAGAAAAAAGGGTTCATGAAAGATTTCTTCGATGTCATCCTTGAATCAAGCGCAACAGACACATCAGACGTAAACAAAAGGCACTATTCAAAGGCGAAGACGGCAATCAATGAAGGCGTATGGGCGGGTATCAACCAAACGGATTTGGTGAAGTTCTTCAACGGATGCAGAAAACTACCGCAATGGAAGGCCTCTGAATTCTTTCAGCATCTGGATAAGGCCCGAGTGGAAAGCCTGTTTGACGATATTGGTATTGACGCGCTATCGCAGTTTCAGCGTTGTCTCGGTCAGGTGAACATCAAAGCCCCGTCAATTGACAAACTCCCATCCGCAGTGAGCACTTGGCTGTTCGAGATCTTGGAAGCGAATGCCGACAATCGTGATCTTCTGGTGGACGGCACCGCATTTCAGCCGGAATTTGAATTGCTGGATGATCTGCCGCTGGCCGAAGGACACATCTCATCAGGGAAGCTCCATCTTGGTCGTTCAGCCGTGGCATGGCGGAAATCTCCATCCCCACCAGAATCACCGGATTTCAATGTGGAAAGAACGTATCTTGCACAAATGGAATCGGCCTACGCCGAACACTTGCACAGGCAAATCCGGTCCCGAGATGATTTGCCCGACCGACAGTGCAAGGAATATGACCGGCAGCGTGGGTATTTTTACAATGCAGAAGGACTGCGGCGGAACATGAGAGATGTCATCGATGATGGTGAAACCGAGTTCCATGCGATGAAAGACGACCTCTACGATGGAGTCTGCGACGTATGCAACGAAGAATATGACGATGGGCTGGCCAGAATGCTGGCAACCTTGAACCAAGCTGCGATTCTTCCCCTTTCCGGTTCCGTCATCACCCGTTTTCCAACCATCGTCAAAGCCGCGGAGAAGAAAGGCATATGCCACATGCTGGTCAATGACACTCGACTGGAATGGGTGAGCGCCGATGAGTGATTCCCTGTTCAACACCCCGAGCGAAACCGCAACCCGTCTTACGCTATGCCTGTCCTTATTGCCACACCCTGCAACATTGGATGAAATCACGGTCATGGATTTTGCCGCAACTTACATGAAGGTCATGGGCTTTGGCAATAGTAACCTTCACGGGGATAACCCTTATGCCACAGCAGAGTATGATGCCAGGCGCAAACGTGTACGAAGAGGGCTGAACAGGCTGGTAATCATAGGCTTCGCCATCACCGAAGATGCCGGATCCAGTTATTCCGCAAGCCCGACGTGCATGCAATTCGCCAACGAATTACATGGAGAATATGTCATGGCTTATCGTCATGCCATCGAAACATTGGCGACGCTGAATTACGATTCGATAATAGAACAAATACTGGAAAGCCGGTAACCAAGATGGGGAAAATGTGGATTCGTCAAGTCAAGGCGATTCGGAACGATGGCAATGCCTCAACCATTGATTTGCAGCAGGGATTGAATTGCATCATCGGCCCGTCGAATACCGGCAAAACCGGGATTGCGAAAACGATCAGCTTCGTATGCGGCGGAAACGTCATACCATTCACGGATGTCACCGGATATGCAGGAGCATCCGTCACCTTCAGTACCGAACACGGAGAAGTGACATTACAACGCTCGTTGGCTTCGCAAACGATTCAGGTCTCTTCGACTGACTCAGATGTGGAACCGGGAGATTATACGGTCGCACGCAGAGGCAAAAACAAACGACCAATCAACTCGGTACTGCTAACAATGCTGGACGTTGATGAGGCACGAAGAATCGCAGTCAATGAGGCCTACAGAACCGTGGCCTTTACTTGGAATGCCATCCGACATTTGCTGCTTGTTCCCGAAGATCAGATCGTTCGCCCCGAACCATCGATTCTATTGCCCAAAACCACCAGCAACACAACGATGACGCAGAACCTGTCCGCTTTGCTGGTCCTCGCTCAAGATGAAACATTCAATGATGAGGCAAGACAGGAAAGTTCCGCCGAGCGCCATGCACGCAGGCAAGCGGTGGAACGATTCATCTTCAGCCAACTCGATATCATCGAGCCCCGCATCAAACAGCTTGAGCAACTTGAACGGGACGCGGCTACCGAAGGCAAAACCGTCGATAGTTATATTGAGAAACTGCGCAACACGTTACAGCAATTGGAACAACAGCGTCGAAAAACCATTGATGAAGATGCGGAACTCGTTGAACACATCAGCGCACTGCATCAGGAAAACGAGCGTCTGGACGTATTGCTCGCCCAGCGTGAAACCCTACTAGGGCAATACGATTCCGATTTGGCACGCCTTGATCTGCAGTTGCAGGCAATGCGCCATAACCGGGAACAACCTTATCCCGATGTTTGTCAGTTCTGCCACAGCACCGTCCATATCGATCCACCGAGTGAAGAAGACATTCGTGCTCGGGAAAATGAAATGTCCCGCATTCGCGAACTTCGTAATGGTGTGGCCAAGGATCAGGAATCCTTACGCCAAGCAAGAATCCAAGTGACACAGAGCATCGACGAAGCGCAAAACGCCCATCAGTCCAATATGGAACAGCTGCACCGGAATCTTGAGCCGGAGGCCCGAACAATACGACAACGACTTGATGGGCTTGCCCAGTCAGAAAGAATTCGTGCAGAATATGCCGAGCTGACTGCTTTGCGTAAAAGATTTCAAGCTACTCTTGATGGTGCCGACGAGGAAAAGGTCGATTACAAGAAATATCGGCCAAGAGAATGGTTCCACGAGGATTTCTATTATTCGATGGGTGCCACCATACGCGGAATCCTCAAGGATTCCGGCTTTTCCGGCACCGATAACGTCGGTTTCAGCCGGGAAACATTCGACATCGAAATCGGCGGATACAGCAAGGCTGAAGAGCAGGGAAAAGGATATTGTGCATTCTTCAATACGGTTATGATGCTGGCATTCCATGATTACTTGAACCGCCGTTCGGTTCATGCTCCAGGATGGTTGCTCATCGATACCCCGTTGCTGGGCTTCGACGAAGGCGCGTACACAGCGAACGGTTCTCTAAGAAGCGGCCTGTTCGAGCATCTTAAACTGCAGGCGGCAAACCAGCAGATCATCATATTGGAAAACACCGATCATATCGGCGAACTGGATTTCAGCGGAAACGTCAACGTCATCACCTTCACCAAAGACCAGACTGACGGGCGTTACGGATATCTGGACGGCGTGGTCGACGTAGCGGAAAGGCCCGGCGTTGGGCGACGGTAAACATCAGGCCATGCACAGACACATCACAAAACAGCCGGATTGTTCACACGGGAAGAACATCATGCCAGAACCCAGTAAGAGCGACAGCGAGTGTATAGCCGGACTCGAACTACCGAAACAGGACAACGCACATGCACCACACCCGGTGTCGGCAGCCATTATATATGCAGGCGTGTTTACCATGACATGCGCACTGTATAGCAGCATCTTATCCGCCTGTTGGGGATTTTTACTGATAATACTTCCCGGCTATGCAATCGTTCCCTTCATAGCCCTGCTACTGACACGAAAAATCAACGCCTCATGGAATCTCTTGTGGCTTGCCGGCACCACCGCGCTCACCTACGCGATGACACTAGTAAGCATGGCAGCCTTGCTAATGCTCATACCTCCCAAAGCCACCCTATGGTTTAGCATAGTAAAAATACTGACCAACTCATTTGCAGACATACTATCGTTCCAGCTTTTCATGGGCGGGTATACAATTCCGACCATCTTCTACATCCTTGGCTTGATCTGCCGCGCATACCACAACAGCCGCAATCGGTAACAAAGAACCGGCGCCGGGCAACGGTAAAGGCGAAATTCATGCACAGACATTGCGGAACAGATACATTGAAAACATACAAGGGGCATCATGGCAGGGAACGACGGGAATGACAGCAAGAACAGCGGCTGCATGGCCACAGACAAACACGATTCGGCCGGGCACGACCCGGATGTACAGGTGACGTTCGCGCAGAACTCACCGGACCAGAAGAACCCACTCATGCGGAATCCAGTGATAGCGGCCGTGATATACGCGATTGTGTTTGCTGCAATATGCGTGCTGTATACCGCTATTGGTTTATTTACCTATTTTGCGTATGTGATACTCGCCATCCCCGGTTGCATACTCATCCCCTTCGCGGCCCTGCTGTTGACGCGCAAAATCCGAACTCTGTGGAATCCTCTGTGGCTCGCCGGCACCGCTATACTTACCTACGCAACAACACTGGTCAGCATAGCGGAGGCAATAACGCTCATATCATCAAGGCTTACCTTGTGGACCGCCATCATAGAGCTACTGACTGGCTCATTTACGAATGGAATATTGTTCATAGTCTCCATGGGCGGATACAGCATCCCGACCATCTTCTACATTTTATACCTGATCTGCCGCGCATACGACAATAGACACAATCGGTAACAAAGGACCGGCGTGGGGCTGGCTTTATCGCACACATTGTCGCAAACCAGCCCCACATCGGAACCGTATCGATTAGAAGATGAACTCCGCCAATGCCGAACATGCCGCATCAATCACGGAATCAGGGGTATCGTATGAATGGGTCAAGAGCCAACATGTAAACATTTGCTGCCAATCGACACCGCGGAATGCACTTACTGCCGCCGCCTTATCACTGGCACCCATGCTCCATGCGATTCGCTTGAAACGGTCAGACAACTGGTTCGGCGCGTTATAGTAGCTGCGCATGGTCTGGGACAACAGGTGAGAGTCGCTGCCGTTACCGTTCTTAAGCGTGTCGGCGAAGTAAATGGCATCGCCATCACAGCACAGGTCGTCACGATTGCAGGTATTGCTGACGGTCTGCCATGTTCCATCCACCTGTTTGTCAAGCGTAAGCCCTTGAAGAGCGCCCTGCTGCCGATAGTTGTCGTCCGCACCTACCAAGGCTTCGGCGATGACATCAATGCTGGCCTGCGGGTTCCAATCCTTAGCTTTCTGAATGTTACTCATGGCCGAACCCAAGTCGCCTGCCCAGCCGGTCCACGTATCCGGAACGACCAGTCCATTGAGATATCCCAGCGTCGTGACGCACATATGCGACAAATCCACGCTTTCCCCATTGACATCGATCATGGACTGCCGCCACGAACCGATATAGCGATCCAACGACTTGATGATTGCAGACGCCGTAGCATCCTGTTCGAGGATTGCGGCATCCGCCTTGCGGAAACTTTCGGCTGATACCGACCATTCGATAGTTGAACCATTTCCTCCGTCGCGCAGGTAATCCTTGGACAGGTAGTTCAGCATGCATCGCCATGTCGGGACCGTCACCCAAGTTCCAGTGGTTCCACTGGCCACATAGTCCTGCCCCACCTTTCCTTGAGCGCGCAGTTCATCGAACCGTTTCTCAAGATGCCAGATCAGGTCAATCGGCCCCATCTGATCGTAGTTAGTTCCCTGATCGATGGTCGTTCCACCAGCCGACGTCTGCTTCACATAGGATACAGCAGGCATTTTGCCGGAATAGGCAACGCGGTCAAGATCCCAGCCTTGTCCCTGATAACCACTGATTTCAGTGAACTGGTCATATACCCAATTATCTGGGATCGGGAACCCCAGATTGCCGGAGAACCCGGTGGACATGTCGGACACGAACGCATAACCCGCATAACCGGCCTCGATAACGCGAGTGCAGATGTTACGGGATGCGTAAATACCGACCTTATATCCACCTCCGAGATTAGCCAAAACCGCCCTGAAATACGGCAGGATGTTACTGGTGACTTGGTCGTCAGTGGCGTCGAAGTCCACGGCAAAATAGATATGCGTCGGCGGGATGCCCAACCGCTGCGCCGCTTCACGTGCCGACTTGGCATGAGCAGCACCGTTCGCGGGCGTAAAGTGTGCCAGCTTGGTGGAGTATTCCTGAAAGATCGGGAAGAACTTCATGCCGCCCTTGGTGATGCGTTCCAGCTCGCCCGGACGAATCGCCTTGAAATAATCGGCAGGTGCCAAGCTGCTTTGCCCAGGCTCGGTCAGATACCGTCCCACGATCTGGTATCCGTTGGCCTTCAACGTTGCGAGTCGCGCATCGGTGATTTCAAAACGGGTATCGCACGCCACACAAGGCCGGTTCGGATCACCCTTGGAGGTAAGCAGGCTCATCCACGTGGTCGGATCGACGGTACCGTTCTGTGGCAACCCATATTGCCGCTGAAAGTCCGTGACCTGATCGGACAGACCGGTGTACCAGCTGGTTCTGATGACCGCCGCGATGCGGTTACACACCAAAGCCACAGTCGCCAACCAAACCCACTGCGGCTTATCGCCGGTACCATTGCTGGCGCTGATGGTTTTGAGACGAGACTTAGTCCCACTACCAAAATTGCCGGTGGCCTCGCTGGGCGTAAAACCTTCGATAGCCTGAAGCACCTGGATGAGCGCTGTGTTCATTTCGCGCCCGTACAGGCCATCGGTCGGAATGATGCCCGTGTAATCACGGTAATTGCCATTGATCTGCTGCTGCGCTTGCCGAATGGCGTTGAGGCCGCCATACGATTCGAGCAGCACGAACTGTTTCATGGATAACAGGGCACCCATGATGTCCACGTCAACGCTGGAATCGCCGCCAATGCCCATATCGGTTTTGAGATTCTTGATTGCCTTGCCGGTGCCGCCGTAGAAATGCTGGGTGATTTCGTCACTTCCGGCAGAGTATCCCTTACACCAGAGTGCTCCCTGGATGATGGAATACACGTTGGACGTGGCGGTATCGCCGGATTTCTGCTCCTGCACACCATTCGGATACCGCTGGACGAACAGACGTTGCGTGGACGGGCCGAAATTATCCGCCGTGTTCTGGATACCCAGTTCGATCTGCAATGCACGGGTCAACCCGTAAATCGTCGACCAGCCGGTCTGCCCATCCTCGGCGACCTTGTTGAAACGCGAATCACCACCGTAGGTTTGATTCAGCCATTGCTGCGTTCGTAGTACCATTTTGTCCGTCATAATTTTCTCCTTGTAGGAAAACGATGATTTTGTTCGGGCGGGCGGTTGCTCGCCTTCACTGGTACTGCCGCGACATCGCAGAATGTTAACTTCCCATCGCCATATCAGAGGTTTATGACGGAGGGAGGCCATTACTTGGATATAGGTGCATCGGCCACGGCGGCGAACGACGGAAAATGCCGGTTAGCGGATGGCTGATCTTCAGCTGCATGCGTGCGAACACGGCCAACGCCGCCACGCAGATGACCAGCAAGGCTTCCGTGATTCGTTTGGCGGTCTGGCAGGCGTCGAGCAGGATGCCAATCGTGTTGGAGGTCGGTGTGCCGTGGCCGTCGTCCGGCACGCTGAAGTCCGGTGTGTCGGCGTTGTGGACGTTGCGCTCCGCGGGTTTGCTCATGATGCCTCGATATTGGTTATCTTGGATAATTACCTCGCATAACTAATGGGAAGCGCTCTGGACAACCACAGGATGGTGGGCGGAAGTTATGAATCATACCGTCATGCGGACGGGAACGGTTTACGCAATATCCGGCGGTTAGAATATGCGGCGGAAACACAATCGAAGCGCTTGGCGTGAAGCCAGGGGGAGGATACTATGGCCGAGATCACATGGAAGTCGATTCTCACCAAACTGGTTGGGGGAGACCACTTAAGCGCCGAGGAATCCGAGTGGTTCGTTGATGACCTCATGAACGGCAACGCCAATCCGGCCGCCGTCGGCGCGGTGCTCGTCACCCAGCAGCAGCTGGGATTGACTCCCGATGAAGTCCGCGGCGCGGCGAAGGCCATGGTCGCCCACGCCATCCCGCTGCATATCGAAGGCGAGACCACCGATATCGTCGGCACCGGCGGAGACGGCGCATCCACGGTGAACCTGTCGTCCATGGGCGCGATCGTTGCCGCCGCTGCGGGCGTCAAAATCGTCAAACACGGCAATCGCGCCGCCTCGTCCAAGTGCGGCACCGCCGATTGCTTCGAAGCGTTGGGACTGCCGTTGGATTTGACGCCGGAACAGGTGGCTGAAGTCGGCAACGAATGCGGCATCGCGTTCGCGTTCGCACGCACTTTCCATCCGGCGATGCGTTTCGTCGGACCGATTCGCGCCGCGCTCGGCGTGCCATGCGTGTTCAATGTGCTTGGTCCTCTGACCAACCCCGCGAGCCCGAAGCATATGGCCGTTGGCTGCGCCAATCGCAAGATGAGCCCGATTATGGCCGCCGTGTATGCGGCGAACGGCCAGACTGGCATGGTCTACACCTCCAGCGAGGGACTCGACGAGATGGCTCCGACCGGGCCGGTCTCCATCTGGGAGTTCAAGGATGGCAAGGTCGTCGAAAACGAATTTGACCCGACCGTCGAACTTGGTCTCGCCAAGATTAACGTTTCCGACCTGAAAGGTGGAGAACCCGAGCTCAACGCACGACTGGCACGTGATTTCTTCGCGGGCAAGGATGTGCCGTTCCGCACCACCGCCCTGTTGAACGCCGCATCCGCCATCGTGGCCGACGGGCATCAGGTACCGGCCGATGCCAGCTTGGCCGAACGCTTCAAGGCGGCTTATGCCATTGCCGAGCAGACCGTCGATTCCGGCAAGGCAACGGCGCTGCTCGATAAGTGGATTGCGACCGCCCAGGCTGCGAAAGCCTGAATCCGCGCGTATATAGCGCTTGTACAGACATGTGAAGGCCCCGACACTGATGGAATGACAGTGTCGGGGCCTTCACATTGCATCGTCCGATATGACTGTAGCCAGGCCGCATATGGGAGCCGTCATCAGACGCGCGCACCATCATCGAATTCGTCGGTGCGTGTCTGGGAATGTCCCTTATGCTGCACAATGAGTCCGGCGGCGCCGATCAGCGCGCACAGACCGAAGATGGACCCTAGGATCGAAGCCAGCGCTGGCATGAACACCGAAGCGATGATGCCGATGACACCGGCGACCAGCAATACCCAGAAGACAAGCTTCGACAATTTCACAGGGCCGATTTTGGGGTTCGGTGGCACGAAATCCTCACCATAACGGTCCATGACCCGGTCAGTATCAAGCCAGCTTGAACCGGTGAAATCACGTGGACCGCGGCCGGTTGACGGCATGTCGCCGACGAATGTGCCTTGATCCAGATCGTTGACGGACAGCAGGGCCTCTTTTTCCTGACGTTGCGCGTGTTTTTCGAAACGTTTCGCACTGCGCGAACGTTCCACGGCCTTCAGGTCATCGGCGTGCGAATTCGCGAATTCAGCCCAAGCCGCATCCAGATTGTCGGATGGCGAGACGCCGCCATGCGACTCATCGTTTGGGCGTTCTTCATCGTCGTTGCTATTGTTGAGGTCAGTCATACTTATACTCTAATCGGGCGGAGGCCAATCCGCCGGGAGGATCGTGAAGAATGCTCTATTGGTTTTTCGTAAAAGGCTTGGGACCAATCGCCATCCACCGTTTGGGACCGACCGCGCAAGGACTTGAGAACATTCCGCACGAAGGTGGCGCCATCATCGCAGCCAACCATCTTGCCGTCATCGACGATGCGTTGCTGCCGTTGACCTGCCCGCGCATGATCCATTTCATGGGCAAGGCCGAATATTTCGAAGGCAAAGGCATCAAAGGCAAATTCAAGAAATGGTGGTTCACGTCAGTCGGCGTGTTCCCCGTGGACCGTTCTGGCGGTTCCAAATCACTTGGCGCACTGAACCACGCCCGTGAGATCATCGAGGACGGACATCTGTTCGGCATTCACATCGAAGGTACTCGCAGCCCTGATGGACGTCTTTACAAAGGACACACCGGCGCGGCGCGTCTGGCATTCGAAACCGGTTGCCCCATTATTCCGGCCGCCATCATCGGTTCGCGTGAACTGCAGAAGCCAGGACAGGTCATTCCGAACAAAGGCAAGTCCAAGGTGATTTACGGCAAGCCGATTGAAGTCGAGAAGAAATCCGCCGACCAGATTACCCACGATGATTTGCGTTCGCTTACCGACCGCGTGACCCGTGAGATCCAGAAGATGAGCGGACAGGAATACGTCGACGAATACGCGCAGAAGGTCAAGGCCGAGCTCAAAGCCCAGCAGGAGGCCGAAGCGCAGGCACAAGCCGAATCCGCTGCCAAGAAGGCATAAGTTTTCAGCGAGGTTCATTCCAAACCAATCAGGGGTGTCTGTTCCGAAGAATGTTTTCGGAACAGACACCCCTGATTTCTATTTTGTAATCAGGATAATCAGTCGAACAGCGACGAATACATTTTCAAGGTGACGGTATTCGGCGTGCCATCCTCCTGACGCAGTCGCACCTCGGTGCCTCCTACCGGATCCTGCGAAGCGACCTTCTTGTCTTGACTGGAGTCAAGTGTCAGTTGCGAGCTGATCTTCACACTGAATCCCAGCTTCTCCAATGCGGCTTTGGCAGCGGCGGCTTTCTGTCCGACATAATTCGGCAGCGTTACGGTTTCCGGTCCCTTCGACACCACCGCATTGACGCTATCGCCCCAGTGCAACTCGTCTCCGGTCTTCGCGGAAGCGGAAATCACCTGTCCTTGCGGAATCTTGTCATCGAATTGCTCGGTCCAGTTGACGGTGAGCTTGAGCGCATCAAGCGTCTGCTGCGCCTCATCCTTCGATTTGCCCACGACGTCCGGCATGGTAACCGGTTTCGGTCCTTGGGACAGCGTGACGGTAATCTTCGCGTTATGGGGCAGAGTCGCGCCGGGATCCACGCTTAAATCAAGCAACGCGCCCTGAGGTACGTCCATGGAATACGCGTCATCATTGGCCGGAGTCTGTTCGATGTTGTCGAAGCCGGCACGCTTCAACGCGTTGATCGGATCCTTGCCGTTCGCACTGGTGGCATCGAGAATGTCTGTGGGAACAGTGCCCTGCTTAATACCCTTGGACACTACCACCTTGACCTTCTGATGATGACGTTTGCTCACATGCGAACCGACATTCTCCGGGTCGGTGGAGATGACATTGCCAGCCTTGACGGAATCACTGAACGCCTCGGTCTCTTCGTACTCGATGTTGGAGAATTTCAGCAGTTCCTCATAGGCGTTCCATTTGATGTTGGAAATACGGCAGGGCTCCGAATCGGAACATGTGAGATCTGCCGGCTGAGGCATGGTCCAGTAGCTGCCCGGTCCTCGGAAATACCACCAGGCATAGCCTCCACCGCCTGCGCAGACAAGCACGATGGCTGCTACGACGGCGATGATGACAGGTGCACGCTTGCCACTGCGTTTCGGCTGTCCACCACTGACCGGACCGTTCGAGGGGGAAGCTGGAACGTTGTTGGCGGAGACGTCGTTCTTTTCCAAAGCCAAGCGGGTGGTTGCCTCCGGATCTGCCTGCTGCGCCGGCATGACGGTGGTTTTGTTCGGGTTTTCCGGATTGAACTGTCGTGTACGATCGTCGTTCTGACGCACAGGCGGTGCTGGGGGAGCGGGCGGTAGCGGCATCTGCCGGGTGCCATCGCCGGGCATGGTGTCGGCGGCATCGTTTGCGGCCGGGGAAACGGCTGACAGACGGTATTGCCAGTCGTCGATGGTGAGGTTCGATTGCAACTGCTGCAATTCGTCGAATGCCACGGACGCATCCTGGGGACGGTCCTCGACCGCGCGCGCCGTAAGGCGGGCGAGGAATGCGGCCACGCCTGCATTGATGCCCGGACAAGCGGTCGTGATATCCGGCACATCCTCATGCACGTGCTTGAACACCAGCGTCACCGGATTGTCCGCAGTGAACGGCACCTTGCCGGCCAGCATCTCCCAAGCCATGATGCCTACGGAATACAGGTCTCCCTGCGGCGTTGCCTGATTGTGCTGAATCATTTCTGGCGCCAGATAGGCGGCCGTGCCCAGCAGCATGCCGGTGGAGGACAGCGTGGCCTGCGACACCGCCTTGGCCAGGCCGAAATCGGTGATTTGCACATGTCCTCGGTCATTGAGCAGAATATTCTCCGGTTTGATATCGCGGTGCACCACGCCTGCGCGATGCGCCGAAGCCAAGCCGTCCAACGTCTCACCGACTATGCGTAGCGTCTCACGAACGCTGAACGTGACTTGCTGGTTCATTTCGTACCGCAGGTTCACGCCATGCACGTACTCCATGACAAGAAAATCCAGTCCATCGAACTCACCGGTGTCATACACCTGCACGATATGGGGATTGGCTATTGCTGCTGCGGAACGGGCCTCGCGATGGAAACGTTCCACGAACTGGTCGCGTTGTGGGCCCTGTGCCAGCTGCGTGTGCATGATCTTAATGGCGACGGTGCGTCCCAGACGCTCGTCAACAGCTTGATACACCGTGGCCATGCCGCCATCGGCGATTCTGCTGACGACTCGGTACCGGCCTTCGATGACCTGGCCTTCGGGGGCATGCTGGGCTTCACTCATGGCTAATCGGTACGATTCCTTCTTCAAAAAACGTTTCGCGACAAAGATGTGTTCACTTGTAGTCTACAAGGAATGGTTTGCGGAAGATGCGATGAACACGGGTCTTTCACAGTGCGGCGGCATCAGCCCTGTTCCCGCACAATCGGTACGAAACGTGCGCATGCTTCGGTAAGCATGTCTTTGCGATCCTGCGATAGTTCAAGCGTCTCGATGGCGGCCTTCGACTCGAGCCACAGACCGGCGATCCGTTCCTTGGAACGTGCGATGGCACCAGTGGACTCGAACAATGCGATGGCACGTCTAACATATGCCTCGTCACGTGATTCGGCTTCCCACATGTCGATGAGTTCACGTCGTTCGACATCGCCGGCAGCCTCAATCGCATCGGCCAGCAACACCGTGCGTTTGCCTTCACGGATATCACCGCCCACCGGTTTGCCGGTATTGCGGCTCGACCCGATGACGTCCAGAAGATCATCCGCGAGCTGGAACGCCAAACCAAGAGGCAATCCAATCGCCAGTGCGAGCCTGCGCGCGTCCGCAGGGGCGAGGCCGGCGGCAAGCATACCGAATTCCAAAGGTGCGATAGTGGTATAACTGGCGGTCTTCCAACGGAAGACATTCAAAGAGGCCGACGCCAGCTCTTCAGGATCGTCTAACGTATTGAGTTCCACGGCCAAATCGAGTACTTGGCCGATTTCCACTTCACGGTGCATATTCAGGAAGGCCGACACCACGGAAGATCCGGAGCCAAGCCGGCAAGCCGCTTTATTGGCGATATCCACGCTCGCGGTGGCCAGCATATCACCCAACATGATGCCCAAACCATGGCCGATGGCATCACTATGGGTATCCGTGGCAAGCGCACGATGAGCGGACGGCTTGCCACGGCGCAGATCGGAATCGTCGATGATGTCGTCATGCACCAACGCGCCGGTCTGAAACACTTCGATCGCGCATGCCAGATCCAACACCGCATCCATATCACGTTCCGCCACATCCTGCGGCGCGAACGCACGGAACGCATCCAACGTCAGCAACGCCCGCAGACGTTTGCCGCCCTCACTTGACGTGACCGCCTGCTGCGCCACCGCATCAGCGACGGCTTTGCAGGAATTCGCCACCGGATCGTCCGCATGCAGGAACGAAAAATCCCTTACCAGCGAGAGCGTGCGCGTTTCAATCTGTTCCAAATCGGAAGAGCTAGTCATGGGTCAAGGTTATCCACACACATTCGACAAGAGGAAAACATAATGATTGCAGCGGGTGAGACGGTGCCGGACGTTTCGTGACACGCCGAGCTTCACGTTCTCCGACCACAGGGGTCCCGAAACGCCTCATTGCATTGCCGGATGATGCATAGTTCCAACAAAGCGGCCTGCATCAAGCGGCCGCTCCGATACGCCAAGGAGGACGAGACATGAAGACGATCGACGAGCCCATGCCGATATGCGAAGCCGAGATGGAACGGCTTGAAGACCAATTGGTGGAGGATTGCAAATCGCTGGGCATGGCGGAGAGCATACGCGATTTCCTGCAGGAGCCATTCTCGGAATGGATGGATGAGCTGGCCGATGAATCGTCGGGAGGTGACGATTCATCACCAGAATGCAGACTGTCCAGAAACGGTGCGGGAGCACTTGCCATCGCCATGCAGCAGACCATGGCGGTGCGTGACGCGCTGCTGGTCTCCATCATTGTGGATGAACGACGTTCGTCACGTGACTTTCTCATGGAATTCATGGCCAATCCGGCACTTCCCGGCAACACGCGTCATCTGGAGGAATCCCTCAACGGATCGTTCCGTGACGCATCAAGAAAACCCGACACGAAACGTTGCGACAAGGGCGTCAACATGATGTTCGACATCATCGGGATGGTCCCCGAACGGTATCATGTGCAGCCATTGGCCATCATCAGTTATGTGCTGTGGTGGATGGGCGATGAGCGCGCCATGCTGTGCGCGATGCGTGCGCTCGCGTTGGATGAGAATTGTTCGCTCGCGGCGATCATCTGCTCCGCGGCACATCGTCATATCGGACCGGTATGGGCCGAAGAGACATAGAGCAACACGCCGAAAGGAAGCGGTACTTGCGCATGGTGAGCTCAACACGCGGGAATAATCGTCCTTGCAAGATGGTTAACTCACATAGTTGACGATTTGCCCTTGCCAGAAGTGGGTCCATATGGTATACGCTTCCGGCGGGATCAATAGGAGGATAAGTTTGGCCACCAAGGAAACGACGGTAAATACGGAACAGACTGATCTGACCGAAAAGACCACCTCCGGGAAAAAGGCCTCCACGCGCAAGCCTGCTGCCAAGAAGGGCGAGTCCTCAAAGACCGCTACGAAGACGTCGCGCAAGACGGCCGCGAAGAAGACCTCCGCCGCCAAGAAAAGCAAGAAAGCGGAAGAAGAAGAGAACCTGATCGAGCAGGACGCCCCTGAAGACGATCCCGTCGAGGATGCCGATCTTGATGATTTCGACGATGACCTTGATGACGTGGACGACGAAGGGGAGGATGACGACCTCGACGAGGACAATATCGACGAGGATGACGATTCCGAACTGGAAGACGATGACGAAGACAAGCGCAAAAAGCCGGAAGAGCCCAAGGAAAAAGGCGCTTTCGTGGTGCGTGACGATGATGACGACGACAATCTGACGCCGTCCGGCAATCCGAAGCGTCGTGTGATCGCAGCCGGCGCCACCGCAGATCCGGTCAAGGATTACCTGAAGCAGATCGGCAGAGTGAACCTGCTGAACGCCGAACAGGAAGTCGACCTGTCCGAACGCATCGAGGCCGGTCTGTACGCCCAACATCTGCTGGACACGGAATCCGACAAGATGGATTTCAAGCGCCGGCGTGAACTGAAGTGGGCCGCGAACGACGGCAAGCGCGCCAAGGACCATCTGCTGGAAGCCAACCTTCGACTCGTGGTCTCTCTTGCCAAGCGCTATACGGGCCGTGGCATGCTGTTCCTCGATTTGATTCAGGAAGGCAATCTTGGTCTGATTCGTGCCGTAGAGAAGTTCGACTGGAAGAAGGGCTTCAAGTTCTCCACGTACGCCACATGGTGGATTCGCCAGGCCATCACCCGTGCCATGGCTGATCAGGCCCGCACCATTCGTGTGCCTGTGCATATGGTGGAAGTCATCAACAAGCTGTCCCGCGTGCAGCGCCAGATGCTTCAGGACCTCGGCCGTGAACCTACGCCGGACGAACTGGCCCGTGAGCTCGACATGCCGGTCGAGAAGGTGCAGGAAGTGCAGAAGTACGGGCGTGAGCCGATTTCCCTGCACACGCCGCTGGGCGAGGATGGCGATTCCGAGTTCGGTGATCTGATCGAAGACACCGACGCCATCGCACCGTCCGATGCCGTCGCCTTCTCGCTGTTGCAGGAGCAGTTCAAGCAGGTGCTTGAAACGCTGTCTCCGCGTGAGGCTGGCGTCATCAAGATGCGCTACGGTTTGGAGGACGGCCAGCCGAAGACGTTGGATGATATCGGACGTGTGTATGGCGTGACGCGCGAACGTATCCGCCAAATCGAATCGAAGACCATGTCCAAGCTGCGCCATCCGTCCCGTTCGCAGACGCTGCGCGACTTCCTGGACCAGTGATAGTAATCAGACGCGAGTAAATGAAGTCGAGAAACCGGCATGAACGCAGGGTTTCTCGACTTCATGTCTTGTAAGGCGACAATTGAAAGGGAACATGGCTAAGGATAATTACGGTGCTGAGAGTCTTACCGTGCTCGAAGGCTTGGATGCGGTGCGCAAACGTCCGGGCATGTACATCGGCACGACCGACAGCCAGGGCCTGATGCACTGCCTGTGGGAGATCATCGACAATGCCGTCGATGAGGCTCTTGCGGGAGCCTGCAACCACATCATCGTGACCTTGCATGACGATGGTTCCGTTGAAGTGGCGGACAATGGCCGAGGCATTCCGGTGGACGTGGAGCCGAAAACCAAGCTCACCGGCGTGGAAGTGGTGCTGACCAAGCTGCATGCCGGCGCCAAATTCGGCAATTCCTCGTATGGCGCTTCCGGCGGTCTGCATGGTGTCGGCTCATCCGTGGTGAACGCATTGAGCTCCCGTCTCGACGTGGAAGTGGATCGTGACGGCAAAACCCACCACATGGCTTTCCATCAGGGCCACCCCGGAGTGTATTCCGACGTTGATCCGGAACACCCGTCTCCCGATTCGCCATTCAAGAAGACGCGCAAGAATCGTCCCACCGAACTTGAGATCATCGGCAAAGTCAGTCCGAAGACCACGGGTACCCGCATCCGCTATTGGGCGGATCCGGAGATTTTCAACGATACCGCTGAATTCAGCTATGACCAGCTCATCGACCGTGTACGGCAGACCAGTTTCCTGGTGCCAGGGCTGAAAATCACCGTCATCGACGAGAACATTCCCGAAACCGGCGACGAGTCCATTGACGAAATGCTGGAAGTCGATGACAATGTCATCGAACAGGTGACGGAAGAGAACACGTCCGCTGAAACGGATGATATCGGAACCTCTGCCGACATACTGCAGGAGGATTCAGCCGAAGCTGATGAATCAGCCGAATCGCAAGAAAACGATGCTGCCACGCAATCGCAGGAAACTGTTTCCCAACCCGTGCAGCCGAAATATCCGCATGCGCGCGTCGAAGAATTCTGCCATACCGGAGGCGTGAAGGATTTCGTCGACTTCCTGTCCAAAGGCGAAGCGGTCTCCGATATTTGGCGCATCGCCGGCGAGGACACGTATGTTGAAGAAACGCAGGCGGTCGGAGACGATGGTGAACTGCATGCGCAGAAGGTGACGCGTGATTGCGCAGTCGATATCGCCATGCGATGGACCAACGGCTACGACACCACCATGCGCAGCTTCGTCAACGTGGTGGAGACGCCCGGCGGCGGCATGCACGTGGACGGCTTCCTCCAAGGCATCACCAAGCAGGTGCGCAAGGCCATCGAGGACAACGCGCGCAAACTCAAGGTGAATCTCAAGGATTCCCATATGAAGGTGGAACGTGACGACATTCTCGCCGGTCTGGTGGCCGTCGTCACCGTCCGCATCGCCGAACCGCAGTTCCAAGGCCAGACCAAGGACGTGCTCGGCACCGCGCAAGTCAAGCCGATCGTCTCCAGAATGACCGATAAGCAGTTCGGTGAGATGATTACCGGCTCCAAACGCGGTTACAAGGAACAGTCCGGCCGCGTGCTGGAGAAAATCGTCGGCGAAATGCATGCCCGCGTGCAGGCGCGCAAGACCAAGGAAGTCACACGCCGTAAGAACGCGCTTGAATCCGCGTCCATGCCGCCGAAACTGTCCGACTGCCAGCCCGGCAATGACGATGTGGCCGAACTGTTCATCGTCGAGGGTGATTCCGCATTGGGCACAGCCAAGGCCGCCCGTAATTCCGGTTTCCAAGCGTTGCTGCCGATTCGAGGCAAAATCCTCAACGTGCAGAAGGCATCGCTCGCGCAGATGCTGTCCAACAAGGAATGCGCAGCCATCATCCAGGTGGTCGGCGCAGGATCCGGCGCAAGCTTCGACATCGAACAGGCCCGATACAACAAGATCATCATGATGACCGATGCCGATGTCGACGGCGCGCACATCCGCATCCTGCTGCTGACGCTGTTCTACCGGTACATGCGGCCGCTTATCGAATACGGTCATGTGTATGCCGCCGTGCCGCCGCTGCATCGTATCGCGTTGACGGGTACGCATAAGGGCGAGTACATCTACACGTATTCCGATGATGAGTTGGCAGGCAAACTCGCCGAGCTTGATAAAAAGCACATCGGCTACAACGAGGACATCCAGCGTTACAAGGGTTTGGGTGAGATGGACGCCGACCAGCTGGCCGATACCACCATGGATCCGCGCACCCGCATGCTGCGCCGTATCCGCATGGAGGACGCCGAACAGGCCAGCCACATCTTCAGCCTGCTCATGGGTGATGACGTGCCGCCGCGCAAGGCGTTCATCGTGGAGAACGCCGACGATTTCGACCGTTCCAAGATCGACACCTGATATTGCATGGCGATTGCGATTGGCGGGTCTTGCGTTACGGCGGAGACCCGCTTTTCGTGTATGCACGATAATGCAAAAACGTCGGTCGATAGCGCAAGATACAAAATACCGTTTGGTAGGTAACTTTGGATAAAATAGCGGAGTATTTTCGTGATTTTATTGCCGCAAACATAAAACATACAAGGAGCTGACTGTGGCCAATCTGCTGCTCGCCGTGATTTACATCGCCTTCATCAGTCTGGGTCTGCCGGACGCGGTGCTCGGCGCCGCATGGCCGACGATGAGCGGCGACCTGCATGCGCCGATTTCCTGGGCGGGTGGCATTTCCATGACGATTTCCGCCGGCACCATCGTGTCCGCGCTGCTATCAGACCGCATGACCTTGCGGTTCGGTGCAGGCAAGGTCACGGCAGTGTCCGTTGCGTTAACGGCGTTCGCATTGTTCGGCTTCTCCATCTCGCCGAATTACTGGATGCTGCTGCTCTTCGCCATTCCGTACGGCTTGGGCGCGGGCGGCGTCGATGCGGCGCTCAACAACTATGTGGCAATCCACTACGAAAGCCGTCACATGAGCTGGCTGCACGCCATGTGGGGCTTGGGCACGCTGCTTGGCCCGTACATCATGGCAAGCGCATTGGGTGCCGGCCATGGCTGGGCGTGGGGCTACCGGACCATCTCCATTCTGCAGGTCGTGCTCACCGCGGTGCTGGTGCTGAGCCTGCCGTTGTGGAAGGCGCGTAAGACCGTCGAACCGCAGCGGACGAGTGAAACCTCTTCCGTGCAATCCGCGCAGTCCGAGCAATCGGAAGGGGAAACAGCTGACCGGCGCAAGCCGCTTGGTATTCGCGGTGTGCTCGCCATCCGTGGCGCCCGCGAGATCCTCGTGATGTTCTTCTGCTATTGCGCACTCGAATCGACCGCCATGTTGTGGGCCAGCAGCTATATGGCGCTTGGCAAGGGCATCGACAAGACCACGGCGGCCATGTGGGGAAGCCTGTTTTGCATCGGCATCACCGTCGGACGTCTCGCCAGCGGTTTCCTGACCATGAAACTGAACGATCCGGCCATGATTCGTCTTGGCCAGGCGTTGGTGCTGACCGGCATCGTCATCATGCTCCTGCCGCTGCCGCACAATATCGGCACCATCGCGGGACTAATGGTCATCGGTTTGGGCTGCGCGCCGATCTATCCGTGCGTCATCCATTCCACTCCTGCTTATTTCGGCGAGGACAAATCGCAGGCCATCGTCGGTATGCAGATGGCTTGCGCCTATGTGGGATCGATGTGCATGCCGCCGCTGTTCGGGCTGATCGCGCAACATGTTTCGGTCAACCTGTTCCCGTTCTATCTGGTGGTGTTCCTGGCGCTGATGGTCGCCATGCATGAGACTTTGCGCCGCAAGTGCGGCGACCGTGCGGCCGCCTGACGACGCCATATGTGAGACGCTCGAATGTGCCAGCCGGGCGGTGTGCTCGAATGAGCCGACGACGGTGGATGACGAGCTTTCCGCCGGTTGTGGATGATGTCTGAAGGCGATGCCATAATCGAACGTATGTACGAATGCATGGACTTGTTCTCGGAGGCTACCAATGCCTGGTTCAAGCATGCGTTCAATGCTCCGACGGAGGCGCAACGTTTGGCATGGCCGGCCATCCGCTCCGGCGAGAACGTGTTGGTGGTGGCGCCCACCGGCTCCGGCAAGACATTGTGCGCCTTCCTTTCCGCAATCGACCGTCTGATGACGGGGAAGGACGATGGCTTATTGCGGACGTCCGGCGGTGGGGACGGCACGGCTGAATCCGATTGCAATGCCAAGAAACGTAAACCCGTCCGCGGCGTCAAGGTCCTGTATATTTCGCCATTGAAGGCTCTGGGCGTGGATGTGGCCAAGAACCTCCAAGCGCCATTGGCTGGCATCGCCGGACAGTGCGAGGCGATGGGATTGCCATCGCCGAAAGTCAGCGTGGGCATACGAAGCGGCGACACCACGCCGCAGGAACGGCGCAGAATCGTCAGCCATCCGCCGGATATCCTCGTAACCACGCCAGAATCGCTGTTCCTGCTGCTCACCTCCAAGGCGCGACGGATACTTTCCGCCGTTGATACCGTTATCGTGGATGAAGTGCACGCCATCGCGGGCTCCAAACGTGGCGCGCACCTGGCGCTGAGCTTGGAACGATTGGAAAGCCTTGCCGGCCGGTCTGTCCAACGCATCGGGCTTTCCGCCACTGTGGAACCGCCGGCCGAAGCCGCACGTTTCCTTGGCGGCACGCGGCCGGTACGCGTCATCAGACCCGAATCGCACCCCGACATGGATCTGAAAGTGGTGGAACCGCTTTCGGCCATGCGCGATCCCGTCTCCGACGACGCAGGGCGGAGGGCAAGCGCCGTGAAACTTCCGAACCGCCATACCACGCATATTTCCGGGGTGAGTCCTGCCATGGAGGCATTGGCGGAACGTAAAGGACTGACTTCGGTCGGGGGAGACGAACATACCTCACGGGTTTCGACCGGAGGTTCGGTATGGCCGGCCATCGAACGCAGCGTGCTTGACGAAGTGCTGAAACACCACACCACCCTCGTGTTCGTCAACTCCCGTGGCCTTGCGGAAAAACTCACCGCACGGCTCAACGACCTGTATGCGCAATTGCGCACATCCCGGAAAACTGGGTCTGAAACCGCCGTCAAAGCGGACGCAGGGCGGGATGCGCTGTCCGACCGTAGGCTTGGCCGAACGGACTTGAGTGTGTCGGACAACGCATCCCAGCCGGAGTCCACAGCCAGTGATTCCACCCAGCCGTATCCGGATCTGGGCTCCCCGGAAGGCCGTGAAGGCTTCGCCAAACACTACGATTCCGTGGTCGGATCCACCACCATGCTGGTCTCCTCGCATGCGGACGCCGACGCGATCGCCATGGCGCATCATGGTTCCGTTTCCAAAGACCGGCGCAAACAGATCGAAGAGCAGCTCAAACGCGGCCAATTGCGTTGCGTGGTCGCCACATCGAGCCTTGAACTCGGCATCGACATGGGTTCAGTGGATCTGGTCATCCAGATCGCACCGCCATTGTCCGTATCCTCGGGATTGCAGCGGGTGGGGCGCGCCGACCACAAGGTCGGGGGAGTCTCGCATGCGCTGTTCTACCCAATCACCCGAGAACAAATCATCGGCACGGCCGCAAGCATCGAATGCATGCGCTCCGGAGACATCGAAACACTGACCATTCCATGCAACCCCTTGGACGTGCTTGCCCAGCAAACCGTCGCCGCCGCGGCGATGGATGATCTGAAACCAGACGACTGGTACGTGACCGTGCGCAAGGCCGCGCCATTCGAAGATCTCGACAGAACCATGTTCGATGCTGTGATGGGCATGATGACCGGTGCCTACAACAGCGAGGATTTCTCCGCCTTCCGGCCACCACTGCAATACAACGAAGAGGCAGGTCTCATCTCCGCGCGCCCTGGAGCTCAACGACTGGCCGTGACCAGCGGAGGCACCATACCCGACCGAGGAACCTACACCGTGGTGCTTCCCGAAGAAGGCTCCGGACCGGGCCCACGCAAAGTGGGGGAGCTGGACGAGGAAATGGTGTACGAATCCCGGGTCGGAGACGTCATCACCCTCGGTACATCGACCTGGCAGATCCAGGAAATCACCCGGGACCGTGTGGTGGTGGTTCCTGCTCCAGGGCGTACCGCCCGACTGCCGTTCTGGCATGGCGAAGGCGACGGGCGGGACGCGGCATTCGGACGGTCCCAAGGCCGATTCATACGCGATATGGCGCAAGGACTACGCGCGGAAGTCTCGGACGGCATCGCAGGAGACAAGACCAGCCGATTCGACACGACAACAATCGCACGTCTACGTCGTGACGGATTGGACGACAACGCCATCGGCAATCTTGCCGACCTGCTTGCCGAACAGCGCGCCGCCACGGGAACGATTCCCAACGACCGTGAGCTGGTCGTCGAACGCTGCCAGGATGAAGAAGGCGATTGGCGTGTGATCGTCCACTCACCATACGGCAGACGCGTGCACGAACCATGGGCCATGGCCATCACCACACGTATCAAACAACGATACGGGTTCGACGGGCAGGTATACGCGGCCGACGACGGCATCATCATCCGCCTCCCGGACGGCGACGGCAACCTGCCGATCCGCGAGCTGCTGCTGTTCGACACGGAAGAGCTGCAACGCATCATCGAAACACAAGTCGGCGAAAGCGTGCTGTATGCCGCACGATTCCGAGAATGCGCGGCGCGATCGCTGTTCCTGCCACGCGCCAACCCCGGCAAACGCGTCCCCTTATGGCAGCAGCGGCTGCGCGCGGCGCAACTGCTCAACGCCGCCCGAACTCGGAAGAACTTCCCGCTGCTGTTGGAAACCGCACGCGAATGCCTACAGGACGTGTACGATCTGCCCGCGCTGAAACATGTGATGTCCGGATTACGCTCCGGCGTCATCTCTTTGAGCGAGACCGTCACGGAAACGCCGTCGCCGTTCGCGGAAAACATGCTGTTCGGATACGTGGGCGCGGTCATGTACCAATACGACGTGCCGCAAGCCGAACGCAGCACGCAACTGCTGTCCATGGACCCGGAAGTGCTGGAACGTCTTCTGGGCGCCACGGACATGGCTTCGCTGTTGGATGCCGACGTCATCGCGCAGATTGGGAAGGAGCTTGCCGGACGGACGTTCTGGAACGATTTGGACGAGACCGACATTGCCGGCCGTGTGGCGCGATATGCTAAAACGCATGGCCCATTCACCGCGGATCAGATGATCGCCGAACTGGGATTGGACGCTGTCCAAGGCGTACGCATGTTGGATGAATTACATGCCAAAGGCGAACTGCTGAAAGGCCATTTCGTCGATGATGCGGCCGGAGCGGACGCCAATGGTTCCGATGATTCAGCATCGGAACGATCACCTCGGCAAACGCCCCAGCAATGGCTCCACAAAGACGTGTTTCGGCGTATCCGCGCGCTTTCGCTTGCCAAGGCACGCAAAGCCATCAAGCCGGTGGAACCGGCCGTCTATCAGGCGTTCCTGTTGGACAGACAAGGCGTCGGACCTGTGGGTGGCGCCCGATATGAAGGCGTCGACGGGCTGATGCGTGTGATCGAACAGCTTGAAGGCATATACCTCAACGCCTCCGTTTGGGAATCCTCGGTCTTCCCCGCACGCGTTCGCGACTACCAACCGAGTATGTTGGACGAATTGCTCGCATCCGGAGACGTGGTATGGGTCGGCTCCAAAATCAATGGTTCCAACGCCAAGGAAGCCGGCGGAATCGCATTCCATCCAGCTGATTCACGGCTGCTGGTGAAACCCGGCGAACAATCGCAGAACAATGCCTATAGTGCCGGAACCATGACCGTGCCGGAGACGATACTTGCCGCATTATCGAATGGGGGAGCCTTCCATGCGCGGCAGCTTTCCACAGCCGCCAAAGCCATCTGGCAGGAACATGCGGAAGTCAACGTGAATCCTGAAACAGGGGAAATCATCCTTCCCGCATGGGGCGAAAGCCAGTTCGAGGAAGCCTTGTGGTCCTTGGTATGGCAAGGCAAAGTGACGAACAGTTCATTCGCTCCCGTTCGGGCCTTGGCTCAAGGCACGGTTTCAGTGCGCGCGCCACGCACTGCCGCACGCAGACGCGTACGGATCCACGCCTCGACACCGGCGACGCTCGGTGGATTATGGTCCGCGGTCGACTCGTCCCAGACCAGTCCAATGGCGATACCGGATCAAACGGACGATACCGCCGGCAAACCAACGGCCGGCATCGAGGAATACGACATCGCATTGACCGAATCGCTGCTCGACCGATATGGCGTGATCGCCGCTCCGCTAATCGACAAGGAGCAGGTCGCAGGCGGATTCTCCGGACTATACCCGGTACTCAAACGTATGGAGGAACACGGCAATCTGGTCAGAGGCATGTTCGTCAAAGGATTCGGAGCGGCCCAATTCGCCGGACGTGACACAGTGGACGCCTTGCGCGGCGACGACGAGGCGCGCAGCCAATCCTGCGTGGCGCTCGACGTGACCGACCCGGCCAATCTGACAGGCTCCGCGATCACATGGCCCGAACAACACCATATGAAACCGGCGCGCAGAGCGGAATCGGTCATCGTGCTCGACCACGGCATGCCGGTGCTGTTCGCCGTGCCGAAAAGCCACAGAATCGTCAGCTTCACCGATGACGAGCGAATATTGCAGCCGGCATGTACGGAACTTGCCTATGCATTGCAGCATCAGTCCAAGGGCAGCGTCAGCTTCGCCGAAATGAACGGTGAATCATTGAAGGAACGCAACGAATACAGACGTTTGCTGCATGCTGCCGGGTTCGTGGACAGCCCACAAGGCATGAAGCTATATGGCTGAACCAAGCCGGAGGCACTTTCACCCAGCCTGCTCATTCAACCTGGCGGCCCAAGTGCGCAAAACGGGAAGGCCCTGAACCGGAAGAAGAATCAGTCCAGAGCCCCGCCAATTGATTTCGTCGAATCAGCCGACCACCGCAATCGGCGCCGACAGATCCGTACCGGAACCATCGCGTCGCATATCAGGCTTCGGCAATTCCACAGGAGCGCCACTTTGCGTGGAAGCATGCAACGGATACGCGCCCACGAACGCGAGAATCAACGTATCCTGCCCCTTGAGGAATCGCTGCGAACGCACGCCACCCGTACCACGGCCCTTCGTCGGATACATCTCCAACGGCGTGACCTTCGCGGCACCGTTTTCAGTGCCAGGCAACGCTTCGGAATCGCCGGCAACCGTCAACACCACGGCTCCGGAAGCGGAGAACAGTCCATTCTCGCCTTCTTCGTAATTCCACGTCACCTTGCCGTCAGGCACCACCGCGAACGCGGCCACCGAACACCCCTCAGCCAGACGAATGCCCGCCATGCCGCCAGCGGTACGGCCCTGCGGACGCACATTCTTCGCTTCGAACGTCAACAACGAGGAATCGGTGGACACAAACACCAGACGATCCTCATCACGGGCTTCGGCAGCGGCAAGCACTTCGTCATCATCCTTCAAATCGATGACGCTCCACGAATCCATTGTGGTCGGAGATTCACGGTTCCAACGCTTGACCACGCCGTTGCGGGTGCCCAACGCCAAAGGAACAAGCTGACCGTCGTCATCCGTGGACGGCATATCAATCGCAGCAATCACCCGTTCGCCGCGGATCGGATCGGTGTTCTCCGTCATGCCCAGCAGTTCCTCGGCCTTCACACCACCCGTGACACTGAGCGGCCCATCCGCGGAAACCTTCGGCAATTCGACCACATGGGCCAGCACCAGACGACCCGCTGAAGTAACCAAGCCGTATGAGGAACGTGTGGACGTGCGGAACATCGAAACGATCTGATCATCCTTGGCGCGTCCGTCGGAAGCCGAACGATTCTCCCAACGTTCCACCGCATCCTCGGAAGTGCGTGCGATCAGGCCCGTGGCGGACAGCATCACCGCGCACGGCTCGTCATCAATCTGCAGAGCCGATGCGGTGGCATTCTCATCGCCGGCCTTCTTTGCGGCCTTTGCGGCTGCGGCGACATCGGCTGCTGCGGAGGATACGGTCGCGGCGGCGCGCGCGGCAGCCATCGCGTTTGCAGAGACGCCATCATCGCCATGCGCCACAACAGGCGTCAAATTGCCTTCCTCATCCTCATCCAGCAGCACCGTGCGCCGGGGAGTGCCGTATTTGGCCACGGCGTCATCCATTTCGCCAATGACCACGCCGTCAAGCGCCTCATCGGAAGCAAGAATGCGTTCAAGCTCTTCGATACGCCGCTTCAGATCGTCGCGTTCCGCCTCAAGCTCGATACGACTCATCTTGGTCAGACGGCGCAGCCGCAAGTCAAGAATGTACTGTGCCTGAATCTCATCCAGATCGAATACGGCGATAAGCTTTGTTTTCGCGGCCTCGGCATCATCAGAAGAGCGAATCACCTGAATGACTTCATCGATGTCCACCATGGCGAGCAGCAAGCCCTCCACCAAGTGCAGCCGCTCAAGCGCCTTCTTCCTGCGGAATTCACTGCGTCGGCGGATCACCACACGACGATGGTCCACCCACACCTGAAGCATTTCCTTCAATCCCATGGTGTGCGGACGGCCATTGACCAACGCCACATTGTTGATGGTGAAATTGTCCTGCAACGGCGTGTGTTTGAACAGCTGCGCCAGCACCGCGTTCGGATCGAACCCGGTTTTGATTTCGATGACGAGGCGCGTGCCGTTATGCCGGTCAGTCAGATCGATGGCACCGGAAATGCCGTCCAGCTTACGGTTCTTCACACCTTCGGAAATACGTTCCAACACACGTTCCGGACCCACCATGAACGGCAGTTCCGTCACGACGATGGCCTTTTTACGAGCCGTCACGTTTTCGATATGCGTCACGGAACGCGTGGTCAACGCGCCACGACCCGTCTCGTACGCCTCGCGGATGCCCTTGCGGCCCACAATCACGCCGCCGCCCGGCCAATCCGGACCCGGCACGTAGCGCATCAACTCCTCTAACGTCGCGTCGGGATGGCGCATAAGATGCTTGGCCGCAGCCACCACCTCGCCAAGATTGTGCGTGGCCATATTCGTGGCCATGCCGACGGCAATGCCGGAACCACCATTGACCAGCAGGTTCGGAATCGCGGCAGGCAGCACAGTCGGCTCCTGAAGCTTGTTATCGTAATTCGGCGTGAAATCGACGGTATTTTCGGCGATATCGGCATTCATGCCCAACGCGGCCGGTGCCATACGAGCCTCGGTATAACGAGAAGCAGCAGGACCATCATCGAGAGAACCGAAATTGCCGTGACCGTCCACCAATGGCAGCCGCATCGCGAACGGCTGCGCCAAACGTACCATCGCCTCGTAAATCGCGGAATCGCCATGCGGATGGAGCTTGCCCATCACTTCGCCAACCACACGCGCCGACTTCATATACGGCCGGTCCGGATTGAGGCTCATCTGACCCATCTGATAGATGATGCGTCGTTGCACCGGCTTGAGACCGTCCCTGGCATCAGGCAGCGCTCGGGCGTAAATCACCGAATACGCGTATTCGAGGAACGACTTGCTCATTTCCTCGTTCAACGGCGTTTCGACGATGTTCTCCTTGACCGTACGCGGGTCAAAGGCTGGTTTTGCCGGTTTGCGGTGCGACACCATGCGGTGGTTCTCCTCACGGAAAGGTTATGGTAATCAACCTAGCAATATTACCAGCTGGTACTGCCGCGGTGCTTGAATGGGAACCATGAGTGTTGAAGTGCCCGAAATCGACCAGCTGCTAGCCATGACCAGTCCGGCACGATATGGCGACGAACTGCCGGATGAGGGCAGCCGCGGCGGTGCTCTCCACCTATCCTCGGTACTTCCCGCCATTTCCAGCGCCATCGGGCATCCGATTCCAACGGCCATCCATGCCGATCCGAAACGACTCCAAGAGGCACTTGGCCTGCCGGACGCGCGTTCGGCAGTCGTGGTCCTGGTGGACGGTCTCGGATATTGGAACATCAATATGAGATTGGGACATTCACCCTATCTACGGTCGCTGATGGCGGATGGCGTTAACCAGCGGCCAATCGCCACATGCATGCCCAGCACCACCGTGGCCGCCATGTCCACGTTCGGCACCGGCACATGCCCCGGATTAACCGGCATGACGGGGTATACGCAGCTCAATCCCGACAATGGCGAAATCTGCCAGCTCATCTCTTTCAAAAACGCGCCCGCACCGCTGAAACTGCAACAGCAGCCGACCATATTCGAACGATTGGCGGAACAGGACGTTCGCGTCACCAGTTCGGGACTGCCGAAATTCGCGTTCTCCGCGTTGACTCAGGCGGCGTTACGTCGCAGCGACTACATCTCCAATGACGATCCACGCCGACGTATCATGACCGCGGCGAAAGCGGCGAACACGCCCGGACTGACATACGTGTACCTGCGCGACGCGGACAAGATCGGACACAATTACGGCTGGGACTCCGACAAGTGGATCGGCACATATGAGCGTATCGACGCCCAGTTGTCTTTGCTGCGTCGAAGTGTGCCGAAGAACACGCTGATCGTCATCGTGGCGGATCATGGCATGATAACCGCCGACCCGGAAGCCTGCATCGACATAGCGTCCGAACCCCAGCTGATGTGGGGCGTCGCGAATGTCGGCGGCGAACCACGCTGTGTCATGCTTTATGGCGAGGATGGCGAGAATCCGGAGGACATCGCCGCTCGTTGGCGTGACGTGCTGGGGGAGCGCGCCCAGGTGCGCACCCGCCGGCAGGCAATCGAGGAAGGCGTCTACGGACCAGTCGATGAACGCGTCAAGTCGATGATCGGCGATGTGGTCGTCTCCGCTGCGGGCTCTACCACCATTGTCGATTCCCGCACACAGGCGGAGAAGGCGATGCATCTGCCCAGCGTGCACGGGTCGCTGACCTACATGGAATCTGATATTCCATGCCTGATTGACGTGGCTTGATCGAATGATCCGAACGTCTGAACGGATGTTGCCGTGGGATGTTAGGGAACGTTAATCAGTCACCGAACAGAATTTCATCCCAACTCGGCACTGCGGAGCGTCCTGCACGGCGCTTCGATTTGGTGGTGCTCTGACTATGAGAATCGGATGATGCCGTCTTGGACTTATCGGACTGCTGCTCGCCGGCGGATTGCGTGTTTTGCGAGTTTTGGGCAGGTTCCGTCGTTGAAGGGGCGGGGGACTGCGTCGTCGCGATTTCCGGACGGTTCGGCAGCGGAACGGTCGCCGATGGCTGAGTCTCAACGGTGGTCTTGATATTCGTGGCTTGTGGTGCAACCGGTTCCGGAGCATTCCAAGCGGACACCGTCTGTTCGATACGTGCGGAACGTGCGGAATCGCCCGGCAAATTCAATGATGCGAGAAAATTCTGGTCGACCTGCTTCTCGGCGTGTCCTTCCGTCGGCGTGTCTTGCTCGCCGATGAGCTTGCGTGCCGTTGCGTTCAGACAGTTGACCGCGTTGTCATGCATGTTCCAAGACCATTCCGCACGGGCGGCATGACCTGCGGAATCGAACTCCGCGGTAATCTTCCACGGTTCCAAACCGCGTCTGGTGGCCTTCCACCGCACATCCTCCAACCGTACGTGGGCTGCGGCGAAAGTGCGTTCGATCAGTTCGGAAAGCGTGCGCACACGGCTTTCCTTCGGCGCGGGAACCGCCAGGAACTGTTCGATCGCATATTGCTTTTCGGTTTCCACCGCCGCCGAGAAACGCCGAACAAGCGCTTCGCTCAACGAATATCGCTCCGCCACGCGGGTCGGATTGGCTCCGGCTCGAATCAAGGATTGGATTTGGGAGATCGGCAGCGTGGAAGGCGCTTGCTGCTGACGCTCCTCTTGGGTTTCGGTGCGAATCTGCTTTGCCTCCAAAATGGCTCTTTCAAGCGCTTCATCGACCTTGACGGCGAATTTGCCGGCACCTGAAACAAAGACGAGCTCGCCGGTTTCACTCACATGATCGAACCGTGCATCTTCGAGCGCATTCTCAGGCACAACACACCACTTTCCCTTAGATTTTTCTATTAATTCTATTGTGCCCCACGTGTCGGATTTTACGAGTATTTCAATTCGTGTATCCTAGCGGGGGAAAAGTCATGTATTCTATGGCGCATAAGCACCATAGATGACGAAAGGAATCTCGATGGCACAGGATTATGATTCCCCGCGCAACAAAGACGAGGACGAGGAGTCGCTCCAGGCTTTGGGCAAGAGCTCCCAGAACACTTCCAACGATATGGACGATGACGAGAACGCCATCGCCGAAGATTACGAGCTGCCCGGTGCGGACCTCAGCAATGAGGACGCCTCGGTGACCGTCATTCCTATGCAGGGTGACGAGTTCATCTGCTCCGAATGCTTCCTGGTGAAGCACCGTAGCCAGCTTGCCTACACCACTGACGACGGTCAGCCGGTGTGTCAGGAGTGCGCTGCCTGATGGCGTTCGACGAAGCATATAACGAACCGGAAAACGTCGAGGTTCTGGTAAAGTCGCTGGATCCTGACCATCCGGCGGAATTGTATTATGCCCATGCCGGTGACGCTGGCGCTGATCTGCGCACTACGGAGGAAGTCACGCTGAAGCCGTTCCAGCGGGCACTGGTGCCTACAGGAGTGGCGATCGCCCTTCCAGCGGGTTACGTGGCTCTGGTGCATCCACGGTCCGGTCTTGCCGTCAAGCAGGGTGTGACTGTGCTCAATGCGCCGGGAACCATCGACGCGGGGTACCGTGGTGAGATCAAGGTGCCGCTGATCAATCTTGATCCGGAACACACCGTGACGTTCCATCCGGGAGACCGTATCGCGCAGCTGGTTATTCAGCGTTACGTCGAAGCGAAGTTCATCGAGGCGGAAACGCTGCCTGGGTCGGATCGCGCTGAGCGTGGGTTTGGTTCCACAGGCGTGGCTTCCTGAGCTGAACGCACTGGCTTAGTCGCAGAGGAATCGGCAAACGCTGACGTCTCAATGGTTTCGGGGGTATTTGGCCGTGCAACACGCGGTCGGATGCCTCGGATGCACGGTGAGGCGCGGGTAGTATAGGGAGCATTGCGAGCGAGGAGGTGGACGATGGGTGACGTTGAGCGTGAGGTTCATTCTGCCCGAATGTTGGGCTGCGAGATCAGCACGAATCCGCTTGATCCGCTTGAGCCGATCCTGAAGATGTGCGAATACCATCATCCCGATGAGGACATAAGCATTCTTGAGCGCGCTTATGAGCGTGCGGTCAAGCAGCATTCTTCGCAACGGCGCAAATCGGGCGAGCTGTACATCATCCACCCGTTGGCCGTGGCGCAGATTCTTGCCGATCTCGGCATGGGACCGTTGGTTGTGGCCGCCGGCCTGTTGCACGACACGGTTGAGGACACCGACTATACGCTCGATGAGTGCCGCGCCGAGTTCGGCGATACCGTGACCGGTTTGGTCGATGGCGTCACCAAGCTTTCCAAGATGGAATACGGCGATTCCGCGCAAGCCGAAACCATTCGCAAGATGGTGGTCGCGATGAGCCGCGACGTGCGTGTGCTGGTCGTCAAACTCGCCGACCGTGTGCACAACGCGCGTACCTGGCGTTACGTCAAAACTCCGAGCGCGCAGAAGAAAGCGCATGAAACGCTTGACGTGTACGCGCCACTTGCCAATCGTCTCGGCATGAACGCGATCAAAACCGAATTGGAAGAGCTCAGCTTCAAAGTGCTCTATCCGAAGATCTACAACGAGATCGTGGTGCTGGTGGCCCGTCGCGCAGGCCAGCGAGACGTGTATTTGAAGCAGATTCTCGCGGAGATCAACGAAGATCTTGACGAACAGAACATTACGGCGTACGTAACGGGACGTCCGAAGGACTATTTCTCGATTTATCAGAAGATGATCGTACGTGGTCATGATTTTGCGAATATCTACGATTTGGTGGGTGTGCGCATCATCGTCGACACGATTCAGGATTGCTATGCCGCGTTGGGTGCGGTGCATGCGCGTTGGAACCCCGTTCCGGGCCGTTTCAAGGATTACATCGCCATGCCAAAGCTCAACATGTACCAGAGCCTGCATACCACGGTGGTGGGCCCTGGCGGCAAGCCTGTCGAGATTCAAATTCGTACGTGGGACATGCATCGCCGTGCGGAATTCGGTATCGCCGCGCATTGGAAGTACAAGGAGAACGGTCAAGCTGGCCGTGCGCTGAGCTCGCCCGATAAGTCCGATCGTAAACGTGGCGAGAACCAGGAGCTGAGCGAGGCTGACAATTTCAAGTGGATTCAGCAGCTCGCCGACTGGACGAGTGAGACCCCGGATTCCAATGAATTCCTTGGCTCCCTGAAGGAAGATCTGGGTGCTGCCGAAGTCTACGTGTTCACTCCAAAAGGTAAGATCGTATCGTTGCCTGCCGAGGCGACACCGATCGATTTCGCTTACGCGGTGCATACCGAAGTCGGCCACCGTACCATGGGCGCCCGCGTGAACGGACGTCTGGTACCGCTCGACACCAAGCTTGAAAACGGCGACACCGTCGAGGTGCTTACGTCGAAGTCCGAATCGGCTGGTCCGTCTCGTGACTGGTTGAGCTTTACCAAGAGCCCGAAGGCACGCAACAAAATTCGCCAATGGTTCAGCAAGGAGCGTCGTACCGAGGCCATCGAAGAAGGTCGTGACGAGCTGACACGAGCCATGCGCAAGCGCAATCTTCCGATTGCGACTCTGCTGACTCCCGAGGCGTTGGTCGGTGTTGCTGATGAGCTGAATCTTGCCAATGCCGAAGCCGTGTTCGTGGCGATTGGCGAAGGGCAGATTTCCACGCAGAATGTCATCTCGCATCTGGTCCGTGATGCGGGCAGCGACGAGGTGAATGAGGAGGTGGAGCAGGAGGCTCTGCCGCTCAAGCAGGTGGAACGCACCAAGAAGACCACCAGCTCGCTGGGCATTTCCGTCAAGGGCGTGGGAGACATTTGGGTCAAGCTCGCCCGATGTTGCATGCCGGTGCCGGGAGACAACATCATCGGCTTCATCACCCGCAATCAGGGCGTGTCCGTGCATCGTGTGGATTGCCAGAACATGCTGGACTTGCAGAAGCGTCAGCCGGAACGTGTGGTTGACGTGCAGTGGACGAGTACCAAGGGCGTGTTCATGGTCAAGATTCAGGTGGAGGCGCTCGATCGCCCGCATCTGCTGAGCGACGTGACGCGCGTGCTTTCCGACCATGGAGTGAACATTATTTCCGGCTCCATTTCCACGGGAACCGATCGTGTGGCCACTAGCCAATTCAGCTTCGAAATGGCCGACCCCCAGCATTTGAATACTTTGCTTGCCGCAGTGCGCAAGATTGAAGGCGTGTTCGATGTGTATCGTATCACCGGTGCCAAGGACTCCGCCGAACCTCGTTTACGCAAAATATGACACGATCAGTGCGGTCGTGAGACTCATCTGAACTGCTGTAGATTCTCTCGGAGATAATGAAAAGCCCCTCACGCGAGGGGCTTTTCATTGTTTTGCCGTAAGTCTTGTTGATGCGAAACTTACTTCAGCACTTCGATGGAAGTGATGCCGACCGGCTCGAGCGGAGCATCGGAACGGTCAGTTGCCACGGAGTCGAGCTTGTCGACGACGGCCTTGGACTCGTCATCCGCGACTTCGCCGAAAATGGTGTGATGGCCGTTGAGCCATTCGGTTGGCACGGTGGTGATGAAGAACTGGGAGCCGTTGGTGCCGTGGATCTTGCCGTCCATGCCGCGGCGCAGGCCGGCGTTTGCCATGGCCAGCAGGTATGGGCGATCGAAGGTCAGTCCTGGAACGATTTCATCATCGAAGTTGTAGCCCGGGCCGCCAGTGCCGGTGCCCAGCGGGCAGCCGCCCTGGATCATGAAATCCTTGATGATGCGGTGGAAGGTCAGACCATCGTAGAACGGCTTGTGGCTCGGCTGGCCGGTGAATGGGTCGGCCCATTCCTTCTCGCCAGTGGCGAGGCCGAGGAAGTTGGCCACGGTTTCCGGGGTCTTGTCGTCGAACAGGTTGATCTTGATGTCGCCTTCAGTGGTGCGCATGATAACTGTAGTCATGGTTCCTAGTGTCTCATGGGCTTGAGACCAGGCGGTAGCCCATTGACGAGTTCGGGGCTAAGTTCGACGGTCACATGAAGTATTACTGCGAAGGCGGATTCGGGAATCCACTAGGGTTTGGATAGGGCCGAATGGGTCTCGCAGGAGCTTGGACTATGCGTCACGAGCGGTTCGGGAATTATATGCCCCTCTACCTTTATGCAGACAATCAGCGAAAACCTTCAACGGCATTCTCAACAGCGCAAAACAGGCATAGTCATAATCTGAGCAATCAACGGCAATGGTGAAACACGTGACCTTACACTGCACATGTAGTCCCCAACACGCCAGACGCTTACGATTATGACCACATCAACTTCGCAGAATACTCAC
>OJOV01000608.1_pt1 | contig 37869 bp, 29 predicted proteins | sample 1598281 | NCBI WGS metagenome assembly OJOV01 (sample SAMN03922469, study PRJEB24848) | human gut metagenome | isolation source: stool sample | host: Homo sapiens | place: Germany | collected 2010-11
GACGAGGTGGATTTGAACGGGCTGGTTTAAGCCGGTTTAGATCGGTTTCGGCTGGCACACATGGACGCGTCATTGGCGACGCATCACCATCACCGCCAACGGCAACACACACCAAATACCAGCCGGCAAAAACCTAAGCTAGCGTGGATGCGTAAGGGCATTGTCTTGCCCGGTCACTTCCCTTACGTACCGCTGCGCCGCCACTACCCCACATGTCGCCTCCTCACACACCAACAAGCGTCCGATTCTGCAGAATCGGACAATCAGCGGCGTCGTGCAAACCACACGTTGATCAGCGAGCCGACCACCACCAGCGCGACACCGATCCAGAATGGCGTGCCCAACGTCACGCCCAATAGGAGCGTGCTGGAAGCAGTGGAGAACAGCGGCGTCGCATACGAACCGATCGCAAGCGTTTCCATACTGCCATGTAGCATGCCATACCCCCAGCACGCGTAGCCGCCAGCAATCGACGCGGCACATGCGAGCAGCGAAATATAGCCGCCGATGCCAGGCGCTACAGCTGGCAAACCGTCGCCCGAAACGAAATGGATAATCCACAGCACAACAGCAACGCAACAGAAGAAAATCGTCGTACCATCGTAACCATCGGACATCGATGGCGTCACGGTCGCGTAAAACGCCCAAATAAAGGCGCCTGCGAACGCGAGCGCGTACGGCAATGGATTGCTGGCGATATTGGCAACCGCTTCCTGCACGTCAAGGTTTTCACCGCCGACCGCCATTGCCACGCCGACGGTGGCTACGATTGCACCCGGCAGCGCTTCGGAGACCGAGCCGCGTTTGTGCGACACGGCGGCGGTCATCAGTACCAGCAGCGTCGGCCACAAATAATTGACGAGGCTGACTTCCACAGATTGCGCGTTCGTTGTGGCCAGACCGATCGACAGCGAGATCGACGCCTCGTATGCAATGAACATGAGTCCGCCTGCGACGAGGTACTTGCGTGGCGCTTGGCTAATCGGTTTCGGCCGTCGCACGATGAGCAGGAGCATGCCGCCGACAGTGTAGATGAGCGCCGAGCCGAGCGTGGCACCGAACGATTCGGAAACGAGTCGCACGAGGCCGGCCATGAAGCCCCACAGGACGATTGCGAACAGGCCGATGAGTGTCGCCGCGTGTGATATGGCATGACCAAATAGGGGGGTACTGGGGCGTTCGCCTGCGGATTCGGCGGGAAGTTTCTGATCCGTATTCACGGATTCCAGCCTACCTGCCGCCCACCCCGCATGTCCGATTCTGCAGAAACGGACAATTGAACACCGGTTTTGGCACCTTGTGCGTCCGATTCACCAGAAACGGACGCACAAACATTCGGATTCGTGTCCCTCACGTCCGATTCACCAGAATCGGACATTCCTGCGACCTGCGATGCCGCAAACCCGATTACCCCCGGAACCGCGCCAACAGCAGCGTCGGCCACCCCAACCGACGCGGCCACACCATCCGTATCAGCAGCCAAGTCCACGCGTCCCGCACCCCCACAGCCCGCCGACGCGCGCACGTCGCCCATGACCAAATCATCCAATGTCACGCCGAACATGTCGCAAAGCATCAGCAGCTTGTCCATTTCGGGGCATGCCTTCTCGGACTCCCATTTCGAAATTGCCTGCCGGGAAACGCCCAGCAGCATTGCCAGCTGTTCCTGCGTCATGTTGCGCGAACCGCGCAGATACTGCAGATTCTCTTTGAAACTCATGTCCGCCCTTTCGTCGAGTTTCCATATCGCCTCGACTTGCGATTATTGGCGATTGCCAAGCAACAGCTTGTCATAAGCGTCGCGTTCCACGCCACCATCTTTCGGTTGCATTGCGATTCGCAACCAAATTTTGCGACGCAACCGACAGTTGCGCGGCGCGAAGTTGACTTCACGGGTCTTTTACGGCAATAGAAAAACCCTTGGAATTCCAACGATTCCAAGGGTTTCGAATGGAGCGGATGACGGGAGTCGAACCCGCCTTTAAAGCTTGGGAAGCTTTCGTTCTACCGATGAACTACATCCGCAAAGTTGTGCCTTTTGGGCACGAAACTTCAGTTTAGCACGCAACGGATGCGTATGCGGACACAGACCGACATGCGATATCAATTTTCCGCAATATCGCGGAAACTCAGCCGCGCGACCGCTGCGAATAGTCACGAGAATATCTGCCAGCCGAGCCGCCCGAATCATGCCCGGACCCATACTGCGTTCCAAATTGCGGACCACCGGCACCAGCCATCGCAGAACGTCCGCCTTGCCGAATATCCGCCGCCGCAACGCCGCTCGTGGCATAACCACCGGCCAGATAGCCGGACTGTACGCCCCGCGCCTTCATCTCCTGACTCATCTGCATCAACCGGGCAATACGATCCTCAGTCGCCGGATGCGTGGAAAACAAGCGAGAAAAACCTTCCGCAGAAAACGGATTCGCAATCATCATCGCAGCAACCGACTGCGTACCAGCAGTCTTCTGCATCGGCATCGCCTCAGCGCCGTTCGAAATCTTATTCAATGCGGACGCGAGCGCCTCCGGATCTTCCGTAAGCATGGAACCATCTTCGTCGGCATCATATTCTCGTGTACGCGAAATCGCCATCTGAATAAGCGAAGCGGCAATCGGCGCAAGAATCGTGCTCAACAACACGCCCAGCAATCCAAGACCATTAGAAGATGAACCATTGCGATCGTCACGCGAATTGCCGCCGCCGAAATACATGAGCGAATAGCCGAGATACGAAATGACCGTCGCCATTGCGGAAGCGATCGCGGACGTCAGAATGTCATGATTGTACACGTGCATGAGCTCGTGCCCAAGTACGCCGCGAATCTCGCGTTCGTTCAGCATCTGCAGAATGCCCTGCGTGCAGCAGACCGCCGCATGACGTTCATTGCGTCCCGTTGCGAACGCATTGGGGCTCATGGTCGGAGCGATGTAGATACGCGGCATCGGCTTGCCCGCTTTCGCAGACAGTTCGCGCACGATTTTGTACAGTACCGGCGCTTCCTGCTCGCTGACTTCCTGCGCATGCATGGATGCGATCGCAAGTTTGTCGGAAAACCAGTAGGATGCGAACGTTGAGCCAAGTCCGATGAGAATGTAGATGCCAAGCGTACGCTGGCCGCCACCGGTCGCCCACCAAATGAGCATGATGACGCCCCACATCAACGCGAATAACAGCGTTGTCTTCAAGCCATTGCAATGGCCATGCACCCGCAATTTGCCGTTCATGGTCACTAGCGTAGAAACGGAGCCTGAGTTTTTGCTGGATATGTGCTGGAGACTGGACTGCGGAAAGGACTAGGGGGCAGTTGCGGAAGTTCGCATGCTCAGCTTCTCCCCGGATATCCGATTCTGCAGAAACGGACATCCGATGTATGCCAAGAGGCCTTTGGGTGACCGAATCGGGAGAATCGGACAAGTAGCAAGTCCTTCGTCCACATCACATGTCCAATTCACCAGAAACAGACATACAGAACATGTTTCGGACACTCCAGATGTCCGATTCACCAGAAACAGACAAGCACAGGATAAAAAATGCGTCTTGGGTGACCGATTCTCCAGAATCGGACATCCAAGACGCATGAAAGAAACCTGGGACCTATCAGATCAGATCCCAAACACCCACCTTAAGCGTGAGCCAGGGCGCGCATCTGCTCCGGATCGATGACCTTCTTGTGCTCACGGCCTTCCTTCGCACCCTCGGCACGTTCGAACGCATCGATCTTCTTCCAGCCAGCGAAGTCGATCGGCTTGACACCGCGCGATTCCAGCAGCCGGTCGATGGACTCCGGATCACGATCGGCAGCCACACGACCGCCTTCAGCAGCCTTCGACAAATCCTCCAGCATATTGGTCACGATCAGCAGTGCGTCGGACTTGGTGGAGCCGATCAGGCCAACCGGACCACGCTTCGCCCAACCGGTCGCATACAGACGCTCGCGCACTTCATCCGTGGCTTCAGCGGCCGTAGTGATACGACCGTCACCGTTCGCGTTCGCCAAGTGCGCATGACGCTCGTCGTACGCAATGCCCGGCGCGGTGGCCGGTTTGTAGCCGATCGCATGGTACACAGCCTGCACCGGATACTCTTCGAATTCGCCGGTACGGCTCATCTTGCCGTCCGCCGACGTCTCGGTCTTTTCCACACGGATGCCAACGACCTTGCCGTCCTCACCCAACACTTCGACCGGAGCGGAATTGAAGTGCACGTAATATTTGCGGTCAGCCGGATTACCCTCATAATCCACGTCACCGTCATCTTCCATGTCTTCCGCCATCTCACGAATCGTGAACAGCTCTTCGACCATCTGACGAGTCAGCTTGTCTTTGCCGGCCTCTTCAATCGTGTCTTCATCCAAATCGAAATCGTCTTCGTTGATGATCAGCTGCACTCCCGGCAGCTTCTCCATCTCACGCAATTCCTGCACGGAGAACTTGGCCTGCGCCACACCGCGACGGATAAACAAGTGAAGCACACGCGCCTTGTTGGACTTGATGCCCTCATATACGTTGTCCGGAATGTCGGTGCGCTCCTTCAGATCATCGGCATTGCGCATGAGCTCGCGAGCCACGTCCATGGCCACGTTGCCGCCGCCGATCACGGCGACTTCCTCAGCTTCAAGCGGCCATTCGCGAGCGCCGGTCGGATAACCGTCGTACCATTCCACGAACTTGGCTGCGCCGTATACGCCGTCCAGATCGGCGCCCGGCAGTCCGAGCGGCTTGTCTTCGACTGCACCGGTGGCGAACAGCACGGCATCGTAACGTTCGAGCAGCTCGTCGAGGGTCACGTCCTTGCCGAATTCCACGTCGCAATACAGGTGGATGTCGGGGTTGTCGAGTGTCTTTTCGAGTGCCGACGCGATGAATTTGATGGACGGGTGGTCGGGGGCCACGCCGTAGCGCACCAGGCCGAACGGCACCGGCAGCTTTTCGAACAGGTCGATTCGGGCGGCAGTGCCGAGGCCGAGCTCCTCGCCGAGCTTCTTCAACTGGCGCAGGAAAATGTCAGAGGAGTAGACGCCTGCAGGGCCGGCGCCGATTACAGCAATACGAAGTTCATGAGTTTCAGTCACGCGCTCTAGCCTAATGCATTCCCTGCATTTGCGACAGGGGTGCTTATGCACTTTCTTACGACTTCTTCGCCTTGTGCGCACTGGCGTTGGTGTTTGCGCTGAATCCAGATGAATCCAACGTGTGGCTGCATTAATCGTACGCGATGAGCGCGGCAGATGCACGTACAATCGCAAGTAGTCGCAGAATCGCGGGATGTAGGAATCCGAAATATCGGAATTCGTCCATCCCGCAATCGCAAGCAAGTACTTATTAAGTACCAGGCAATCGTAAGAAGGTGGCAATGCGCATTCACATCACATATACCGGCGGCACTATCGGCATGATTGACTCGCCGAACGGCCTGATTCCGGGCGCCGACACTCGCGGATGGCTGTTCCGTCTGCTGGAGGACGCGCACATGGACGCGAGCCTGTTCACGTTCACCGAGCTTGATCCTCTTATCGACTCGTCGAATGCGACTCCCGACAATTGGCAGACGATGGTCGACGATTTGCGTGCGCACCGCGATGATGCCGACGCGTTCGTGGTGTTGCATGGCACCGATACGATGAGCTATTCGAGCGCCGCGCTTGCGTATGCGTTGGCTGATTTTGGCAAGCCGGTGATTTTCACGGGTTCACAGCATCCGCTTGGCAAGATCGAGTCGGACGCCACTGCGAATGTCACGGGCGCGCTGAATGCCGCGATGAGCGGACGATTCCACGGTGTGGGACTGTTTTTTGGACATCACCTGTTTGCGGGCAATCGTGTGAGCAAGTCGTCGAGCTGGGCATTTGAAGGTTTTTCGGCGCCTTCCGTCGGCCCGCTGGCACGCACTGGCACGCCATGGCATTGGCATGCGGACGATTCCGCTGCGGTTGGCTGCGGTTGGACGTCGCCTCAGCCTTACTCTCGCCATGATGTTGCGGTGATCGATATGGCACCCGGCATTTCCGCGGCACGGTTGGAAGCGATGCTTACGCCGCGGCCGGAAGCGGTTTTGTTGCGTGCGTACGGCGTCGGCAATGTGCCAAGCGACGAGCCTGGACTGACTGACGTGATTGCCGACGTGCTGCATGATGGCGTTCCCGTTGTGATTGCATCGCAGTGCCAGCAGGCGGAAGTACTGCTCGGCCATTACGAGACGGGCGATGCGATCGCACGCGCCGGCGCAATTGGATCTGGCGATATGACGCTGGAAGCCACGTATGCGAAAATCATGTTCCTGCTGTCTCAAGGCGTGACCGGAGCCGACTTCGGCAAGTGGATGCACACATCGATCGCTGGAGAAATCTCCCCGAGCTCGCTGTAAACAATCCCAAAACTTCCGATTCTGCCTTATATATGCCTTATGTATGGCAGAGCTGTTTTGAGAAACCGGACTTAGAGGGTGTATTCTCGCCCCCTAAGTCCGGTTTTCTCATATGGCCCTGCCATATATAAGCGAAATACTTGCTGACAGACCTCCAAATCTGCCATATATAGGCGAGATACGGGGTTTCGAGGCGCAATCAGGCTGATTCGCCACGGTCGAAAAGCACGGTGAGCGCCCACAGAATGCTGACAACATCAATCGCTTCCTGCATGAACGCGCCGACAACCACGGGAATCAGATTGAACGCGGCCGCGATCATGCCGATAATCGCAAGGCCGAGGCCGATCAGCACCGCCTGCAACATCACCTTTTTCGTGCGGCGCGCGATGGCGATGGCCCGCGGAACGGACGCGATGTCGTCATTCATGATGACCACTTGCGCAGATTCGGAAGCCGCGGTGGACGTGCCGTCGGTCATGGCCATGCCGATATCGGCAACCGCAAGTACGGGGGCGTCGTTGACGCCGTCACCGACCATCATGGTGATTTGACGATTCTTGGATTCGCCGGTTACGCGTTGCTTGATGCGATTCCACAACGACAGCTTCTGGTGCTTGGATTCAGTGGCGCTCTTGACGGCGGCAACCTTGTCTTCAGGGAACAGTTCGGACTGCACGTCGTCGATACCGACTTCGTTTGCGATGATGCGGGCGGACGCAGCCTTGTCGCCGGTAAGCATGGACAGTTCCTTGACACCCAACTCGTGCAGGCGAGCCAAAGAACGCTTCGCATTCTCGCGAGGCACGTCACGAAGTACGATGCGGGCGGCAAGACGGCCGTCAATCGCCACGTATGCAGCCATTTCGTCAGGAGCGAGCGGGGCAAACAGCGAGTTTGCGGTTTCAGGCTTGCGAGCGGCGGATTGGGTTGCGACGGACGCGGAAGTAGAGGGCGCGGCTGCAGGCTGCGCATCGTCAGGCACCCCGTTCCTCACTCCCATAGTGTCCGATTCTGGAGAATCGGACAAGTAAACACACGTTTTAGCCCTCTGGATGTCCGTTTTTGGTGAATCGGACATCCGCAGCGCATTCTGAGTCTCCCGTTTGTCCGATTCGGCAGAATCGGACACGTAATACGTCGCATCCGGCATATGCAGCACCGGCGTGAATCCGGATTCGTCAGCCGTCACGTATGCGAACCGCCCCACGCGCACCTGATGCCCGTTCACTTCGCCGGATATACCCTTGCCGGACTCCTCTACAATGTTCTTCACCACCGGATAGTCGCGCCCGTGCCCCGGCAAATCGCGCTCGACGCACAGCCTCTGCCCCGCCGCATACCGCGCATACAAATCATCCATAGCCTTGCGTCCGGCCGCCGCGATGCCTTTCGACAGAATGTGCACCGAATAGCCTTCCACCACGCTGGCCATCATGAGAATATGGTCCTCATTGAACGGCGAACTCGTCTCAAACGGCTTCTCTACACGTACGACCTGCGGCTGCTTAACGGTGAGCGTGCCGGTTTTGTCGAAGAAAATATGCGATACGCGACCTAGATTTTCCAGCACATCCTGCGCTTTGATCAGGATTCCCGCTTTGGCAAGTCGCCCGGTTCCAGCCACATATGCGACCGGCGCGGCAATCAACAGCGGACACGGCGTAGCAAGCACCAATACTTGCGCAAATCGCAGCGGCAATCCGGAAATCGCCCATGCAATCCCAGCAATCGCAAGCGAAAGCACGGTAAACGGCACTGCAAGCATATCCGCGGTCTTTACGACAGCGGGGCGCGACTCTTGCGCCGACGAAACCAGCTCGAGAATCTTCTGATACTGCGAATCCTGCGCAAGTTGCGTGGCACGCATGGTCAATGTTGTGGAGCCGTTGACCGCACCGGACATCACGCGAGCGCCCGCATATACTTCGCGGGGAACGGGCTCGCCGTTGATGTTGCTTAGGTCCAACGTAGCCACGCCCGACAGCAGCTCACCGTCGACCGGCACCGTTTCGCCGGGCAACACCAGGATCACGTCGCCGAGCTGTACCTGATCAACGGGGACCGTTTCGAAACGCTCTCCAGCCGCATCATACGTTTGCGAAGCACCTTTTGTGTCCGTTTCTGGAGATTCAGACGCAAAAGCACGCTTTTCACCGTCTTGGTTGTCCGTTTCTCCAGAATCGGACACTCTGACAGTACGAAATCCGTCGGCGGTCACGTCGGCCGTATGCTCGCTGCCCGACGCGTGCACATGCCCCCGCATACCGGGCAGCACGACCACGTGCGCGGTTCGCGGTGCCGCGTCGATCAGCGCGGTCAGGTTGCTTTCGGCCTTTGACTGCGCGAATTCCTCGATCGCCTCGCCGGACGAGATCATCAGCACCACGGCCCATGCGGCCCAATATTCCTGCACTGCGACCGTCGACGCAATCGCGACGACCGCCAGCAGATCGACGCCAACATGCCCGTGCCGCAGATCGTCGATCATGCCGCGTACCGTCACCACAATCGTGTACGCAACCAACGCGATCACAATCCACTGCCCAACGCCCGGATTGAACGCACTCAACCCGTCAACGCCGACTTGCGAAATCCACGAATCCCACGCAGCCTCGCCCCACGGCTTCCACTCCCCCAGCAATGCCAACGGAATCGCGGACAGAATGGTAATCGGCAGTAACGGAACCTGTTTGCACAGTCGCCAGCAAATATCGATGATTCTACGCATGAGAATCTCCTTACGCTCGTATCGGACGCCTTGTTAACCCATCGGCGCCTCGCCCGCGCGAGCCATCGATACACGGCGTAAAAAGATATTTTCAGCATAGCAAATATTTGCGATTTTTGTGCCGCAATACAGCAATAAGGGCTGTGCGATTGCTCACACAGCCCTTATTGCATGCTTCTTTTGGCTTGCTTTTTGTTGATTTTCGCGGTTTTCGTTGTACTTGCGATTTCGTGGTGCCAGCCGCGTCTTCGCCGTCAGCCTATCGGGTGGCTTCCGTCCGTTCGCATGTCGCGAAACGTTTTAACCAGCCCAACAGTCTTGACTTGCGCACCGCAACAACTTGCGTCCGTCAATTCACGCACCGCATCAACATCTCGCTTTACCACAGGCCGAACGGGTCGAACAGGCCGCCACCGTCACCGTAGCCGTTGCTGCCGTTGCCGTCGCTCTGTCCATTTCCGTTGCCGTTGCCGTCATTACCGTAACCGTTGCCATTGCCGTTCTGGCTCTGGCCATCATTGCCGTTGTTCCGCTGGTTCTGGCTGTTGGAGGAGTTCGTTTGGGATTCCTCCTGGTCGAGTGTCACGTCAAGCTCCATGGTGTTGCCGTCGCGCACGACCGTCAATGTCACCTTGTCGTTCATGGCGGAGGCGCGCACGTAGCCGAGCAGCGAATAGTTGTTGTTCACCGCCTTGCCGTTGAACGCCACGATGGAGTCGCCGGCCTTCACTCCGGCCTTGGCCGCCGGGCTGTTGTCGACCACGGACTGCACCTGCGTGCAACCGCGGGTCACGCCGTCCGCCTCAACCGTGGAGCTCTTGATGGTGACGCCGAGCGCCACATGCTGCACGGTGCCGTTGTCGATGATCTCGTTAGCCACACGCTTTACCAAGTTCGACGGAATGGCGAAGCCGATGCCGATGGATCCGGCCGTGCCGGAAGACGTTGTGGTGGATGCGATGGATGAGTTGATGCCAATCACCTGGCCGGCCGCATTGAAGGTCGGACCGCCGGAATTGCCTGGGTTGACGGCCGCGTCAATCTGCACAGCGTTGGTGACGATGTCGTTGTTGTTGTCATCGGACACGGTCACCGGGCGGTTGAGCGCGGAAACGATGCCGACGGTTGCGGTGTCATCGTAGCCGAGCGGATTGCCGATGGCCATCACGGATTCACCCACGGCAAGATTGTCGGAATCGGCAAATTCTGCGGCTTTCAGATTGCTCGGCGGATTGTCGAGTTTGATTACGGCCAGATCGGTGGTGGTGTCGGTGCCGACGATTTGCGCTGAGTAGATGGTGCCGTTGGCGAGCGTCACTTGAATCTGCTTCGCGCCGGAAATCACATGGTTGTTGGTGACGATGTAGCCTTTGTCGCTGATGATTGCACCGGAGCCTTTGGCGCTGCCGTCGCTGGTTGCCACGTCAATGGACACCACAGAATCGGACACTTCTTTCGCCACCGCGCTCCAGTCCGCGGCCTCGCCGGATTTGGCTTTCGCCGAACCGGATCCGGACGTGTTGGACTTCACGCTGGTCAGTGAGCTGGAGGTGGGTACGGTCACCCATCCATTGGTGATTGCCGCGTAGCCGACGCCGAGGCACAATGCCGCGGAGACGAGGGCCGCCACCACGCCGGTCATCACATGCCCGGTCACGCCGGAAGCGGACTTCGGCTTGGTTGCTGCGCCATTCTGCTGCGGGGCACCGAACGGATTACCGTTATTCGGATTCCCAAACGGGTTGCCGTTATTGGGAGTATTCGGCGCTGCTGGCGGCACGTTGGCTCCGCCTTGCGCAGCGGGCTTCATAAATGGATTGCCGTTATTCGATTGCGTATTCTGCTGATCGTTCTGCTGATTTCCACCCACATACGGATTCCCGAAGAAAGGATTGCGACGCTGCTGCGGCTGCTGTCCGGAAGCCTGCCCGTACGCGCCATATTGCGGCTGCGGGGGTATGTTCGGCGCACCATTCGCAGTATCGTTCGCGGCTGCGGTGCCATCAGCCGGCTGCGTCGGCACGGGACCGTACGCACCATATTCCGGTGCCGGACGGTACTGCTGGGCCGGCGCATCCTGCGTGGAACCGCCAACCACGGTACGTTCGCCCGCCGCGGAAGCATAATCCGGCGTATCGCCCGCCGCAGCCGCGGATTCCGCCGAAGCGCCATCGTTCGCAACAGGCATGGCGGCCGTCGGCTGATCCTCAATACCGCCCTGCACGTCAATCGGTTCGGTAGCCGACTCTGCAGCATACGGCTCACCTGCGTAAGTTTGCGTCTGTTCCGCATCAACCGGCGGCATCGGCACGGTCTGTTGTTCGTCATTCTGCGGCTGCACGGCGTTCTGGTCGTTCTCTTCAGCCATTTTCGCTCCTTATTCGTCTCGCGGCATTTCACAAATCAGCAATCGTGCCGCTCGAACTGCTATCTATGAGTAAAGATACTCGCTCTGGAAGTTTCCTGAATGTTTGTTGAAAGTAGCAGCCAAATACGTTCAACATCACCATTGAATCTGAAAATCGCACCAAAATGCGATCGGCACCTTCATCGCACTTTCCACATCTTCCTTGTTTTCATTTCACCGATCGCATTCTTTGCAGCACTTTCAAGAATCGCTGCTATCGCATAAAATATTCCGCATGACAAGCCTTACCGAATCATCTACCGACACAGCGCAAGACACGCAAAACGCGGCAACCGCAGTGTCCGAAAATCTCATCGAACATCCGCGTGGAGCGGAACCAGGCAAGCCGGGCCGCCGCGACGCCTTCTATTTCGAACAGAAAAACCGCCTTCCCGACGCGGCGGACGGTAAGGGGCGAGGCGGCGCACGATATGGTCGCACCGGCATTATTCACACCCCCCACGGCGATATTCACACTCCAGCGTTCGTGCCCGTGGCCACGCAGGCCGCGATGAAAGCCGTTCTGCCCGAAACCATGAAGGACCTCGGCGCGCAATGCCTGCTGTCCAACGCGTTTCACCTGTATGAACGCCCCGGCGAACAAGTGCTCGACGAAGCCGGCGGCCTTGCCAAATTCATGAACTGGAACGGTCCGACCTTCACCGATTCCGGCGGTTTCCAAGTGCTTTCGCTCGGCGCAGGCTTCAAGAAAACCCTCGCCATGGACGTGACCGGCATGAAATCAGACGACGTGATCGCCGAAGGCAAGGAGCGTCTCGCGTTCGTGGACGAGGACGGTGTAACGTTCAAATCGCCGCTCAACGGCTCACTGCACCGTTTTTCCGCCGAAATTTCAATGGGAATCCAGCATAAGATCGGCGCCGACATCATGTTCGCGTTCGACGAGCTGACCACACTGATGAACACGCGCGGCTACCAGGAGCGTTCCGTGGAACGCACCTACCGTTGGGCGCAGCGTTGCGTTGCCGAGCATAAGAGACTTACCGAAGAGCGCGTCGGCAAGCCGTATCAGGCGCTGTATGGCGTGGTACAGGGCGCGAATTATGAGGATTTGCGCAGGCATGCGGCCGAACAGATCGCTTCGTTGGATTTCGACGGCGTCGGTATTGGAGGTGCGATTGAAAAGCGCATTATCGGCGACACTTGCGCCTGGATTTGCGATGCGATGCCGGAAAGCCGACCGCGCCACGTGCTCGGCATCGCTGCAGTCGACGATATTTTCGCATGCGTCGAGAATGGTGGAGACACGTTCGATTGCGTCGCACCGGCGCGTTGCGGCCGAAATGGCGCGATTTTCACGCGCGGCGGACGTTACAACATCAAGCGCGCGCAATTCAAGCATGATTTTGGCCCACTTGAAGAGGGCTGCGATTGCTACACATGCACGCATTATTCGCGCGCTTACGTGGATCATGCGTTGCGTGCCCGCGAATTCAACGGTTTCACATTGGCGACGATCCACAACGAGCATTTCTTCGTGAAGCTGCTGGACGATATTCGCGCGTCGATTGACGGCGGATATTTCGACGAATTCCGCGACGAAACCCTGGCCCGCTTCTACGCCAACGGTTCCCGCGGATGATGCATTTCACTTGGGCCTTCCACCCAAACGAATGCTGAGCCATACTTCCGCATTCCAAGGCGCCGACGAACAAACCCGTCGGCGCCTTTTTTCATGTGTTCCGCGCGTGTCATGCATACACCCATCCGTCTCACCCCCATCCACCACCCAATGTGTCCGTTTCTCCAGAATCAGACATCTAATGCCCATACCGCCCCTCCCGGTTGTCCGATTCGGGCGAAACGGACAACCACACCACATGTTTCATGCCCTACATGTCCGATTCGGGCGAAACGGACAACCACAATGCTTATCTCACGTTCTACTTGTCCGATTCTGGAGAAACGGACAAGTAAGCAACCTAAAAACACTCGCTGGATGTCCGAAACGCCAGAATCGGACGCACAGAGCGTCGCGCCGCTTGAATTTTCCTACGGAAAATGGCGGGAGCAAGGATGGCTCCGTCGTACGGAAGCCCACAGGGCTTCCTACCTCCTCGCGTCGCACCGCTTATATTTTCCTACGGAAAATGGCGGCGCGACACGCCGATTTGAGGTTGCGTGGGTTTTGGTGTAAATTAGTTGACTGTCTGCGAGCGTGGCGGAATGGTAGACGCGCTGTCTTCAGGTGGCAGTGAGTGTATGCTCGTGGGGGTTCAACTCCCCCCGCTCGCACCATGGTGAAAGGCCGGAGCCGAAAGGTTCCGGCCTTTTCGTTTCCCAAGCGGCAGTAGAGCTCAGCGGCTCCCGACATTTCCGGCAGGAATGCTCCAGGATGCCGAATCCCTTTCATCTGTCATTGGTTGTTTCGGCGGATTGCACGGAGTACGGACTCACCGGTGAGGAGTTCACCGTCAATGCCGCCGGGCAGAGCTACATCAGCTACGCGGATTACGCGATCGCCGTGGTGAATGAGGCCGAGCAGGCCGCGCACGTGGGCGAGCGCTTCTCCGTGTACGCCAAGTAGTACTTCCCTCTCCTGTGCCGTGCATGTCTGGTTCTGCAGAATCGGTCATCCGCGGCACATTTTTTATGCCCTGGTTGTCCGATTCTGGAGAAACGGACAACTGTGGGGCAGTTTTACCTGTTTGGTTGTCCGATTCTCCAGAATCGGACAGTTTATGGCTATGGCGAGCGGTCAGCGCACGAGGAAGACCATGATGATGATCATGGCGAAGCCGGTCAGGTCGGTGAAGGTGAACGTTTCGCCGGCCCATGCCACTGCGGTGATGGTGGCCATGACCGGTTCGCTGGTGCCGAGCATGGTGGCACGCACCGCGCCGACGCGCATCACGCCTGCCATGTAGAGCCAGAACGCGAGGAACGTGCCGCATACGATGGTGTAGAGCAGCAGAAGCACGCCTCGCGCGTCCAGTGCGGGAATGTTCGCCCACGGTTGCGCGAACGGGCATAATATGAGTCCGGACATGAGGAATGTGATGCCGTTGATGGTCATGTTGCCCCATTTGAGCATGAGCACGACCGGCAGGATGGACATGGCCGCGGTGCTCACCGCGTCAACCAGTCCCCATGCGAGCCCCTGCCATGGCAACGACAGCGAGGCGAAGTTGCCGCCGGTGGCGATGAGGAACGTGCCTGCGAACGCCAGGAGCACGCCGACCAATTCACGCTTGAGGGGCAGTCGTTTGCCGCGCAGGCATACCCAGGCGAGCACGAAGATCAGGTTGAGCGTCTGCAATACGGTGGCGGTTCCGGAGTTCGTCCAGTCGATGGTCATCAGGTAGGAGACCTGCACCAGAAGCACGCAGATCAGCGTGGTGACCAGATATTTCGGATACGATTTGACGTCTTTGACCGCTCCGGCGAGTTTCTGCGGTGTGGTGATGGCCGATCCGACCAGGAAGATCAGGCTGGCGAATAGCGCGCGTACGCAGGAAAGCCAGATCGGATCCAGCTGGTAGTCGCGCATCAGCAGTTTGGCCACGGTGCTGTTCATACCCCACATGGCACCGCCCAGCAATGTCATGCCAGTGCCGATGAGCAGGCTTTTCGGCGTCTGTTCCAGCACATGTTCCGTTTTTTTCGTAGTTTTTTTCGCGGTTTTTTGCGATTCGGAAGTTTTCTGCGATTGCGACGCCTGTCCCGACGTTTGCTTTGCCACGGCCTTGTCCTCGCTCTCTCCACGGCTTTCACGGCAAATTCACGGCGATTGTAACGCACACGGTACGCATATTAAACGTCAGTTATGCAAAACAGATTTATTCCGCCAAGCTTGCGTTCGGCGCTGACAAAAAATCGAGGATTTTGCCGAGATATGATCCGAGCACAGCATTCGGCATGGAGAAAATTTCGTGCAATGACTGGCTGTATCGCACTTTTTCGATGGAACCGCCGCCTTCTCGCACACGTTCGACGAAGTCATCTTGTGGTCCGTTGAGCACCCACACGTCGCGTCCGGCTTGGAATAGCAATACCGGAGCTTCGATAGCTCCACACATGTCAGGTTTGAGCACGGCTCGGGAAAGCGCCATCGCCTGGTTTGCCCAATCGAACGTGGCCGCGTTGGTCTGGCACGTCACGTCCGCCAAACGTTGCTTGTGGAACCAGCGGATGCGTGCCTCCGAGGCCCCGCGGTAGTCGTCGAGATTGAGGTTGCCGTCGAAATCGGCATGCCCGAACACACGCGATTTGCCGAAGCCAAGCCCGCAGATTACGCCGACCACAATGCGTGCGACCCACGTCGGCATGCCGACCACCGGCGCGATCATCGGCGCGGACAGCACCGCCTTGTCGAACAGCGACGGGTAACGTTCCAGCGCGGCCGCGCCGATGCCGCCGCCCATGGAATGGCAGTACAGGTACATTGGGCCACCATCCGCCGCCTCACGCCCCACAGTCTGTGCAAACGTGGCGAAATCGGCCACATATCGCCGCCAATCGTCAATCCATACCAAACTTGGATTGCTCATATCGTGCGCGGAATGGCCATGCCCGCGATGCTCGAACACGCACACCGAATAGCCGGCCAACAGAAAGTACCACACCATTTCGCTGTATTTGCGTCCGAATTCGGTGAATCCGTGCGAAATGACGACCGTGCCACGAAATACGCCCGAAGCGCCTTCCTCGCGCAACGCGTCGAATGTGCGCGCGTCGTAGCGGTAGTAATGCAACCGGCCGGGGCGCTCCAACTTGGGCAACGCCTTGCCTTCCCAATCGACGGTGGCCGGTTCCATCCAACCTTCCGTCATGCAAGCCTGCAGCGCAGGCAGCACCGTAGCGTCCATTTCGGCGTCATAGCGCGCCTCGTCGATGAGCGTGATAGTCATGGTTCCATCTTAGGCGAACGGCGCCAAGACGAAACTAAGCACAGGCCTACGCGCTGTATAACGATGCGTCAGTGCATCAACGGCGTACCGGAACAACCGAATCGTCACCCCCGCGCGCCATCCTCGCATACTATGGAGGTATGAAGTTCGTTTCACTGCTGATGGTGGTAACGCTGTCTCTCACCGGCACACCAACGTATGCGTACGCGGCGGCAACTCCCGTTGACAACAACGGTGATATCTCCGCTGCCCAAGATTCCAACTGCCCAACATGGCTGCAATGGCTGTGCGGAAAAGGAAAATGATCGCATGATGTCCACGCGGGAAAAGCATCCCAAGATTCACCGCATCGCGCTGGTCGACAATGATCCGCGAGCGCTGGATTCGCTCAGTGCCGTCATTGCCAGCAAAGTGCCGACCGCGTATGTGGTGTGGACGGCGACTTCAGGCTGTGAGGCGATAGAACGTTGCCAGGATGCGAACGGCCATGTCAGTTTGTTGATTCTCGATATGTCGATGGAGGGATTGCAAGGCCCCGCCACGTGTCGTCGGTTGCGTTTGATGGGCCAGCGCATGCCGATTCTCGGTGCAACCAGTTTTTCCATCAATAGTTATCGGGACAAGCTGGTTGAGGCTGGTGCGCAAGGGTTGGTTGGTAAGGAGAATGCCGACCAGTTGGCGCAGATTATTATGCGTATGTGCAATGGCGAGGTGATGGAGGGATTTGAGCCGCCTGCGTTGGCCAATCTGCGTATCAGCAGGGAGGCTGAGACCACTCCCGCGCTTACCGTTCGTGAGGAGCAGATTATTTCCTTGTGCGCGGAGGGCATGCTTGACCGGGACATCGCCGAGCGTTTGGGGATTTCCGAAGCCACCATCCGCAAACATATGCAAAGTATTTTAAGAAAACTCAACTGCAAGACCTCGCGTCAGGCAGTGGCACTGTGGGTGAGGTCCAATGCGCTCTAAACCCGCAACTCAGTACATTGCGTGGCGCAACCGTATGCGCACGCAGCATCCGAACCTGTGGCATCCAATCCGTTTCGCCATTATGCTGATCGTGCTTGCATGGACCATATACGGCGTTTGCTACGAGCCTCCTACCGACATATTTGGCGTGATATGGGTTGCGATGCTGGTTACGGCGCTCGTACTGTCTCCGCTGTTTCTGAAAAGTACATCGGTGGCGATTCTCGTGATTGCCTCCATAGGCGATCTGTTTACTCCCTACGCGCATTTGGGAAATTCTCTTCCCGCGCAGCTTTACGCCTATGGCATGCTCGCATACAGCACTAATGCCATTATCGTGGCAACGTTACTCATATATTACGTTGTTAACATTCTGCTGATTGACCCCCCTGACCCAAATACCAACCCCGTCGCCATGGTCAGCATGTATGCCATGGTGCTACTGCTTGGTCGGATGTTGAGTTGGAGCGAAAAAAACAACGCAGAAAAGCTTCGAAGCGGCGCAGAACAAGAATCGTCTGCAGGAATTGGAAAGCCGCGCACGCATTGCCGATGCCATTCACGATGCGGTGACGGGCGATTTGTCAGCAGCGTCGTTTGTGGCGCAACGGCATATCGGTGGCAACTCTAGCGGCCCTGGCGTCGCTGCTGACCCTGCCAACGCAACCACAACTACGGCAACCACAACAGCCGATGCCGAAGACTGGCGTCAAATCAACGAATATATTCTTTCCGCATTGACGAACGTGCATCGCGTCATCGACGAATTGAATATGGACGCCACCACTCTCCCCGGCGACGCCGACGGCGAAGCGTTGGCCAATCTGCTGCGAGCAACACTGGATGACGGCGATCGTCGCTTGCGCAAGCTTGGCTTCAATATCACGTCCATCCGGCACTGCGCGGGCGGCAAGCCGAGCGCATCGCAAGCAATCGCCGAACTTGCCAATAATCTGCTGCGCGAGATCTATGCGAATATCGCACGCCATGCCGCTCCGGGAAGCAAGGTCGATCTTTCGGTGATGCTCCGGCCGAATGCCATCGAAATCACGCAAATCAATCCCATGAAAGAGGACATGGCTGGAGCTGACGAGCGCGATGACGAACTACCGGGCGGCCACGGGCTCGCCTCGTTCAAGAAGCAGCTCGAATCGTATCAGGGCACGCTCACCACGTCTGCGCAGGACGGCAGTTGGACGTTGTTTGCGTACATTCCGGTGACCGTCATCGACGATTCGCCCGGTTTGCTTGAACAAGTGCAGGTTTGACCATAGCTGCGGATCAGGGTTAGGACGAGCCCGATCCACCGATTTCCGTCTTTTTCAAGCCCAGTTTTTTTTGGGGGGGGGTACACAAATGTGGTACCCCCTCGCTTGCGAAGTCGTTTTCGCCTGTTTTATGTTGGCATTCGAGAGGGGAACGCGTTCGCCCACGACGTTCGGATGCTTGGCAGTCCGGGAGTCGCAGGGGAACGCGTTTTGTCTTCCTACGGCGCTTTGCAGCACTTTCGTTTGCGATGTTGCCGTTACCGTGACTGCACTGTCGTCACGGTGCCGTCACCCCAACGCTTCCGCAAGGAAATCGCGCTGCAGGATCAGCAGATTTTCGGCAACCGTCTCGTCGTTGGTCATGTGCGTGATGCCGGTCAGCGGCAGGAACGTGTGCTTACGTCCGGTTGCCATCAGCGCCTGGCTCAGGCGCAGGCTGTGCGCGATCGTCACATTGTCGTCGGCGAACCCGTGGATGAGCATGAGCGGGCGATCAAGCTGCGGCGCGTCGGCGATGATGCTGTTGCGTTCGTACACGGCCGGGTCAAGGCCGAGATAGCGTTCGGTGTAATGCGTGTCGTACAGCGTCCAGTCGGTCGGAGGCGCGCCCGCGCAGGCCGCGGCGAACGTTTCCGGCGCCTCCAACACGGCGAGCGCGGAGAGGAATCCGCCGTACGACCAGCCGATCATGGCGACGCGGCTGAGATCGGGTTGCGGAACGTTGGCTGCCGCATTCTCGCCAGCCAGCGCTTCCAACGCTTCCGGCAGCGCGCGCACGGCGTCGATCTGGTCTTCGAGCGTTACGGATTTCATGGTTTCGTAGATGGCGCGGTCCCATTGCGGGCCGCGTCCGGTGGTGCCGCGTCCGTCGGTGGTGACCACGATGTAGCCTTGGTCGGCCCACCATTGCGCGTCCCAATAGAAGGATTGACTTTCGATGACCTGTTGGAAGCCGGGGCCTCCGTAGGGTTTCATGAGTACCGGCAGGATGGCTTCGTGCGCGTATTCACTATCGGATGAGGGCAGCACGATCGCCGTGTACAGCTTACGTTCGCCGAGTCGGGTGAAGTGCACGTTCGGCGTGAATCCGGGGGTTTCGGCATGGTTTTCGATTGGTGCGACCACCATTGACGCCACGTCCGTACCATTTTCGTCGGTTGTGGCGATGTTCATGCAATGCTGCATTTGCACGGTTGCGTCGTCCATGCCCCGTCCGGTCACCACGCAGCCGTTGCCGGCGCGAGACATGCTCCACTGGCCGGGCGCGTAGGTGAGGGGTTCCCATGTGCCGTCATAGCGGATCGACACCACGTCGAAGCTGCGGGCGTCATGGTCGGAGGCATTCGACTGCCAGAGGAACGGCAGGTCGCTTTCAGGCAGGATTTCAGGGGTGCGCTGCACCACGCACAGCACGTCGTCGTCGGTCACGTCGAGCACTTCGCGCACCTGCAGTCCGGCCGGAGTGAAGGGCGTACCATCAACGGTGAGTCGGTTCGTATCGACGTCCATGTCGTTCATCGCGCAGATCAAGCGTCCATCCGGAGTGAATGCAGGGGTGCCGTGGATGAGGTCGAGCCAGTAGTCGTTGCCGTGTTCCTCAAGCACGCGCGTGGTGCCGGGGCGTTTGCCTTCCGCGTATTCGGGAATGGCGATGGAGAAGGTTTCGACCTCGTCGCCATTGTCGTCGGTGAAGCCGTTTTCCGCGTCACGCATGGTGGCGATCGGCTCGCCTACATGGATGGCGAGCACCTGATCGTGCTGCTGGAGGCGGTCTTGCACAAGGATGATCGGATCGTGGCCTTCACGCCAGCTTACGGCGGCCAGATATTCGTAGGATTCATGGTCCCACTGCACTTCGTTGGCGATTGCCCCGTAGCAGCAGTTGTCGCTGTCGTAGCCGAGTTCCAGCAGAGTCAGCCGCACGTCGGCATTGGCGGTCAACGCTTGCGGATAGCGGTTGGCTTGCGCCGGATTGGTTGGATTCGCGGGGTCCGACAGATGCCAGATCGGTTCGGGGGATTCGTCGTAGGTTTCGAAGAGCACGTATTTGGAGTCGGGTGACCACCAGAAGCCGTCGTAGCGGTCCATTTCTTCGCCTGCGGCGAATTCCGCCAATCCGATTTTCCATTCGCCGTTCTGCGGTGCCGAGGCGACCACCGAAATCGCGTCGCCGGTTTCTTCATCGTTGGCGAGATCCACGTCCACCAGATACGTGCCGGTGGTGTACATGATGTGCCGTCCGTCGGGACTGATGCGCGGGTTCAGCACCGGTTTGAGTTCATCTTCCTCTATCGTGATGGCTCGCGTCGCGCCCGCCGTAAGGTCGGTGAGGAAAAGCTGCCCGTTGATGGTGAAGGTCACGCGGTTGCCGGCATCGTCGACGCAATACGAGACGATGCCGGATCCGCCTTCGCGCGCACGTTCGCGTCGCGCCTTCTCTTCCGCCGGAACGTCTTCCGCGTCGGCGTCGGCAAGCAATACGCGCGGATCGGCGAGCGGAATCTCACCGATGTTGCCGTCTTCGTCGATCACGCTCATCCACAGCGAGGTGACGGTGTCTTCCGGACCGTCGGAACGCAGGAACAGCGCGCGGGAGCCGTCTGCAATCACGCGCGCCGAACGCGGAGCGCCGCAGGAAAATCGCAAGGTACGTGCTTTTTTACGGGGGAACTGTCGAATCGCATCTGTCATGCTCCCAACCTAGCACCATCCCAATTCCACCTTCCGTGAATTCGTGCATCGTGGAAATCGGGGGCGAAGGTAGTCATATTCGCGGATAAATACCCCCTAAATGATGCTGGGGATGGATTTATGCATGAAATTTTTGCAATTAAAGGACTTACGAATTGGCGCTCGGCGCTCTACCGCGTAGGATGGGTGAGGATAGAAAGGGACAAGCATGAGTGTTCTCGACCGATTTGAGAAAAGCGTGGAAGGCGCCGTCAACGGGGTTTTCGCCAAGTTCGGGTCCAAGGACCTGCAGCCCGTCGACCTTTCCAGCGCTCTGGAACGTGAGATTGACAAAGAGGCCATGCCCGTCACGCGAGACCGTACCGTGGCGCCGAATGAGTACCGTTTCAAGCTGAGCACGCCGGATTTCAACAACATCGTCGAATGGGGCGCGGAAGCGTTGGCCAATGAGCTGGCCGACAACCTCACCCAGTACGCGAAGGACCAGCATTACGCGTTCGTCGGTCCGGTCGTGGTGATCTTCGAAGAGGACCTTGACCTCACCAAGAGCAATTTCAAGCTGACGAGCGAATCCGTGCAAGGCAATACCGTGCCCGTCACCACCGACGCGCAGACCGAAGACTGCCCGATGCTGGAAATCGGCGAACACCAGTATCTGCTCACGGAAAGCAAGACCATCATCGGCCGCGGATCCGACTGCGATATCGTGATCGACGATCCGGGCATCTCCCGCCGCCACATGCAGATCGACATCACCGACAACGGCAACACCGTCATCGCACGCGATCTGGGCTCCACCAACGGCATGTATGTCGAAGGCCATCATGTCGAGGCGGCCACGTTGCTCGACGGCAACACGATCACCATCGGCCGCACCCGAATCCTGTATTGGGCCTCTTCGCAGGATCAGGAGTAACCAACCCCAACCTCGGGAGTTGCCTCTATGCTCACTGAACTTACTTTCGCGATCCTCAAGTACGGCTTCCTCGTACTGCTCTGGATCTTCGTGGCCTGTACGGTGCGTTCGCTGTACAGGGATGTGGAAACGCTCAGCCCGCGCAAGTCGCGGGCTCATCGCCGTAAGGAGCGTCGCGCGCGCAAGGCCGTCGAAGCGCCCGCGCCCGTGGCCGTCCCGGCACCAGTCGTCAGCGCCACATCAAGCGCCAAACCCACCTTGCTGGTCATCATCGATGGCCCCCTTGCCGGCAGTTCCGTCCCTTTGTCCGGCAACACCATCACGCTTGGCCGTTCCGCTTCGAACACCGTGGTTCTGGACGACGAATTCGTCTCGTCCCACCATGCGCGCGTCTATACGGATCCCGCCACCGGCAAGTGGGCCATCGAAGACCTGGGTTCCACCAACGGCACTGTGGTCAACCAGCAGCGTCTGAACGCTCCGATGATTCTCGGATCGCGCGTTCCCGTACGCATTGGCGCAACCACCTTTGAATTGAGGTGACCCGTTTGCCGACTTCTCCCGCTTCACAACCGCTGTTCATGTATTCCACCGTCGTTTCCGATGTGGGTACCGTACGTTCCAACAACCAGGATTCCGCGTTCGCCGGCGAGCATCTGATCGCCATCTGCGATGGCATGGGAGGCCATGCGGGAGGAGACACCGCCTCCACCATCGCCATCCGTTCATTGGCGCATATCGAGCAAGACAACGTGCAGGGCGATGTCCAGATTATCGCCCACATGATGGAAACCTCGGTTATGGCCGCGCATGACGCGATCGTTGGCAAAGCGAAGCGCGAACGTCGTCTCGCGGGCATGGGCACCACCGTCACGTCGGTCGCATTGGTGGCCGGATATTGGGTTTTGGCGCATATCGGCGATTCCCGCGCATATCTGCTGCATGACGGCCGTCTGATCCGCATGACGTCCGACCACAGCTACGTGCAGCATCTGATCGACACCGGCCGCATCAGCGAGGCCGAGGCGCGCAACCATCCGCAGCGCAACGTCGTGATGCGCGTTCTGGGTGATTTCGATATCGATTCGAGTCCGGACATCGCCATACGCAAGGCACATCCGGCCGACCGCTGGCTGCTCTGCTCCGACGGTTTGTGCGGCGTGCTTGAGGATTCCACATTGCAGGAGGTGCTGTCCGCCTGCTCCGATCAGGAGGAGTGCGCGCAACAGCTGGTTTCGATGGCGCTTCGTGCCGGCAGCACCGACAACGTCACCGCGGTCATCGCCGACGCGACGCTCGCCCTTGACGCGGACGCGTTCGATCTGCCGCATCAGACGCCATTGGTTGGCGGCGCGGCCAACGCAAGCCTTGAACCGATCGCCGACATCATCAACGAGCCGGTCGCATCCGCTCCCGCACTGCGCGAGGGCAAGAAGTCGCCGGCCGCCCGTGCCGCAGCACTGCGCAACGGCAAGAATCCCAACGAGGACGACAATCCTCCGGAACAGCGCGTGGCGCAACCGTCCACGGTACGCGAGGAGAACGGCGACCGCACCAATCCCGACACCGGTGAAATCCCCGTCGTACAGAAGGACGACGGCCGCATTTCCGCCGATCCGAACGATCCGGAAGTCGCCAAAGCCATCCGCAACGAGCATATCGAGCAGCGCAAAACGAAGCGCACGCGCACCCGACGCAACCGTGTGATCGCCATCATCGTCACCATCGTGGTACTGCTGGGACTGGCGGGCGGCGCGTTCGCAACCTACCGTTGGAGCCAAACCAAGTACTACATCGGCGACGACAACGGCGAAGTGGCGATTTTCCAAGGCGTGCCGACAAGCCTGTTCGGCTTCCAGCTGTCGCACGCCGTCACCGACACCCATATGAAGACGAGCGAACTGCCGCCAAGCTGGCAGGAACAGCTTGCGCAGGGCATTTCCTTCGACACGTACGGCGAGGCGAAAACGCATACGCGACTGATCAAAAAGCAGCTGAAGCAACAGCAGGACGAAGCCGCGCAGAAGGAACAAGACAAGGCAAACGGCGAATCCGACAACAAATCCTCTGGTACGACTTCCGACAAGTCGTCGGGCAAATCAGACAAATCGGACGACGCTTCGGCAAACAAGTCAGGCGGTGACCAGTCATGATGGCAACCCGTCTGAAGCAATTCGGCCTGCTGCTGTTCAGCATGCTGATTTGCGGCGTCGCGTTCTTCCAGATGTTCGAACGCACCACCGGCGGTTTTCCGCAGAATTATTTGTGGATGCTCGCTTTTGTCGGCGCATTGTTCCTGACTTCCTGGGGATTGCCGCTGCGTTTCCAGCCGTATGCCAACCAGGCGATCATGTGTTGTGTGATGGTGCTGACTGGCACCGGCATCATGATGATCGCCCGCATCGACCAGGATTCGAACACGTCCGTCGCGTTCAAACAGTTGCTTTGGCTGTCGATAGCGCTGGTTTTGGCGAATCTGCTGGTGATCTTCATGAAGGATTACCGTGTGCTGAGGCGGTTCTCGTACGTCAGCATGGTGATCGGTTTGGTGTTGCTGCTGTCACCGATGCTTCCGGTGATCGGTTCCGAACAGTATGGCGCGCGCATTTGGGTGAAGATTCCCGGTTTGGGATCGTTCCAGCCAAGCGAGTTCGCGAAGCTGTTCCTCGCGTTTTTCTTCGCCTCCTACCTGTATGACCACCGCGACCAGCTGGCGGTCGGTGGCAAGAAGGTGCTGGGCCTGCAGCTGCCGCGCATCAAGGATCTTGGGCCTATCATCGTGGTGTGGATCGTGTCGATGGGCGTGCTGGTCGTGCAGCATGATTTGGGCACGTCGTTGATGTTCTTCGCCATGTTCGTGTCCATGTTGTACGTGGCCACGGGGCGCACCAGTTGGATTGTGATTGGTTTCATCGCGTTCGCCGTGGGCGCGTTCGCCGCGGCCAATATTTTCAGCCATGTCGGCGCGCGCGTCGACGCCTGGCTGCACCCGTTCGACTCGGCGCAGTACAACAAGGAGTACGGCGGATCCTACCAGCTCGTCACGGGTATTTTCGGCCTGGCATCAGGCGGCTTGATGGGCACCGGCCTTGGGCAAGGTCACCCGTCGCTCACTCCGATCGCCAACTCCGACTACATCTACGCGGCACTTGGCGAAGAGCTGGGCCTCACCGGTCTGATGGCCATTCTGATGCTCTATCTGCTCATCATCGCCGCCGGGATGATCACTGCGATGAAAATCAAGGATGGGTTCGGCAAGCTTCTCGCATCGGGCCTCGTGTTCACCATGGCCTTCCAGGTGTTCACCGTGGTGGGAGGCATCACGTTAGTCATCCCACTTACGGGTTTGACTCTTCCGTACATGGCCGCCGGCGGATCCTCACTCATAGCGAATTACATGTTGGCAGCACTCCTAGTGGTGATTTCCAACTCGGCGAACAAACCCGAATCCGATATCGATAGCGACACGTTCCAATATGAGGCGATGCAGGCGCTGCGCGCCCGCAAGCAGAGCCGCGCCCGCAGAAGCGTGGCCTCCGCGCAGGCCACTGAAATCATCTCCACGGAGACGCCGGTTTCAGGCACGCCAGTCGTACCACCCGCTCCCCCATCGGGCACTCCGAACGTATCGGACAGCATGTCAGAGGGGAGCCAAGCATGAATAAGTCACTCCGCCAACTCTTCACCATCGTGGTGGCGCTGTTCGTCATCCTGGGCATGTCCACCACCATCATCACGGCGATTCGCGCGAACCAGCTCAACAACGACCCGCGCAACACCCGCGCCCTCTACCACGAGTATGGCGCTCCGCGCGGTGCGATCCTCGCTTCGGACGGCTCCGTCATCGCCAAATCCGACCCTTCGAACGACGCGTTCTCCTACCAGCGTTCCTATACCGCCGGCGAACTGTACGCGCCGGTCACCGGCTTCTTCTCGATCAGCCAACGCGGCTGGAACGGTATCGAAGCGTCGCGTAGCTCGCTGCTGTCGGGCCAATCCGACCAGCTGGTATGGCAGCGGTTCAAATCGCTGTTCACCGGCCAGGAAAACAAGGGCTCGACCATCGAAACGTCCATTGATCCGAAAATCCAGCAGGCCGCCTACAACGGTCTTGCCAACAATGACGGCGCGGCCGTGGCCATCGAAGTGAAAACCGGTCGTATTCTCGCCATGGCAAGCACGCCAAGCTACGACCCGAACCAACTGGCGAGCCACGACACGTCCGAAGCGAACGGCAATTATTCCACGCTTTCGCAAGACGAGTCGAATCCGATGCTCAACCGTGCCACCTCGCAGCTGTATCCTCCGGGATCCACGTTCAAAACGGTGGTGGCGGCGGCCGCGCTGGAAACTGGCGAATACCAGACCGACACCGAGATTCCGGCCGGATCGAGCTACACGCTTCCGGGCACGGTCACACAGTTGACGAACGCGGTGTCGCAGGCCGACGGTTCGGACGGCAAGATCACGTTGGAAGACGCGATGGCGTATTCGTCGAACACCGCGTTCGCCCAGCTGGGCGTGGCTTTGGGCGATGACAAGGTGTCGTCCATGGCCAAGAAGCTTGGTTTCGACAGTCCGATCACGGTTGACGGATCCGATTCCACGGGCACGCCGTGGATGAGCGTGGCGTCGAAGTTCCCGACCGACACGACCGACGACAAGCTCGCTTTGGCGTCCATCGGCCAAGGAGACACCGTGGTGACTCCGCTGCAGAACGCGCTGGTGGCGGCCGCCGTGGCGAACGGGGGCAAGGTCATGCAGCCGACGCTGGTGGATCGCGTGCGTTCCTCCGACCTGTCTGTTATTTCGCAGACCAAGCCGCAGGTGATGAGCCGCGCGTTCAGTTCGGGCACCGCCAACAAGCTCACGCAGATGATGGAGGCGGTGGTCACCAAGGAGAACCCGAATCTGGCCATCGACGGCGTGCAGGTGGCTGCGAAAACCGGCACCGCGCAGATCGGTGACGGCAATACGTCCATCGACGGCTGGATGGTCGGCTTCGCCCCGGCGGACGATCCGAAGATCGCTGTTGCCGTGGTGGTGCACAATGTGGATTTGTATGGCTCGTTCGCGGCGGGTCCGATTATGAAGGCGATGATGCAGGAGGCGCTGGCAGAGTGAAACTGATTGAAGGACAGCTCATCCACCGACGCTACAGGTTGGATGCCCGTCTGGCCCAGGGTGGCATGGGCGAAGTATGGAAAGGCTATGATATCCAGTTGGGTCGTCCCGTGGCCATTAAGGCGTTGCGCGGCGACTTGGGCGTCACGCAGGAGGCCAAGCTGCTTCGCCTGCGTGCGGAAGCGCATAATTCCGCCAATCTTGCACACCCGAATATCGCTGCGTTGTTCGAATATTACGAACATGACGGCATCGGCTTCCTCGTTATGGAGTACGTGCCCAGCAAGTCGCTGGCCGACCTGTTCCACGAGCAGAACGGCCCGATGGAGCCGACCCGTCTGCTGCCGATTCTCATCCAGACCGCGCGTGGCCTGTTCGTCGCGCATTCGCATGGCGTGATCCACCGCGACGTGAAGCCTGCGAACATCATGGTGTCCGATTCCGGCGAGGTGAAAATCACCGATTTCGGCGTCTCCTACTCCACCAATCAGGAGCAGATCACGCAGGACGGCATGGTGGTGGGCACCGCACAGTACATTTCCCCGGAGCAGGCGCAGGGCCAGCATGCCACGCCTCAATCCGATATCTATTCGCTTGGCATCGTCGCCTACGAGGGCCTGTGCGGGCATCGTCCGTTCACGGGTGCCACGCCGGTCGACATCGCCGCAGCACATGTCAACAATCCGGTTCCGCCGCTGCCAGACTCCGTCGACGTGCAGCTGCGTGAATTCGTCATGTCGATGCTGTCCAAAGACCCGCTTGACCGTCCGAAGGACGCGTTGACGGTGTCGCGCACGTTGTCCCGCATCGAACGCCGTCTGCTCGACCAGCAGACACAATTGGCTGACACGATGGTGGTGCCTACAGGCGGAAGACTTCCGCGACGCGTGGTCAGCAGACCTCATATCTCCTTGAGCACTGATGGGAAGGAACAGGGATGAACATCAACATGCCTACCTCTTTGGCTGGTGGACGTTACCAGCTCGGCCAACTGGTCGGCCGTGGCGGCATGGCCGAAGTGCACGTGGCGCTCGATACGCGCCTTGGGCGTACCGTCGCGGTCAAGATCATGCGCGCCGACTTCGCCAACGACAAGATCTTCCTTGAGCGTTTCCGTCGCGAAGCCCATTCCGTGGCGCAGATGAACAATCCGAATATCGTGAACATCTACGATTCGGGCGAAGAGGTCGTCGCCACGGAAACCGGCCAGACCGAACATCTGCCGTATCTGGTGATGGAATATGTCAAGGGCCAGACCTTGCGCGACATTCTCAAAGCGAATGGCGCTCTGAGCCAGCGCGACGCCGAACAGGTGATGATGGGCGTGCTCAACGCGCTTGAGTATTCGCATCGCATGGGCATCATCCACCGCGACATCAAGCCCGGCAACATCATGATTTCCGAGCAGGGCGTGGTCAAGGTCATGGACTTCGGCATCGCCCGCGCGCTCGACGATTCCGCCGCCACGATGACGCAGTCGCAGGGTGTGGTCGGAACCGCGCAATACCTGTCTCCCGAGCAGGCACGCGGCGAAAGCGTCGACATGCGTTCCGACCTGTATTCCGCAGGTTGCGTGCTGTATGAAATGCTTACCGGAAGGCCGCCGTTTACCGGCGATTCCGCGGTTGCGATCGCCTACCAGCATGTTTCGGAGGTCGCCACTCCCCCAAGTTCGGTCGTTCCCGGCTTGCCGAAGATGTGGGATTCGATTTGCGCGAAGGCGATGGCGAAGGATCGTCAGAACCGTTACGCCACGGCTTCCGAATTCAAGAACGATTTGCTGACGTTCATGAACGGCGGCGTGCCGATGGCGGCCGCGTTCAATCCGTTGACCGATCTGACCAATATGAAGGCACGCAAGCAGGCCGAAATGGACGCGAACACCGTGGCCATGACTCCTGCCGGTGAAACCGCCGCGACGCAGGCGTTCAATCCCGTTACGGGCCAGTTCGAGGCCGTGCCGAACCCACAGAACGGCGTATCCACAAAAACCCGCGCGGAACAGCGTGCCGAGGCCGCTAAGGCGCGTAAGAAGAAGCAGATCATCATCGGCTCCGTGGTGGGCGGTCTGGTGGCGCTGCTGGTCATTCTGGGTGTGTTCTTCATGCTGAACAAGAGCGACTCCACCGCCGACATGGTGGAAGTTCCTGATTTCACCGCCACGGCGAATATTTCCGAGGCGCGCGTCGAAGAGCAGCTCGCGGCCAAGGGTCTGAAGCTCGATGCCCGAGAGGATTCCGATTCAAGCGAGCCGAAGGGCACCATCACCAAGCAGAATCCGGCGGGCGGCAAGAAGGTCGCCAAGGGCTCCACGGTTTCCGTGTGGTTCTCCACCGGCCCTCAGTCGGTCGCCGTTCCGGATGTGTCGAACAAGAGCCAGGATGACGCGAAATCCATTCTTGAGGCCGCCGGCTTCAAGGTGGGTAACGTGCGCACGGTCGACAATGCCTCCATCGAAAAAGACAAGGTGGTAAGCACGGATCCTGCCGCCCATTCAAAGCAGACCAAGGGCACGATCATCACGCTGTACATTTCGTCCGGCATGACCAAGATTCCCGACAATCTGATCGGACAGCCGAAAGACACGGTTATCGAGCAGCTGAAGCAGGCCGGTCTGACGCAGATCACCATCGAAAGCGAATATTCCGATTCTATCGCTTCCGGCGCCGTCACCCGCGTCGAGCCGGGTGTTGGAAGCACGGTCGAGGCCGGTACCGCGGTCACGATTTGGGTGTCTACCGGCAAGCAGCAGATCAGCGTGCCCAGCGTGGTCGGCATGGGCTATGCGGCCGCCAAGAGCCTGTTGGAAAGCTACGGTTTCCAGGTCACGGTTTCCGGCCCGGAGGATGGCACGGTCACAGACATGTCACCGACCGCCGGCACCCAGTCCGACAGCGGAGCCACGATCACGTTGACCACGAAGTCGTCCAGCACCAATAATGGCGGCAACGGCGGCAACAACGGCGGCAACGGCGGCAACACCGACGGAGGCAACAACACTCCCGAAGGCAACTGATCGATCGTCACAACCGCGATAGCCGCCATAATTCACAATGAAGGCCCGACTGGGAATCCCCAGCCGGGCCTTCATTCTTACGATTGCGTTTTACGAAACCCACATTTTCCCGAGATGCGTTCCCGAGATTTTCGCGCGATTCACATATTCCGCGATCCCCTACAGTCCTTACGTTTCACGTGTTTTCGTGCCTTCAGGCCGCGACCTTCGGCTGCAATCCGGCGGAACGCTCCACCGCGTTCTTCTGCCCGCACACCTTCAGCCAGTTCGCAAGCAATCGGTAGCCGTCCTGCGTCATCACGGATTCGGGGTGGAACTGCACCGCGTACATCGGCTTGCTGCGATGCTTAATGCCCTGCACGATGTGGTCGCTCTGCGTCCACGCGGTCACCACCAGCTCTTCCGGCACGGAATCAGGCTCCACGGCCAACGAATGGTAGCGAGTGGCGGTCATCGGATTGGCGACGCCTTCGAAGATCTCATCGTCGATATGCTCCACCAAGCTGGTTTTGCCGTGCATGATGGTCGGCGCGTGGCTTACGGTCGCGCCGAACACTTCGGCCAGCGCCTGCATGCCGAGGCACACGCCGAACATGGGCTTGGACTGCTCCGCGCACAGGCGAATCATGCCTTCGCTGGCACCGGAATCGGCCGGAGCGCCCGGGCCGGGAGAAATAAGCACGCCGTCGTATTCGTCGATCACATCGGCTTCGCCCGGATCGATCGCATCGTTGCGCACCACCGTCACCGCGGCACCCAACGTCTTCAAATAGCCGACAATCGTGTAAACGAACGAATCGTAGTTGTCCACGACCAAAATGCGTGCGGAATCGGTCATCATGCTCCTATCAACGTCGGAATGTCGGCGTTCGAATGCTTCGAATACTTACGTTGCGCGAATATTTGCGTTTGCATAGCAGTGTACGTGCGCAACATGTCGTGACGCGGCGCGCGTCTCACGCAGCAATCGCAGCAATCGTGATAATCGCAGATCGCAGCAATCGCTTTCACGTCTGCCAGCAAAACTGCCAGCAGACCGCCGGAAGGCACCTGAATACAGCTTTATATGGCCGTGTAATTCGACATTTCCTGCAATGCCGGAATATTCGTCGCAGCCCACGGGAACAGCCATTCAAAGCACGATGCGGCCGCCGCGAAAATCAGCAACGCCATGAGCACAAGTCGAATCGGAAGCACACCCGGCTGCAATCGCATCAATCCGCCGTACAAGCTGAATTCCGGCTTTTCGCGGCGTCCTGCGCGCACGTCGGCGAGATACGGCCAACGCCATGCCACCAGCGCGGAAAGGAAGATGATCGCATATGCGGCGAGCGCGCCGAGAATCCACGGTTTGAGTGAGCTGACGGATGCGACGATCGACGATTTTTCGTTGTTGACGAATTTGACTTTGCCGTTGGAGTCGGTGGAGGCGAGCTCCTGGGGGATGCCGTCGGACACCTTCGCCCAGTATGAGAATTCCGCGTAGCTGATCCAGCGGTGTGTCGGCGTGGAGTATTTCGGTTCGCATGTGGTCATGGTCAGCATGCGTTTGGTTGGCGTCGCGCCGGGGTTTTCGGGGTTGGCGGCGACCACTTCGATGTCGGTCGGCAGCACGATTTTGTAGCTGGTGTAGTGGTAGACGTACCAGTAATCCTGCGTGCGCACGATGATCGGGTCGCCTTCCTGCAGTTTGTCGACGTCGCCGAGTGGCTGTCCGTAGCCGTTGCGGTGCCCTGCGAAGGCGAAATTGCCGACTTGGCCAGGCATTTGCGAATCCTTGTAGTGGCCGAGTCCGTGCTTGTTGAGTTCGGTGAGAGAGGTGCCTTCAACGAGGTTGCGCTGCCATTGGCTGCCGAATCGCGGAATGTAGACCTGGGCGATGAGCTCGCCTTCCTGTGCGCTTTGCGGTTGCGTTGGCGGGTCGCCTTCCTGCGCTTGCGCAATGGTGACGCTGTCGGATTGGCCGGGGTCGGACCATGATACGGATTGGCGTGTTTCGATTTGGTTGTGTTCGGCCTGCACGCCCGTCCACCACATTTGCCATGCGATGTAGAGCGCGCAGACGGCCGCCGCGGTCAGCATGAGTTCGGCGAGGATGCCAAGTATCGTCCAGACCACGCTTTTGCGACGCTGTTTTGGTGCCACGTGCTTCATCGGTTACTTCCCCTCTTGCGATTCCTGCGTTTCGTCCGTTTGCTGCGATCCGTCTGTTTCGTTGTTCATCGCCTGCGCGTATTGCAGCGGCTGTTGCAATGCGTCGGTCGCGTCGAAATGGAGTTTTTCTTTTTCGTCGACCTGCCATCCCAAGCCGAACGCGCTGACGTACTGCCGGTATATGGTCACTTCCTGCGAATTGTCGAGCGCCTTTTTCATTGTCTCGACCGGGCCGATCGCGGAAATGGTGAATGGCGGCGAATACTTTTTGCCCTGCAAAAGCAGCACGTTGCCGGAACAGCGCACTGCGGAATTGAACAGCACACGCTGGTCCATGATCATCATGGATTCCGCGCCGCCCGCCCAAAGCGCGTTCACCACGGCTTCGACGTCTTGCTGGTGCACCACGTAATCGTTGATGTTGGAGGTGGAGCCGCTGGAATCGACCATGTTTTCCCAGAGTGGCGAATCGTCGAGCGTCACCACGAGTCCGGGGCCTTCCACCGCGGGCAGCATGGTGCCGTTGCCGGCGCTTTCGCTGTCTTGCTGGTCGGCGTCGTCCTGGCTGTTCAGGGTTTTGCTCAGATCGTTCACGCGGGAGCTGAGCGCGTCGACTTCCGTCTGCAGGGAGTTGACTTTTTTCACGCGTTGTTCCACGAGTTCGGCGGTGTCGTTGGTCACCACGACGGAACGGTTCACGCGCAGGTTCGTGGCGAGCAGGAATCCGGAGAACATGAGCACAAGGAATGCCGCCACTCCGGCCGCTTTCGACCGTTTCGCGGTGTGCTTGCCGGTGTGCTTCGCCATGCGGACCTTCCTGATTCCCATTAAGCATTTGCTCTGATTATGAACAGTTTTGCGCTGTGAGTTCGCCGCTTTCGAGTCTACCCACTATTATGACTTTTAGCCTATTAAAGGAGACTATGCTGATGGCTGACGAAGAGCTGCACGAAACCACCGCGGACGATCAGAACGATCTGCAGTCCACGGACGACACCGCTGCCGTTGAAGAGAGCAACGAAACCGTTCAGGATGCCGCTGAGGAAACCACCGTCGATTCCACTTCTGACGAATCCGCTGATTCCGACGACGATGACGATCACGACATTCCGATGGATCGCGTCGAAGCGGTGCTGAACGCTACCGCCGATAAGGACTCCCTGAGCCCGCAGATGCAGCGCATGATGAACCGTCAGGCGGAGAACACCCGCCGCGTGGAGGAAACCATCAAGGGCACCAAGTCCAATCCACGCTGGTTCGTGCCGCTGTTCTGCGCGCTGATGATCATCGGTCTGATCTGGGCGGTCGTCTACTACCTGACTTCCGACTACCCGATTCCGAACATCGGCGCGTGGAATCTGGCCATCGCATTCGCGATCATCATGGTCGGATTCATCATGACCATGTGGTGGCGCTAAAGCGTAGTTTCGCCTTTCCTGCGATTTGAGGGCGTCTGTACAACGTGCGGTCAGACGCCCTTTTCGCATGCCCTTTTACGATTATCTCGCAATCTTTTCGTAGGTTTTCTTCGTAGGTTTCACGCTCTTTCGCAAACGTACGCGGTCTTTCGCGACTGCCTTGCCAATCCCGGTTCGCCTGTTTCTTTTTTCGATTCCGGTTTGTTTTTCAGATTTTCGACGTGCGCAGCAGCACATGATCGCAGCCTTGCATGGTAGTGCCGAACAGATAGACCGGACCACCGTCGGCAAGCTTCAATTTCTTGCGTAGCTGCGGTGCGGTAAGCGGGAAGTTACGTACCGCGATATTGGCCTGTTTCGTGCCATTCAGCAGTCGTTTTATATCCTTTTTATTCATGCCGCCGATCGCTTCAATCGCGAATCCTCTGCCGGGAAAATCGGCAACCGGCGTTGCCGACACGAAAAGGTGACTGCTTGGACCGACCTGCGTCACACCGAATCGTTCCTCCACCAGATCGAAGCAGCCGGCCTTCATAATCGACGCATTCGGCTCATACAAGTAGTTTTTCGCCTCCGGCAGCGGTTTGCCGCCAATGCGCAGGCCCTGCGTATATGCGGCGGAATCATAGTCGATCCGCTGATTGTCGTTCACGCAGAACACGCGCGGCGCGGATGGTTCCTCATGCACCTGCTGACCCAATACCAGCAACAGTTCCTTGCATTCGTTGCCGGTGGCCACGATATGCACTTCGCGTACGGCCCCGTCGAAATCGGCGACCGCCTTGCGCCAATCCAACATCGGCGAAAGCTTGACCAGCGTGTACTGCGATTTGGCGAGCAACAGGTCACGCAATTCGAGTACGTTCGGCGTGCAATCCTCGATCGCGTAAGTGCGCGATCCATGCTCGTCGCGGCGGGCCGGATCAAGGTAGATGAAGTCCACCGGACCCATCTGCCTGAGGTATTCCACGCCGTCGTCGCACACGATACGCGCCTGGTCGAGTCCCAGTGCGGCCATGTTGTGCTCGGCCAGATCGCACAGGTGTCGTTGCCGTTCCACATAAGTGGCTTGACTGAATCCGCGCGCCAGATACGAGAAGTCCACACCGAACCCGCCCGTCAGATCCACCATCGCCCTTTTCGCCACCAATGTGTCCGATTCTGGCGAATCAGACAACTGGAACACATTTTTTGCCGTTTGCATGTCCGATTCTGCAGAATCGGACACTCTGGCGCGCACGGTTGCGGCCGACGCAAGCAGGGTTTGCGCGATTTCGGACTTGTATTGGGCTGTGAACTGCGATGAGCACTGTTCCATGGAAATGTGCGGAGGGTATATGATTCCCTCGTATGAGGCCCATTGCGGCAGTTTTTTGCTTGCGATCTGCCATCCGGCAATCTGGTCGAGAGCCAACGACAGGTCGAGCCCTTCCACACGTTTGGCCTTCAACGCCAGTTCGCGCACGTCCTCGTCGCGATGCATCGCCACGAATTCGCGCGTCTTGTCATTCATGATTGTCATTGGTGACGTACCTGATTTCGTTTTGTTGATCCGCCGTCATTCTGGGGATTTTCTAGTTCCGCACGATGTGGATAAGTCGTGGATTATTGTGGACGAATGTGGATAGCGTCTATATCTTGTGGACAGTTTTACGACCGCACACAAGATATAGGACGGTATTTTTCCCCATTTTTCGCTATGCACAGGCTGGTTATCCACATTTTCCACCGTTGAAAAGCTGGGGAATTCGCCGTTTTGTGAATATCCTTGTGGATAATGCACCGGGTTATCCCCGACTTACCCACAGCTCGCTCCTCACTTATCCACAAAGTTATCCACAAATGTGGATAACTGCATATCTGCAATTCCAAAAACTTCTTTTTTCTTCTACCTGTCGACTAGAAGAACATGCCAAGAAGGGGGTTTACACGAAGTGGATTGCTCATATTACACGCGATGACAACCGCAATAATCACGCCCAACATGATTACGCCGTAAATCAGCGTGCGCTGCTGCAGGCTTTTGCCACGCAACGCATGCAGGCCGGAAACCAGCAGCCAGGCGAACACGCCTCCGACGATGAATCCGCCGATATGCGCCTGCCATGCGATGTTCGGCGTGATGATCGGCATCAGGAAGTTGATGAGCATCCAGATCAGCATGGATCGAATGTCTATACCAATGCGCTGGTATACCACCAGAATCGACGCGAACAGGCCGAATAGTGCGCCGGAAGCGCCATATGCGGATGTTAGCCAACCGTCTTGCGAAAACAGTGCCCAGACCATCATGCCGGCGCTTCCGCCGAGTCCTGACAGCACGTATAACGCAAGATATGGCAGATGCCCCATCATGCGTTCCAATACAGGCCCGACGCACCACAAGGTCAGCATGTTGAAAAGAATATGCCATAGGGAGGCCGGCTGGTGCAGGAACATTGACGTAATGAAAGTCCATGGGCGGTGGGTCGCCAGCGCGGGCATGAATACGCCTGTGCCGACGAACGAGCTGTAGCCGGCTGGCCAGGCGATTTTCAATAGTGTTTCGACAATCCAGACCGCGACGCATATCACCATGATCGCGACGGTGATTACGGGATCGCCATTACGCCAGCGGTACCTCATGGAACGTGCAGAGAAGAGCTCTTTGAACGACGGGGAATCGGGAAACAGACTGAAACGTTGATAAGCCATGTTTCAACCCTACTGGAACGTGCGAATCCGCGAATCCGCGAAATCATTGCAAATGATTGCATTCTTGTGAATCCTCGGCGCGTAAATCCACCCAATCAACACATTCAAGGAATTAATATAGTGAACAGAGTTGGCTTGAACGAGCAGGTCAGCCAATGTTCGCCGATATTTGGGAAAGGAGCCGTCATGGAGAACAAGTCTTCTAACGGTTGGAAGTTCTTCGCACTGCTCTTCGGAGCTTTGCTTGCCGGTGTCATCGGTCTGTATGTGTACAAGCAGCAGAATCCGGATTACGATCCGTGGGAGGAGCCGTGGGAGAACAGCTCGTCTCCTGTCGATCTTGGTCTGACCAAGGATGCCGAAGAAGCCAAGGAAGCCGACACTGAGGCCGCCGCCGCTCCCGAAGCCGCCTGATTCCTACTTCTTTTCAAAGCCCTGCCGCCCTTTCGCGCAGGGCTTTTTGTTATCCAGACACAAAAAGGGACGATTCCAAAGAATCGTCCCTTCGTCATCACGCCTTATCTAGCGCTATCAGGCGAGCGGAGCGAGTGGACTGACGCGTGCGGTATCAAGGCGTGGAAGGCGAAGGCGTACGAAGGTACGTCGAGCCTTCCACAGCGCAGATAACGCTCCGTCAGTCTGCGAGCGGACCCGTCTTCCAGATACGCGCGAGGTAATCCTCCATCGAACGATCGGAGCTGAAGTAGCCCGAGTTCGCCACGTTGATGAGGGCCTTGCGGTTCCATTCGAGCGGCTGGGCGTAGAGAGCCTCGATTTCCGACTGGATGGCGGTGTAGGCGCCGAAGTCGGCGAGGGTCATGAACCAGTCCTTGGTGAGCCAATCGTGGACGAGGTCTTCGTACACGGTCTTGTCGCCGTTGGAGAAGGTGCCGTCTGCGACCATGTCGATGGCGGCCTTGAGGCGCGGATCGGCCTCGTAGTACTTCTTCGGCTCGTAGCCTTCGGCGTAGAGGGCGTCCACCTCGTCGACGGTCATGCCGAAGAGGAAGAAGTTCTCAGCGCCGACGCGCTCACGGATTTCGACGTTGGCACCGTCGAGGGTGCCGACGGTCATGGCGCCGTTGAGAGCGAACTTCATGTTGCCGGTACCGGAGGCTTCCTTGCCGGCCTGGGAGATCTGCTCGTCAAGGTCGGTGGCCGGGATGAGGTGCTGTGCGAGGCGAACGTTGTAGTTCCACGGGAAGTAGACGTTCAGCTTGCCCTTGACGTCCGGGTCGTTG
>OJOV01000612.1_pt1 | contig 37616 bp, 30 predicted proteins | sample 1598281 | NCBI WGS metagenome assembly OJOV01 (sample SAMN03922469, study PRJEB24848) | human gut metagenome | isolation source: stool sample | host: Homo sapiens | place: Germany | collected 2010-11
AAAATCAAAGAGCTATGTTCGCAATCGACAATTACGATTTCAAAGGCAAGCGCGCAATCATCCGCGTGGATTTCAATGTGCCCCTCAACGAAAAGGGCGAGGTGACGGACGACACCCGTATCCGTGCGGCGATCCCCACGATCAAGAAAGTGCTCGAAAAGGGCGGTTCGGTGATCCTGATGTCGCATCTGGGACGTCCCAAGAAGAATCCCGATCCCAAGTTCTCGCTGGAGCAGATCGTTCCCGCCATCGAGAAGCGTCTGGGCGTGAAGGTGATGTTCGCCGGCGACTGCATGGGCGAGAAGGCCGCCGAGATGGCCAAGAACCTCAAGCCCGGCGAGGTGATGCTGCTGGAGAACCTGCGTTTCTACGCCGAGGAGGAGGGCAAGCCCCGCGGTCTGGCCGAAGACGCCACCGACGAGGAGAAGAAGGCCGCCAAGAAGGCGCTGAAGGAGGGTCCGCAGAAGGAGTTCGTCAAGAAGCTCGCATCGTATGCCGACTGCTACATCAACGACGCGTTCGGCACGGCGCACCGCGCACACGCCTCGACGGCCCTGATCGCCGACTATTTCCCCAACGACAAGATGTTCGGCTACGTGATGGAGAACGAGCTGAAGGCCATCGACGGCATCATGCTCAATCCGGAGCGTCCGTTCTGCGCCATTCTGGGCGGTTCGAAGGTTTCGACCAAGATCACCATCATCGAGAACCTGCTCGAAAAGGTCGACGTGCTGGTGCTGGGCGGCGGCATGACCTATACCTTCGCGGCTGCGGAGGGCGGCAAGGTCGGCAACTCGATCTGCGAGCCGGATCAGTTCCAGACGGCGCTCGACATTCTGGCCAAGGCCAAGGAGAAGGGCGTGAAGGTCGTGATGTCGCCCGACGCGCTGATCGCCGACGCATTCTCGGCCGACGCCAATACGAACGTCGCTCCGGCCAACAACATTCCCGACGGCTGGGAAGGCGTGGACATCGCCGACGAGGGCAAGAAGGTCTTCCGCGAGGAGATACTCAAGTGCAAGACGATCCTCTGGAACGGTCCTGTGGGCGTGTTCGAGATCGACAAATTCGCGACCGGTTCGCGCGCCGTGGCCGAAGCGATCGCCGAAGCCACTTCGAAGGGCGCCTACTCGCTCATCGGCGGCGGTGATTCGGTAGCCTGCATCAACAAGTTCGGGCTGGCCGACAAGGTTTCCTATGTCTCGACGGGCGGCGGCGCCCTGCTGGAGTACATGGAGGGCAAAGAGCTTCCGGGCGTTGCGGCCATCCGCAAATAAGCCGGGCTTCCGAACAAGATACGAACAGACAGGGGTGCTCCGGCAAGTACGGACACCCCTGTCGTCACTAAAAACCCGAACCTATGAAAAAGATTTTCATTTTTGCAGCAACAGTAGCTTGTATGGCAAGTTGTCAGAATACATCCAAGGCGCCGGCTATCGACATGGCCAATTTCGACCTTTCGGTGGCTCCCGACGCCGATTTTTACCAGTACGCCACGGGCGGCTGGCAGAAGAACAACCCGCTGAAGCCCGAATATTCGCGTTACGGCTCGTTCGACGTGCTGCGCGACAACAACGAGAAGCGCATCAACGAGCTTTTCTCGGAGATGACCAAGATCAGCGCCGCACCGGGAAGCGTCGAGCAGAAGATTTCGGACCTCTACAAGATGGGTCTCGATTCGACGCGTCTGAACGCCGAGGGCGCCGCGCCGCTGAAGAGCGCCGTCGAGGAGATCCTCTCCGTCGAGGACCGCGGACAGCTGACCGGCATCGTGGCCAAACTCCACACGACGGTAGCCAATCCGTTCTTCGGCGTGGGCGTGCAGGCCGATCTGATGAACAGCGACATCAATGCCCTCTATATCTCGCAGTCGGGGCTGACGATGGGCAACCGCGACTACTACCTCGATCCTGAGAACGAGCATATCCGCAGGGGCTACAAGGAGTATCTGGGCAGGATATTCCGTTTTGCGGGCATTCCCGAAGCCGACGTCGAAAAGGCGGTCGCCGGCGTGATGAACGTCGAGACGAAGCTGGCCGAGAAGTCGTGGTCGAACGTCGAGCTGCGCAACATTCCCGCGCAGTACAATCCCACGGCGAAGGCCGATTTCGAGAAGACTTACGACGCCGTAGACTGGGAGGCCTACTATAAGGCTATGGGCATCGGCGACTTCGAGACGATCATCGTCTCCACGCCGTCGGCCGTCGCCAACGCCAACGACCTGCTGAAAAACGCCCCGCTGGAGGATATCCGCTACTACCTCGCGGCGCAGTATATCGACGCTGCGGCACCCTACCTGAGCGACGACTTCCAGCAGGCGTCGTTCGACTTCTACGGCAAGGTGATGTCGGGCCAGCAGGAGATGAAACCCCGCTGGAAGCGCGCGATGTCGGTGCCCAACGGCACGTTGTCGGAGGCTGTCGGCGAGATGTACGTCGCCAAATACTTCCCCGCCAAGGACAAGGAGCGCATGCTGACGCTGGTGAAGAACCTGCAGACGGCGCTCGGCCAGCACATCGCGGCGCTTGACTGGATGTCGGACGCCACCAAGGCCAAGGCGCAGGAGAAGCTGGCCGCCTTTACGGTGAAGATCGGCTATCCCGACAAGTGGAAGGACTATTCGACGCTGGAGATCGACCCCTCGAAGAGCTATTGGGAGAACATCGTCAATGCCAACCGCTGGTATACGGCCGACAATATCTCGGAACTCGGCAAGCCCGTGGATAAGGAGAAGTGGCACATGTCGCCCCAGACGGTGAACGCCTACTACAACCCCACGACCAACGAAATCTGCTTCCCGGCCGCCATTCTCCAGCCGCCGTTCTACAACCCCGACGCCGACGACGCGGTGAATTACGGTGCCATCGGCGTGGTGATCGGCCACGAGATGACCCACGGATTCGACGATCAGGGACGCAACTTCGACAAGGACGGCAACATGAACAACTGGTGGACCGAGGCGGATGCCGAGGCGTTCAAGGCCAAGACCGATATTCTCGTAAAACAGTTCGACGCGATCGAGGTGCTGCCCGCCAAGGAGGGCCAGTCCGCCGTCATGGCCAACGGTTCGCTCAGTCTGGGCGAGAACATCGCCGATCAGGGCGGCCTGCGCGTGGCATACACGGCGTTCCACAACTCGCTGAACGGCGCGGAGCCTGCGCCGATCGACAACTTCACGGCCGACCAGCGTTTTTATCTGGCCTATGCGGCCTTGTGGGCGCAGAACATCCGCGACGAGGAGATCGCCCGTCTCACCAAGATCGACGTGCACTCGCTGGGCAAGTGGCGCGTGAACGCCACGCTGCGCAACCTGCAGACGTTCTACGATGCGTTCGACATTACCGACGGGGCCATGTTCATGCCCGAACAGGAGCGCGTGATCGTCTGGTAGGGTATCGTCCGGCGGGATGAAACATCCTGCGATCGAAGGCGGCCGGGAGTCCCGGCCGCCTTTTTTTATAGGGATTTCTTTTACAGAGGGAACGGCCGGTCTCTCCGGTCCGCCGCCTTGTGGCGGTCGGATATGCGGCGGATGTGAATTATCGAAAAACGATAAATATTTTTTGATATTCAAAATTTGTTGTTATATTTGTCGCCGAACAAACCCCAAAAATAACTCGCAGCGACTATGGATTTACTTACAGTAGAACATGTCACCAAGCAGTACGCCGGGCACAAGGCCCTCGACGACGTATCGCTTGCCATTCCCAAGGGTTCGGTATACGGCCTGCTCGGTCCCAACGGCGCCGGAAAGACGACCCTGATCCGCATCATCAACCGCATTACGGCGCCCGACAGCGGTCGTGTGATGTTCGGCGGCCGCGAAATTTCGCCTGAGGACGTTTACCGCATCGGCTACCTGCCTGAGGAGCGCGGACTTTACAAGAAGATGAAGGTCGGCGAACAGGCCGTCTTTTTCGCCCGGCTGAAGGGCCTTTCGCGCCGCGAGGCCGTCGTACGGCTCAAGCAGTGGTTCGTGAAGTTCGGCATTCAGGACTGGTGGGACAAAAAGATCGAGGAGTTGTCGAAGGGCATGGCCCAGAAGGTGCAGTTCATCGTCACGGTGCTGCACGAACCCGAACTGCTGATCTTCGACGAGCCTTTTTCGGGTTTCGACCCGATCAACGCCAACCTGCTGAAGGACGAGATACTGGCGCTGTGCGACAAGGGGGCGACGATCATCTTCTCGACGCACAACATGTCGTCCGTCGAGGAGATCTGTGACCATATCACGCTGATAAACAAGTCTCGCAATATCCTTTCGGGCCGTGTGGACGACATTCGCCGCCGTCACGGAAGCAACATCTTCGAAGTGTTCTACCGCGGCGACGAACAGGCGCTGCGCAATGCCGTCGACGGCCGTTGCGAAATTCTGGAAGGCTCGCAGGCGCAGGCGGTCTACACCTCGCTCAAACTGCACGTCGAGCGCGACGAAGAGGTGCGCGGAGTGATCGCCGCGGTGAACGACGCCGTCGAACTGCGCTCGTTTCAGGAGATCATTCCCTCGATGAACGATATTTTCATCCGCGCCGTAAACGGAAACCTTTAAAACGATACGATCATGTCACAAGTCAGCATTATCATAGGGCGCGAATTCAACGAGCGCGTCCGCAAAAAATCCTTCATCATCACCACGCTGCTCATGCCCCTGCTGATGATCGGCCTGATGTTCGCCCCGATGCTCATCATGAAGTATTCGCGCGGCGACGAGAAGCAGATCGCCGTCATCGACGATAGCGGGTTGATCGCCCCGCAGCTGCAAAGCGGCGAAGAGCTGGTCTTCCAGACTACGGACCTCTCGACCGAAGCGGCCCGCAAGGAGCTGACCGACAAGTTCGGCGTGCTCTATATCGGCTCGGACATCCTCACCAACCCCAACAACGTGAAGCTTTACGTCAATTCGTCGTCGTCGCTGACGGTCGAGAGCAATATCACGGGGCAGCTCGAAGAGATCATCGAGGCCGAAAAACTCAAGTCGTACAATATCGAGAACCTCTCGCAGATTCTGCAGGAGGTGAAGACCACGGTCGGCATGCAGACCTTCCGCAACGACGAGTCGCAGGAGGAGGAGTCGCAGGCCAAGTCGTCGGTCATCGCCACCGGCGTCGGCTTCGTGCTGGGCATGATCCTCTACATGTTCCTGCTCATTTACGGGTCGATGGTCATGCAGTCGGTCATCGAAGAGAAGAACAGCCGCGTGCTGGAGGTGATGGTGTCGTCGGTGCGGCCCTTCGACCTGATGCTGGGCAAGATACTCGGCGTGGCTTCGGTGGCCGTGGTGCAGGTGCTGATCTGGGGCGTGCTCTGCGCCGTCGGCGCGGCCGCGGCGGTGCACATGATGCCGGCCGACGTGCTGGCCGGGGTGCAGGCCATGCAGCAAGGGGTTCCCGACGCCGCGGCGTCGATAGACATGAATCCGGAGATGCTGCAGGTGATGGCCGCCGTGACCGATTTCGGCTATATCCTCCGTATCTTCGCCTACCTGCTGCTGTTCGTCTTCGGCGGATACCTTTTCTACTCGGCGATGTTCGCCGCCGTGGGTTCGGCTGTGGACAGCATTCAGGACGCCCAGCAGCTGCAGACGCCGATCACCATTCCGATCATCCTCGCCCTGCTGGTGATGATAACCGTCATCAACGACCCCAATTCACAGATGGCCTTCTGGTTCTCGATGATCCCCTTCACCTCGCCCGTGGTGATGATGGCGCGTATTCCGTACGGCATTCCCCTCTGGGAGGTGATTCTTTCGCTGGCGATCCTTTACGCCTCGTTTACCGCGATGGTGTGGCTGGCGGCCAAGATCTACCGCGTGGGAATCTTCATGTACGGCAAAAAGCCGACGTTCAAGGAACTTTACAAGTGGATTCGGTATAAGTATTAGTCCGCACCGCGATCGCTGAAAATACCGGGCCGTACGATGTCGTACGGCCCGGTCTGTTTTCGGGGCGGGACGGATTTGCGATCCGGGAACGAAAGAGATTCCGGATTCGCGGGTTTTTCGTATCTTTGTCCGGAAGGGTCCGGCGATCGGGGAGTGTGCAAACGTAGATTTCCGCCGAATGTCGCTCCGCATTCTTTGTCTTTGAAGGCATGAAAGAGTCGAAATTCGTCAAAACCAAGATTTTCGCGGGATATGCGATCCTGATCGCGGTCTGCGTCCTTTCGGTAGGCTATGTCTACCGGACGGTGGTGCGTTTTTCGACTCCCGACGGCAGCTATTCCCTGCTTCACACCAAACGCAGCGTCGCGGGACAGACGCTCTACCATCTTTATCAGGCCGAGAGTTACGGTCAGCTGATGATCGCCGGATACCAGTCCTACGAGTCCCGCTACAAACGCGAACTGCGCACCGTGCGCGGCCTGATCGACTCGCTGCGGGGTCTGACCGCTGCGGAGGATTCGCTGCAGACGATGCGTCTGGACAGCATCGTGCGTCTTCTGGCCGACAAGGAGCGGCGGACGATGAGCCTGCGGCGGACGATCCGTTCGGCCGCCACGTCCAGCCTGCTGGACAAGAATATCCGCGAGCTGATCGGTCCGGCGGACAGCGCGGCGCGCGGGGACAGCGTCGTCGTATGGGCGGCGGACACCGTCGCTTCGCGCGTGGTCGTGCAGGATACGGTGACCGTCCCGCGGCGCAAGCGCAAGTTCTTCCGTCGCTTCGCCGACCTGTTCAGCCCGCCGAAGGAGGAGGCCGGGATGATCATTTCCCGCCACGAACGGGTCGTGGATTCGCTGCCTGCGCCGGAGGTGAAGGATACGATCGCGGTGGTGCTGCGGACGCTGCAGGACCGGGTGACCAGCGACCGCATCGGCATCTACGACCGGGCGTGGAACGAAGGGATGCGCCTGCGGTACAGCAACGAGCTGGTGAACACGAAGATATACCGCCTTATCATGGATTTCGAAGCCGAGGATACGGCTTTTCTGATGAACCGCTTCGAGCAGACGGAGGCCATCCGCCGCCGTTCGTCGCTGACGCTGGGCGTAATCGCCGTCGCGGCCGTGGTGCTCATGTTGCTGTTCGTCGGCATCCTGTGGCGCGACATCAACCGCAGCAACCGCTACCGGCGGGCGCTGGAGCGGGCCAACCGCGACAACGAAGCGCTGCTGGCGGCGCGCGAGAAGCTGATGCTGGCCATCACGCACGACATCAAGGCGCCACTGGGTTCGGTGATGGGCTATATCGACCTGCTTTCGCGCCTGACCGGCGACAAGCGCGAAGAGCTGTATCTGCACAACATGAAGGAGTCGTCGGAACATCTGCTGGCGCTGGTGAACAGCCTGCTGGACTTCTACCGGCTCGACATCAACAAGGTGGACGTCGATAAGGTCGCCTTCTGCCCGGCGCAGCTGTTCGAAACGATCCGCGCCGGATTTGCGGCGCAGGCCGCGGCGCAGGGCATCGGGCTGACGCTCGACGTCGAACCGGCGGCCGGGCGCGAGGTGGCGGGCGATCCGTTCCGTATCCGGCAGATCGCCGACAACCTGATCTCCAACGCCCTGAAATTTACCGACGAAGGCTCGGTGACGATCCGTGTCGACGTGGTGCAGGGCCGGCTCGTCTTCTCGGTCCGCGATACGGGGCGCGGCATCGGACGCGAAGAGAAGGAGCGGATTTTTCAGGAATTCGTGCGTCTGCGCTCGGCGCAGGGCGTCGATGGATTCGGACTGGGGCTGTCGATCGTCGATCGGCTCGTGAAACTGCTGGAGGGGACCATATCGCTCGAAAGCCGCTTGGGCGAGGGGAGCAAATTCATCGTTTCGATCCCGGTGGGAACCGTTTCGGGCGGAGGCGGCCGCAAACTGCGGCCTGCAGAAGCGGCCCTGCCGGCGGCGTGTGGCGGCGTGAAGGCGCTGCTGATCGACGACGATCCTCTGCAGCTCGAAATGACCGCCGCGATGTGCCGTCAGGCGGGTGTCGGAGCCGAGTGCTGTCAGTACCCCGAATACGCCGCGAAACTGGTCGCGGACGGCGGCTTCGACGTGGTGCTGACCGATATACAGATGCCGTCGGCCGACGGTTTCAGCGTCCTTGCGGCGGTGCGCGGCGTGAATCCCGCGCTTCCCGTGGTGGCGGTTTCGGCACGCGGGGAGTTGGAAGCCGGGGATTTCTCGGACCGCGGCTTCGCGGGGTGCCTGCGCAAGCCGTTTACGGCCAACGAGCTGATTGCCGTGCTGGACGCCGTTTGCGGCGCGGGAAAGGCCCGAAGCGCAGAGGATGCGGAAGGCGCGGAGAAAAGCAGCGCTGCGGGAATTGTCGTCGGCGCGGGAGAACCCGTCAGTGCGGGGAAGCATCTCGGCAAGAGGGGAGCGGACGGTGCGGCGGACAATGCGGCGGTGGTTTCGGAGGACGGTGTGAATTTCGGCCCCCTGACGGCCTATGCGGGCGACGATGCGGAAGCGGCGCGTGGGATTCTGGAATCCTTCGCCGAACAGAGCGCCGCGAATTGCCGGCTGCTCGAAGAGGCGCTCGGCAGCGGCGACATTGCCGCGCTGAAAGCCGTGGCGCACAAGATGCTGCCGATCTTCACGATGCTGGGGGCGGCCGGCATTGCCGCGACGCTGCGCACGGCCGAAAGCTGGGAAGGTCCGTTGACCGACGCCCTGCGCGGCGAGATCGGCGCGGCGGCGGAAAATATCCGCGCGATTGTCGCGGAAGCGCAAAAAAAGGTATCTTTGCCCTGAGTATGGAACGGATTTTAATCATAGACGACGATATCACCTTCGCCCTGATGCTCAAGACGTGGCTCTCGAAAAAGGGCTTCCAAACCGAGACGGCGGCGAGCGTCGCGGCGGCCCGTACGGCGCTCGCGGAGGGCGGATTCTCGCTCGTGCTGAGCGATATGCGCCTGCCCGACGAGGACGGCATCGCCCTGCTGCAGTGGATGTCCGGGCAGCATATGGAGATTCCGGTGATCGTGATGACGAGCTACGCCGAGATACAGAACGCCGTGCGCTGCATGAAGCTGGGCGCGCGGGATTACGTGGCCAAGCCGGTCAATCCCGACGAACTGCTGAAAAAGATCCGCGAAGCGCTCGACGTCCCGGCTGCCGGCAGTGAGAAGCCTCCCGTTCCCGCCGCTTCGGCGAAGAAACCGCGGGAGGAGCGTCCCAATTACATCGAGGGCCGCAGCGATGCCGCGCAGCGGCTTTACGAATATGTCCGGCTCGTTGCGCCGACCAACATGTCGGTGCTGGTGACCGGCGCCAGCGGCACGGGCAAGGAGCATGTGGCCCAGCTGATTCACCGCGAAAGCAGGCGCGCCGGAAAGCCTTTCGTAGCCGTGGACTGCGGCGCGATTGGGCGCGAACTGGCCGCCTCTGAGTTTTTCGGCCACGTCAAGGGTTCGTTTACGGGAGCCGTGGGCGACAAGACGGGCGCCTTCGAAGCCGCGAACGGCGGCACGCTCTTTCTGGACGAGGTCGGCAACCTGAGCTATGAAACGCAGGTGCAGCTGCTCCGCGCCCTGCAGGAGCGGCGCATCCGTCCTGTGGGCGGCAGCCGCGAAATTCCGGTCGATATCCGGCTGATCGCCGCGACGAACGAGGACCTCGAAGCCGCCATCGCGCGCGGCGCGTTCCGCGCCGATCTCTATCACCGCATCAACGAATTCACGCTCCGCATGCCCGAACTGCGGCAGATGCGCGGGGACATCATGCTTTTCGCCGACTTCTTTCTCGACGCGGCGAACCGGGAGCTGGACAAGCGGATCGTGGGCTTCGATCCGCAGGCCGCCGCGGCCATGACCCGCTACGACTGGCCCGGAAACCTGCGGCAGATGAAGAACGCGGTGATGTCCGCGACGCTGCTCTGCACGGGGGATTACATCACCTGCCGCGAACTGCCCGCCGAGTTGTCCGAGGCCCCCGAAACTCCTGCGGTGCCGCTGCGCAATCCGGCCGGCGAGGAGGAGCAGATCCGGCGCGCGCTGGCGATGGCCGGGGGCAACAAGTCGCAGGCAGCCAAACTGCTCGGCATCGATCGCAAGACCCTCTACAACAAGTTGCATCTTTACGGCATCGAATAGCCGCCGGGTGTGGATTATTTCCACACCTTGTAGCGCGATTCCACACCTTTCCACACTCCGGACGATTCCGGCGTGCCTTGCAGGCCGCTGTTTATCAGCGGTTTGCCGTTTTTTATCCGGATGGCACGCCGCTTGAACTCCATTTTGTCAGAACGGTTGATGAGACATATCCGAACCGAAGAAGTGAAAAGGAACCTTTTAATTTTAAAAGCGATGAAAAAGACAATTGTAACGATGGCAGCTTTGCTGCTGATGGCTGGCGGAGCGATGGCTTGCGCCCAGCAGCCCGAAAAGAGAGAGGCGACCGAAGCTGCGGCTCCGGCTGCCGACACGCAGGAGAAATCGGCGGCTGACGATGCGGCAAAGACGGATTCGACTGCCGGAGAATCCGCAAAGGAGGAGAGTAAGGTTGAGAGTGAAGGGTCAAGTGAGGGTAACTCCTCCTCCGCATCGGAAGCACCGGCTTCGTCCGCCGAATAGGCTTCCGGGATAATCATCAGTTAAACAATTGTTTGCCGGGGTGCCCCGCCTGTTTTCAGGCGGGGCGCTTTCCTTTTGTGCCGGCATGTTCGGCGTTTGGCCGGGGGCGGGCGGTTTTCGGGGTATATTGCAGGATGTCGGCTTTTTGTGGTTCTGGTGCCCGGCAGGTCCGGAAAATCAGGGCCCGGCGGGTTTTTCCGGGATATGATAACGAATCGGGTTGCACCCTTTCCCTCGCAGGCATGAAAAAACGGAGACCCCATCGGGTCTCCGTCGTGCGGGGAGGGCGGATGATTCTCCGCCGGATGCTATTCCTCGATAAAATCGATGTTCACCTGCCGCTGGAACGCTTCCTGCAGCGAGATCTGGGTCTCGGTCGAGGAGACGCCCTGAATGCGCAGGATGCCGTCGAAAATCGTGCGCATGAGATGCTCGTTGTCCACGCAGTAGAGCTTCACGAGGATATTGCCCGAACCGGTGATGAAGTGCGCCTCCACGATTTCGGGAATCTCCTTGAGCTGTTCCACGGTTTGCTTGAGCAGCTGCGGGTCCTTGAGCGTGATGCTGATGTGGGCGCAGACGTCGAAGCCCATCATTTTGGGATCAACGATCAGCCGGCTGCCCAGAATCACGCCCGAATCGTCGAGCTTGCGGATGCGCTGATGGATCGCGGCGCCTGAGATGCCGCATTCGCGGGCGATCTCAAGAAAGGGCATGCGGGCGTTCTTGATCAGGTATTTGAGGATTTTGCGGTCGATCGCGTCTAAGGATGTTTTCGGCATAGGCTTGAGGGTTTTATTTGATGACATTCAATTCTTTGCCGACCTTGATGAAGGCGGCGATGCAGCGGTCGAGCTGTTCGGTCGTGTGGCCTGCGGAGACCTGCACGCGGATGCGGGCCTGACCCTTCGGCACGACCGGATAGTAGAAGCCCGTCACGAAAACCCCTTCGTCCTGCAACCGGGCGGCGAAGTCCTGCGACAGCTTGGCGTCGTAGAGCATCACGGCGCAGATGGCCGACTGCGTGGGTTTGATGTCGAAACCTGCGACCATCATGCCTTCGCGGAAGTGCTCCACGTTGGCCACCAGACGGTCGTGCAGTTCGTTGCTTTCGCCCAGCATGCGGAACATTTCGATTCCGGCGCCGACGACGGCAGGGGGCAGCGAGTTGGAGAAGAGGTAGGGGCGCGAACGCTGGCGGAGCATCTCGATAATCTCCCTGCGGCCCGTCGTGAAGCCGCCTACGGCGCCGCCGAAGGCTTTGCCGAGCGTGCCGGTGAGGATGTCCACCTGACCGCGCAGGTCGTAGAGTTCGGTGATGCCGCGGCCGGTTTTGCCCAGCACGCCCGCCGAGTGGCACTCGTCCACCATCACCAGTGCGTCGTATTTCTCGGCCAGCGCGCAGATCTTGTCCAGCGGCGCGGCATTGCCGTCCATCGAGAAGACCCCGTCGGTGCAGATGATGCGGAAACGCTGCGCCTGCGCTTGCTTGAGACACTCCTCCAGCTCGGCCATGTCGGCGTTGGCGTAGCGGTAGCGCACGGCCTTGCACAAACGCACGCCGTCGATGATCGACGCATGGTTCAGCGAGTCGGAGATAATGGCGTCCTCCTGACCGAAAATCGGCTCGAAGACGCCTCCGTTGGCGTCGAAGCAGGCGGCATAGAGGATCGTGTCCTCGGTGCCGAAGTAGTCGGCTATGGCTTTTTCGAGCTGTTTGTGGATGTCCTGACAGCCGCAGATGAAACGCACCGACGACATGCCGTAGCCGCGGTTGTCCATGGCCCGTTTCGCGGCTTCGATCAGCCGCGGGTTGTCCGAAAGTCCGAGGTAGTTGTTGGCGCAGAAATTAAGTACCTTACGACCTGCAACTTCGATCTCCGCGCGCTGCGGCGATTCGATGACCCGTTCGCTCTTGTAGAGCCCTGCAGCCTTGATTTCGGCAAGTTCCTGCTGCAGATGTTCTTTGATTTTTCCGTACATATCCGTTTATGGTTTGATGAATTTCCGGTGCGGGAGGTGTCAATCTGTTAGCAAATATACGATTAATTTCTGAAAACAGACATTCTTCCGCGCTCTTTTTCACGATTGGGGTTACGAATTGTTAGTCCGCTTCGTCTTGCGGCCTCCGCCGGGCCTGCGCAGCCCCTCAGTTCACTCCTTCCGTGCGGCGGGGCCGAGGTTTTTTTGTGCGGCGGATCTCCCGTACTCCCGGCGATTTTCGGGTCCGGATTTGCTTATTTTTTCGTATTCTTTCCCGTTCTCTTGTTTTTTCGTACCTTTACTACCGTTTTTGCCCGACAGGCCGATTCCAACGATGCGAGACACCTTTGCCGTCGTTCGCCCTCCGGTGCAACGCCCGTAAAAACCGCAATGGATTATGATGAAAAAAAGTGCAATTCTGCTGCTTCTGCTCTTCGCCGCGCTGGCGGCCGGGGCGCAGCCCTTCTACCGCAAACCCGTCGCCCCGGTGCGCAACGTCATCGTGATGATTCCAGACGGAACCTCTACGAGCGTCCTCGCCGCGGCGCGCTGGTATAAATTCTACAACGACCCTTCGCAGCGGATGCTCAACCTCGATTCCTGTCTCTGCGGGCTGGTCGGGACGTTCTCGTCCGATTCGCCGATCCCCTGCTCGGCCCCGGCCATGTCGGCCTACATGACGGGCATGCCCCAGCAGGCGGGCAACGTTTCGGTCTATCCGGCGGCCAATCCCGCGCAGGATATCGTCGAGGTCGAATCCGGACGGGCCTGTCAGCCGCTGGCGACGCTGCTCGAAGCGGCCAAGCACGACCGGGGGAAGGCTACGGGACTCGTCGTGACGGCCGATTTCTGTCATGCGACGCCCGCCGCCTGTGCGGCGCATCACTACTCCCGCCACGCCTATCCCGCGCTGGCGGCCCAGATGGCGGGCAACGACTTGGACGTGATGTTCGGCGGCGGCCGCAAGCAGGTCACGGACGCCATGCGGGCGTATCTGCGCGGCAGCGGCGCGACGCTTATCGAGCAGGATGCCGCGGCGTTCCGCGCCTACGAGGGCAAAGGCCCCGTGTGGTCGCTTTTCGCGCAGGGGAACATGAGTTACGACCTCGACCGGAACGATGCCGAACAGCCGTCGCTGGCCGAGATGACGGCCAAGGCACTGGAGGTGCTGGACAGGCATAAAAACGGCTTTTTCCTGATGGTCGAGGGCAGCCGCATCGATATGGCGGCGCATGCCAAGGACCCCGTGGGGGTGATTACCGAGATGCTGGCCTTCGACAAGGCCGTGGGCGTGGCGCTCGATTTCGCCCGCCGCGACGGGCGGACGGCCGTTGTCATCATGCCCGACCACGGCACTTCGGGGCTGAGTTTCGGCGACGGGGCCTATAAGGATTACGCCTCCAAGGGACTCGATTCGGCCTATATGAATATCTCGAAGGTGCGCCGCACGGCTTCGGGGCTGGAAAAAATACTGCTCAAGGCGCGGCCGGAACAGATCCGGCCCCTGTTCCGCGAATACACGGGCATCGAGCTTACGGACGATGAATTGGCCCTGCTCCGGAGTTCGCGCAATTATACCGAGGCCGACTACATGAAGGTCGCCAACAGCGTGAACATGGTGTCGAGCATCGCCCGCATCGTGACCTCCCGCACCCATTTCGGGTTTCTCAGCGGCAGCCATACCGCCGAAGACGTCTTTCTGGCGGCTTACCACCCGGAGGGCGACCTGCCCGTGGGGCGCAATACCAATACGGAGGTCCATGCCTACATGGCCGACCTGCTCGGTTTGGAGCGTCCGTTGGCTGAATTGACCGGCGAACTGTTCGCACCGCATACCGAGGTGTTCCGCGGCGCGAAGTGCTCGATTTCGGCGGCCGAAGGGCAGATGCCCTGCCTGACGGTTCGCAAGGGGCGCCGTACGCTGCGCGTACCGGCCTACGGTTCGGTCGCCTACCTCGACGGCAAGCCCCTGAAACTGCGCTCGGCAGTGGTCTATATCGACCGCAACGACACGTTCTACCTGCCGCGCGAGCTGGGCGAAAAATTCTGACCCGGCAAACTCTTCCGGCGGTCGGCGCGCATTGGGACGGTGTCCGGCAAACTCTTCCGGCGGCTTTCGGGACCCATTCCGGATTTATACGGCCCGCTCCGGACTTCGGTGAGAAGTCCCGGAGCGGTTTTTTTTCGGGGCGGAGGTTTAGGATTTCGGGCGGTTTTGAGGGATAACCGCTTTTTCTTGTTATATTTGTGACTCAAATAAAAACCTCAACTTATGAAAAAATCGTGTGTTTTGGTCAGCGGCGGCGCCGGTTATATCGGTTCGCATACCGCCGTGGAACTGATAGGCGCCGGTTACGACGTGGTGATCGTCGATAATCTTTCGAACAGCGACATGAACGCCGTCGAGGGAGTCCGCAGGATCACGGGCGTCGAAGTGCCGTTCGAAAAGGCGGACTGCTGCGACCGCGACGCTTTCCGCAAAGTGTTCGAAAAGTACGACTTCGACTCGGTGATTCATTTCGCGGCGTCGAAGGCCGTGGGCGAGTCGGTCGGCAAGCCGCTGGAATACTACCGCAACAACCTCGTTTCGTTTATGAACGTCATCGACCTCATGCGTGAGTTCGGACGTCACAACATCGTCTTCTCGTCGTCGTGTACGGTTTACGGCGAGGCCGACAAGCTGCCCGTGACGGAGCAGACGCCCCGCAAGCCTGCGACCTCGCCCTACGGCAACACCAAGCAGATGTGCGAGGACATCCTGCGCGATTCGCTGGCGGCCTACGACGGTATGAAGGGCATCGCCCTGCGCTATTTCAACCCCATCGGCGCGCATCCTTCGGCCCTGATCGGCGAACTGCCGCGCGGCGTGCCGCAGAATCTGGTCCCCTACATCACGCAGACGGCCGCGGGACTCCGCGAGTGCCTTTCGGTCTTCGGCAACGACTATCCGACGCCCGACGGCTCGAACATCCGCGACTATATCGACGTGGTGGACCTCGCCAAAGCCCATGTGACGGCGATCGCGCGCATGATCGAGGGCAAGAACAGGGAGAAGTACGAAATCTTCAACATCGGCACGGGACGCGGCGTTTCGGTGCTCGAACTGGTGCGTAAGTTCGAAGAGGTGAACAACCTGAAACTCAACTACAAGATCGTGGGCCGCCGTGCGGGCGACATCGTGGCGATCTGGGCCGATCCGTCGTATGCCAACGACGAACTGGGTTGGAAGGCCGAACGTTCGCTCGACCAGACGCTGGCTGCGGCGTGGAAATGGGAGAAGCATATCCGCGGCATCGAATAACCGCCTCCGGCGTGCCGGACCGCGGCGCTGCGTTTCGGCGGCGAAAGCTGCCGGGAGTACTTCGGAAGCATGCGTTCGGATAAACTTAGGGAGGCCCCGGATTCCGGGGCCTCCCTCTGCTTAAAACATGCTGAAGTTTTCGGAAGGTTCGGTCGGTGAAGTGTTTTAAGCGTATGCGGTGCTAACTGTGCGTCAGGTCGGTGTTGTGGACGCCCAGCACGGCGCGGCCCGACGGGTCGTTCCTGTCGCGGAAGGCCGCGTCCCAAGCCAGCGCCTCGGCGGTGCTGCACGCCACGGAGGGCACCGAAGGAACGCATTGGGCCGCGGTCTGCGACGGGAAGTGCTCTTCGAAGATCGTGCGGTAATAGTACTCCTCCTTGTTGCGGGGCGGATTGATCGGGAACCGCTCGGCGGCGTGTTCCATTTCGCGGTCGGAGACCGCTTCGGAGGTGATTCGTTTCAGGGTGTCGATCCAGCCGTAGCCCACGCCGTCGGAGAACTGCTCCTTCTGCCGCCAGACGATCTCTTCGGGAAGCAGCTCCTCGAAAGCCTTGCGCAGAATCCACTTTTCGATGCGTCCGTCCTTGGCCATCTTCGCTTCGGGATTGATGCGCATGGCCACGTCCAGAAACTCCTTGTCGAGGAACGGCACGCGTCCCTCGACGCCCCATGCGGAGAGCGATTTGTTGGCCCGCAGGCAGTCGTAGAGGTGGAGCTTGCCGACCTTGCGCACGGTCTCCTCGTGGAATGCGCGGGCGTTCGGGGCCTTGTGGAAATAGAGGTAGCCGCCGAAGACCTCGTCGGCGCCCTCGCCCGAAAGCACCATCTTGATGCCCATGGATTTGATGACACGTGCCAGCAGGTACATCGGCGTAGACGCCCGCACGGTGGTCACGTCGTACGTCTCGATGAAGTAGATCACGTCGCGCAAGGCGTCCAGACCCTCCTGAATGGTATAGTGGATTTCGTGGTGCACGGTGCCGATCCGGTCGGCCACCTTGCGGGCCGCCGCGAGGTCGGGGGAGCCTTCGAGTCCGATGGCGAAGGAGTGGAGCCGGGGCCACCACGCCCGGTCGCGGTCGTGCGATTCGACGCGCCGGTCGGCGAATTTCCGCGCCACGGCCGAGATGATCGACGAGTCGAGACCTCCCGACAGCAGCACGCCGTAGGGCACGTCGGACATCAGCTGCCGCTTGACGGCCGCTTCGAGGGCGGCGCGCAGGGCCGGAATGTCGGCGCCGGTCTCTTTCACGGCGTCGTATTCGAACCAGTCGCGGTCGTACCAGCGGACCATTTTTCCCTCTTTGCTCGACCAGTAGTGGCCCGGCAGGAAGGGCTGGATCGTGGTGCAGACCCCTTCGAGGGCTTTCAGCTCCGAGGCCACGTAGAACTGCTCGTCGCGGTCCCAGCCGATGTAGAGCGGGATGACGCCGATCGGATCGCGGGCGATCAGGTATTCGTCGTTTTCGATGTCGTACAGCGCGAAAGCGAAGATGCCGCTGATCTTTTCGAGCAGTCCGACGCCCATTTTTTGGTAAAGTGGCAGGATCACCTCGCAGTCCGAGCCTGTCCGGAAATCGTACTCCCCGGCCAGCTCGTCGCGGATTTCCCGATGGTTGTATATCTCGCCGTTGACAGCCAGCACCAGTTTCCCGTCGCGGCTGAAAAGGGGCTGTCCGCCCGACTGGGGATCGACGATCGAAAGCCGCTCGTGGGAGAGAATCGCCCGTTTGCCGCAGTAGACGCCCGACCAGTCGGGTCCCCGGTGGCGGATATTTTTCGACATTTTCAGCACCTGCGTGCGCAGCGCATCCGATTTCTGCCGGATGTCAAACAGTCCTACGAATCCACACATTTTCTGTTCGTTTGTTGTCATGGAACCCTCCCTTGGAATAGGCGGTTCCGGGGTTTGTCAATAGGATAAGCCGGGCGTGCGCCGCCGGCGGGCGGGCCGATGCCGGGGACGTACTTTGTGCCGCACCTCCCCGGCGTCGCCCGCATTGCGTCAGTTGTTTTCGGGGCGCAGCTTGCGCACCACGGCGCCGGTCTGCCACATCTCGCTCTCACGCATCTGGCGCAGCTCTTCGTCGAGCTTCTCGCGGTAGTCGGGCTTGCTGTTGAGGTCGATCGAACGCTGGGCCTCGTTGCCGGCGGCGACTTCGCGGTAAAGCTCCTCGAAGACGGGTTTCGTGGCGTCGCGGAAACGTTTCCACCAATCCAGCGCGCCGCGCTGGGCCGTGGTCGAGCAGTTGGCGTACATCCAGTCCATGCCGTTCTCGGCGACCAGCGGCATGAGCGACTGCGTCAGCTCCTCGACCGTCTCGTTGAAGGCTTCCGAGGGGGTGTGGCCGTTGGCGCGAAGCGTCTCGTACTGGGCGGCGAAAATGCCCTGAATGGCGCCCATCAGCGTGCCGCGCTCGCCCGTCAGGTCGGAGTAGACCTCGCGTTTGAAGTCGGTTTCGAACAGGTAGCCCGAACCTACGCCGATGCCCAGCGCCACCACGCGCTCGAAGGCGCGGCCCGTGGCGTCTTGGAAGACCGCATAGCTCGAATTGAGTCCCCGGCCCTGCAGGAACATGCGCCGCAGCGAGGTGCCCGAACCTTTGGGGGCGATCAGGATCACGTCCACGTCGGCCGGGGGCACGATACCCGTGCGTTCCTTGTAGGTGATGCCGAAGCCGTGCGAGAAGTAGAGCGCCTTGCCCGGCGTGAGGTGTTTTTCGATGGTGGGCCATACGGCGATCTGACCCGCGTCGGACAGCAGGTACTGGATGATCGTCGCGCGCTCGGCGGCCTCTTCGATGCCGAAGAGCGTCTTGCCCGGCTCCCAGCCGTCGGCGACGGCCTTCTCCCAGCTCTTGCTGCCCTCGCGCTGGCCGACGATGACGTTCAGGCCGTTGTCCCTGAGGTTGAGCGACTGCCCCGGACCCTGCACGCCGTAGCCGATGACGGCGATGGTTTCGTTTTTCAGGACTTCGCGGGCCTTCTCCAAGGGGAACTCCTCGCGCGTAACAACATTTTCTTCGACTCCGCCGAAATTGATCTTTGCCATAATTAGTATGATTTAAAAGTGATTTGAATTCGTCTGCCGTCGGCTGCGTTCCAGCTCTTCGAGGTACTCGTTGAGCAGTTCGCGCCGCGATTTGATGATGGCCACGATGCCGCTGCGCACGAACTGCTGCACGCCGTAGGGCTGCAGCAGGCGGAACAGCTCCTTGGTCTCGGCCTTGTGGCCCGTCTTCTCGACCACGATGTAGTCGTCGTCGATTTCGAGGATGCGGACGTTGTGCTGGCGCACGAGGCGCTCGACGCTGCGGCTGCGCGTCACCTTGTAGAGGGCGATCTCCTGCTGCACCACTTCGTCGGAGGTGTAGACGAAGGTCTTCAGCACGTCGATCTTCTTTTCGATCTGCCGCACCAGCTTGTCGACCCGTTCCGGTCCGGTGCGGACGACGATCGTGAACTTATGGATGCCCGCCAGCGCCGACTCGGAGGTCGTGAGGCTCTCGATATTGACGTCGCGGCTGGTGAAAACTGTGGTGATCTGGTTCAGCAGACCCACCTTGTTTTCCGAAAATACAGTGATGATATACTCTTGTTCTTCCATTCTCGTTCGGGTTTTACTCCAGCCGGATCGCTGCGACGGGCGCGCCGGCCGGCACCATGGGAAATACGTTGTCTTCGCCCTCGACGCGCACTTCGAGCAGGTATGCGCCCCGGCAGGCCTGCATCTCGGCGATGGCGTCGGAAAGCTCCTCGCGCCGCTCGACGCAGCGGTAGGCGATGCCGTTGCCGCGGGCGATCAGCCCGAAATCGGGGTTTTTCAGCTCGGTGAACGAATAGCGGCGGTCGTAGAAAAGTTCCTGCCACTGGCGGACCATGCCCAGAAACGAGTTGTTCAGCAGGACGATCTTCACGGCCACCTGCGACTGGAAGATCGTGCCCAGCTCCTGAATGGTCATCTGCAGGCCGCCGTCGCCCGCGAAAAGGCACACTTCGCGGTCGGGGGCGCCCAGCTTGGCCCCGATGGCCGCGGGAAGCCCGAAACCCATCGTTCCCAGCCCGCCCGAAGTCACCATGCTCCGGCTGCGGCGGAACCCGAAATAGCGGGCCGCGAACATCTGCTGCTGACCCACGTCGGTCACCAGCACCGCGTCGTTGTCGTAGGCGCGGGCCACGGCGGCGACCGCTTCGCCCATGCGGATACGGCCTTCGGCGGGATGGACCGCCCGGCGGATCACCTTCTCGTATTCGATCTTGTCGCAGGCGCGGAATTCGTCGATCCATGCCCGGTGGCTGCGGGCTTGTATGCGCCCGGTGAGCAGCGGAAGGGTCTGTTTCACGTCGCCGACCAGCGGCACGTCGGCCGGGACGATCTTGCCGATCTCCGCAGGGTCGATTTCGAGGTGGATGATCTTGGCGTTCGCCCCGAAACAGCCCGGATTGCCCGTCACGCGGTCGTCGAAGCGCATGCCCACGGCGAGGAGCAGGTCGCAGTCCCGGTTTTTGATGTTGGGACCGTAGTTGCCGTGCATGCCCAGCATGCCGACGTACTGCGGCGAGTCGGTCGGCAGGGCCGAAAGCCCCAGCAGGGTCGATGCGGCGGGCATGCCGCTCTTGTCGAGGAAGGCGCGCAGCTCCGCTTCGCCGCCGCTCAGGATCACGCCCTGTCCGATCATAGCCAGAGGCCGTTGTGCGGCGTCGATCAGCCTTGCCGCTTCGGCGATGCGCTCTTCGGAGGGTACCGATGCGGGGACATAGCTGCGGATCGAAGCCACTTTCTCGTAGCTGAACGGGGCCGTTCCGCACTGGGCGTCCTTGGTGATGTCCACGACCACGGGGCCGGGGCGGCCCGAACGGGCGATGTAGAACGCCTTGGCGATGGCGCCCGGAATCTCTTCGGTGCGCTTGACCTGACAGTTCCATTTGGTGACGGCCTGCGTGATGCCCACGAAATTGGTCTCCTGAAAGGCGTCGGTGCCCAGCAGCGACGAACCGACCTGTCCGGTTACGAGCACCAGCGGCGTGGAGTCCATCAGCGCGTCGGCGAGTCCCGTCACGGTGTTGGTGGCGCCGGGGCCGGAGGTGACCAGACAGACCCCCACGCGGCCGCTGACGCGGGCGTAGCCCTGCGCGGCGTGTACGGCGCCCTGTTCGTGCCGCACGAGGATGTGGCGCAGGCGGTCGCGGTAGTCGTAGAGTGCGTCGTAGACGGGGATGATCGCCCCGCCGGGGTAGCCGAAAATCGTATCGACGCCCTCGCGCAGGAACGATTCGATCAGGGCCTGCGCTCCCGTGACGGAGGGACCGGGCTGCGGTTCGGACATGTTTGTTTGCGTCGTATCCATGATTGCTGCTGTTTTACTTATTCTTCATCGACGATGCGTACGGCGCCCTTGTCGGCCGAGCTGACCAGCTTGGCGTAGGCGCGCAGCGACGCGGGGACTTTGCGGTCGCGTGCGGCGGGGCGAAAATACTCCTGAGCGGCCATCCGCGCGGCGATTTCGGCGTCGTCTGCCAGCAGGCGTATCGAGCGCTGCGGGATGTCGATCTCGATTTCATCGCCCGTCCGGACGACGGCGATTTCGCCCCCGGACGCGGCTTCGGGCGAGACGTGGCCGATCGACAGCCCCGACGTGCCGCCCGAAAAGCGGCCGTCGGTAATCAGCGCGCAGGCTTTGTCGAGGTGCTTGGATTTGAGGTACGACGTGGGGTAGAGCATCTCCTGCATGCCGGGACCTCCCTTGGGGCCTTCGTAGCGGATGACGACCGCCTCGCCCGCCTGCACTTCGTCGCCGAGAATGCCCTCGATAGCCTGTTCCTGCGATTCGTAGACCCGTGCGCGGCCGCGGAAAACGTGCAGCGACTCATCGACGCCCGCCGTCTTGACGATGCAGCCGTTGCGGGCGATGTTGCCCGTCAGCACGGCCAGTCCCCCGTCGCGGGAGTAGGCGTGTTCGACGTCGCGGATACAGCCCGTCGTGCGGTTTGCGTCGGGGGCGTCGTAATAGGAGTGCTGCGCCCCCAGTTCGCGGCTGTAAAGCCCCGCAGGGGCGCTCAGCCAGCGGCGCAGGGCCGCGTCGGTCAGCGTCTCGCTGCGCAGGTCGCAGGCGTCGATTGCTTCGCGGAGCGTCCGCCCGTCGATGCGCGGGACCGAGGTGTCGAGCAGGCCGGCGCGCGCCAGTTCGCCCAGAATGGAGAGGATGCCGCCTGCGCGGTTGACGTCCTGTATGTGATACTGCGAGTTGGGAGCCACCTTGCAGAGCACCGGAACCCGACGCGAAAGGCGGTCGATGTCCTGCATCGTGAAATCCACGCCGGCTTCGCGGGCCACGGCCAGCAGGTGGAGCACCGTGTTGGTCGAGCCGCCCATGGCGATGTCGAGCGACATGGCGTTCTCGAAGGAGGCTTTGGTCGCGACCGAACGCGGGAGCACCGATTCGTCGCCCAGAAAATAGTAGCGTTCGGCGTTGCGGACGATCAGCGCCGCGGCGTCTTCGAACAGCCGGCGTCGGTTGGCGTGCGTGGCGACGATCGTGCCGTTGCCCGGCAGCGAGAGTCCCAGCGCTTCGGTCAGGCAGTTCATCGAATTGGCCGTGAACATGCCCGAACACGAGCCGCAGCCGGGGCAGGCGCAGCGTTCGACGCGCGCGATCTGCTCGTCGCTGCAGGCTTCGTCGGCCGCCATGACCATCGCGTCGATCAGGTCGATGTCCCTCCCGTCGAATTTGCCCGCCTCCATCGGCCCTCCCGACACGAAGACCGTCGGGATGTTGAGCCGCATGGCGGCCATCAGCATTCCGGGGGTGATTTTGTCGCAGTTCGAGATGCAGACCAGCGCATCGACCTTGTGGGCGTTGGCCATGTATTCGACGCTGTCGGCGATGATCTCGCGCGAGGGCAGCGAGTAGAGCATGCCGTCGTGGCCCATGGCGATGCCGTCGTCTACGGCGATGGTGTTGAATTCCGCGGCGAAACATCCGCAGGCTTCGATGCGCTGCTTGACATACTGCCCGATTTCGTGCAGGTGGACGTGTCCCGGCACCAGCTGGGTGAACGAATTGGCGATGCCGACGACCGGCCGCCCGAACTGTTCTTCGCGCATGCCGTTGGCGCGCCAGAGGCTTCTGGCGCCGGCCATGCGGCGGCCCGTCGTCGTGACGGCGCTTCTGAGTGTGTGTTTCATCTTCTCTCGTTTTTCGGCATGTCCGCTTCCGGCGGCGGGGCCGGATGTCAAAAAAGCCTTTCTCCGTCGGAGAAAGGCTTTTTTATAATCTTTCGAATATACGCATCACCTTTCTCCCGTTATCCTGTAGTGACGACGAGCAGCAGATTAATGACGTTATTGTTCGAATGATTCAGAGCGGTCATGGCCGGATTTCTGTGTTTGTTCCGTTTCAAAGATAAGTATATAAAATCAGACGTACAAATAAATTCCTAAAGAAATTTAATAATGTGATATTCCGGAAGCAGATCGTTCTCTGTGGTTGCTGTTTTCAGGTCGTATTCCTCATTTGCTTACAATTTGAAACCGCGGTTTTTGGCCTTAAAACCTGTTTTAGGCCGATTTGCGCGGGATTTGTGGTCCTGTGTCTTTGTGATATATTACGGTTTTTATATTATTATAGGTGTATGCGGCCTTTTTGTGCTATTCATTTCGCTGTAAAACCCTTGCGGATTATTTGGAAAGTATCTTACAAATCGTTACCTGATTTGGATGTTAAATTTTTTTGTCTTATATTTGTCCCTGATGGATATGAAACGGAATCATACGATGTTCGGAGAGTGCGGGAACGCCTGCGCTCCGACGACGTATGCCGCCCTCTCCGTTATCTTCACGACTGCCGCTACTACAACCCCTGTGGGGGTTTAGTTTGTTTTTTCCGTCAGAAGCATCTCCGTATGCACACCCGGCCGAGGCTGCCGGGGCGGAAACCCGGATTTTCAGTCAAAGGCAGTTTAACTCAAAGAAGATTTACCATGAAACATATCAAGGTTTTCGCCCCCGGAACGGTGGCGAATCTGGGCTGCGGTTTCGACATCATGGGCCTGACGCTCGACGGCGTGGGCGACCGGATCGAGGTCGCCGCCGAAGCGGGTGCGAGCGGGCTTGCGATCCGCAACGAGAGCGGGAAGAGACTCCCCGAAAAACCCGAAGACAACGTCATAACCCCGGCCGTCGCAGCCATGCTCGAAGCGTACGGAAAGCCCGTGCAGGTCGAGATCACGATTCTCGAAAAGATAGCTCCCGGAAGCGGCATCGGATCGAGCGCCGCCTCGTCGGCCGCCGCCGTCTACGGGCTAAACGAACTGCTGGGCCGCCCCTTTGCGGCGGAACGGCTGGTGGAGTTCGCCATGATGGGCGAAGCGCTGATCGGCGGCACGCCCCATGCCGACAACGTCGGGCCGGCCCTGCTGGGCGGCGTGGTGCTGATCCGCGGATACGGGCCGCTGGACATCATCCGCCTGCCGGTACCCGACGACTTTTTCTACGCCGTGGCGCATCCCGACATCGTGGTCGGCACCAAGGAGGCGCGCGAGGTGCTGCCCCGCGAGATTCCGATGGCGCATGCCGTCACGCAGTGGGGCAACGTCGGCGGACTTGTCGCCGGACTGGCGCTGGGCGACGTGGCGCTGATCGGCCGCTCGATGCACGACGTCGTCGCGGAGCCTTACCGCAAGGGGTTCATTCCCGGTTACGACCGTTTGAAGGAGGGGGTGCTCTCCGAAGGTGCTCTGGCCATGAACATCGCCGGATCGGGACCTTCGGTCTTTGCGCTGGCCGCCGAAGGGTCGGTGTCGGAACGGGTCGCCGAGCGGATGAAGAGCCATTTCGCCGGGCTGGGAATCGGCTGCAACATCTATGCGGGCCGCGTGTCGAACTGCGGGGCGCGAATCGAAGACTAAGAAAAGACGAAAACCATGAAATACTACAGCACGAGAGACAAAGCACTTGCACGGCCCTGTTCTCTGCGCGAAGCCGTCGAGGCGGGGCTGGCGCCCGACGGGGGACTGTTCGTCCCCGAACGTATTCCGCAGGCTGATATGGCGGTCGCGGAGCGGCTGGCCGGGGAGTCCTATGCCGCATTGGCGGGGTATCTGGCCGCACTGTTCTTCGGCGAAGATATCGACCGCGGGATTTTGCAGCGCGAGATAGACCGCATCTACGATTTTCAGGTTCCCCTGCGTCCGGTCGGCAGCCGCTATACGCTGGAGCTGTTCTACGGCCCGACGTTCGCGTTCAAGGACTTCGGCGCCGGATTCATGGGCCGCATGGTCGGCCTGCTGGGCGGCGCGGATGAAAAGCTGGTGATCCTGACGGCGACGTCGGGCGATACGGGCAGCGCCGTGGCGCACGGTTTCTACAACGTGCCGGGCGTCGAGGTGGTGCTGCTCTATCCCGAAGGGAAGATCAGCCGCCTGCAGGAGTGTCAGATGACCGCGCTCGGAGGCAATATCCATCCGCTGCGCGTGGGCGGAACCTTCGACGACTGCCAGCGGCTGGTCAAGGAGCTGTTCGCCGACAGCTCTTTCAGGGCCGCACACCGCGTATCGTCGGCCAATTCGATCAACCTGCTGCGGTGGATTCCGCAGGCGTTCTATTACTTCTACGGGTATTTCCGGTGGCGGCAGGCGGCGGGCGGCGAAAGTCCGGTGGTCGTGGTGCCGAGCGGCAACTACGGCAACCTCTCGGCCGGCATGCTGGCGCGCCGCATGGGGCTGCCCCTCGGCGGATTCGTCGCGGCGTCGAACGCCAACGACGTGGTGCCTGAATTCCTGCGGACGGGCGATTACCGTCCGCGGCCGTCGGTGCGGACGCTGGCCAATGCGATGGACGTCGGAGCGCCGAGCAACTTCGAGCGGATGATGTGGCTGTGCGGCGGCGATGCGGACGCCCTGCGCGGCGAATTGCAGGGGTTCCGGTGCGACGACGCCATGATCCGCCGTACGATCGACGGGCTGTACCGGAATTACGGTTATCTGTCCGATCCGCACAGCGCCGTGGGCTATGCGGCTTCCGTGGCCTGCGGCAGGCCGGGGTTCTACCTTTCGACGGCCCATCCGGCCAAGTTCGGCGAGGTCATTTCGCCCGTGACCGGGGCGAAGGTGCCGCTGCCCCCGCGCCTTGCGGAGCTGGTGAAGCGTCCGCGGGTTTCGGAGCCGATGGCGGTGGATCTTGGGGCGCTGGAGGAGTACGTCGCCGGAGTGTGAGATTCGCGGCGGTCCCCCGCCGGGGTTTCGGTGCCGATGACGGGCGAATGACATGCCGGTGATTTGCCGGTGACGGTTCTATGGCAGACGGATAGCGGGCGGCGCGATGGCGGAATCCGTCCCTTTCCGGAACTGTCCGCTGCGGCGAGACCGCGTTCCGGAACTGCGCGGCAGGGACTGGCGATGTTCGGTTACGGCCGGGCCGGTTTGGAGCCGAGCCGACTCCCGGCCCCGAAACGGCGGGAAGAATGGAATTGAAAAAGGGTTGCAACGCGGCGGTTGCAGCCCTTTCTTTGTGCGGGATTTCCGGGTTGCGTGCGGGACTCCCTTTTTGTGTGGGTGACTCCCCTTTTGCGTGCGGGGTTCCCGGCTAAATATGCGCGGCGATGAAATCCCCGACCTCGGAGGTCGAATAGCGCCGTTCGCCCTGTGCGGCGAGGTCCTCGGTGACGATCCCTTCGGTGAGCGCCCGGTTTACGGCGTCGCGGACGGCGCTCCCTTCGGCGGTCAGCCCCAGATGTTCGAGCAGCATGGCGGCCGAGAGGATCGCAGCCATCGGGTTGGCGATGTTTTTGCCTGCGGCCTGCGGATAGGAGCCGTGGATCGGCTCGAAAAGCGCGACTTCGGACCCCACGCTGGCCGACGGAAGCATGCCCAGCGAGCCGCTGATGACGCTGGCTTCGTCGGTGAGGATGTCGCCGAACATGTTTTCGGTGACGATCACGTCGAAATGGGTCGGCTGGCGGATGATCTGCATCGCGGCGTTGTCCACGAACATGAAGTCCAGCTCCACTTCGGGGTATTGGGGTGCGAGCTGCTGGGCGATCTCGCGCCAGAAGCGCGAGGTTTCGAGGACGTTGGCCTTGTCGACTACCGTCAGGTGACGGCGGCGGCTCATGGCCAGCCGGAACGCCACGTGCAGCACGCGCTCGATCTCCTGCCGCGAGTAGGTGCAGGTGTCCACGGCCCGGTCGCCTCCTTCGTCGCGGCCCTGCGGACGTCCGAAATAGATGCCGCCCGTCAGTTCGCGGACGCAGACGAAGTCGGTGCCCCGCACCACCTCGGCCTTGAGGGGCGAGCGGTCGGCCAGCGTGTCGAAGAGCGCGATGGGGCGCAGGTTGGCGAACAGTCCCAGCGACTTGCGCATGCGCAGCAGGCCCTGTTCGGGGCGTACCGGCGCTTTGGGGTCGTTGTCGTATTTGGGGTCGCCGATGGCGCCGAACAGCACGGCGTCGGCTTCGCGGCAGATTTTGTGCGTCTCCTCCGGGTAGGGATCCCCCGTGGCGTCGATGGCGCAGGCGCCCACCAGCGCTTCGCGGTAGGTGAAATTGTGCGCATACTTCCGGGCGACGCGGTCCAGCGCCTTGACGGCTTGCGCGATGATCTCAGGACCGATGCCGTCGCCGGCTAAAAGGGCTATGTTAACATTCATGGTCGTTATAGTTTGTTTCGATTATGTTCAGCATTTTGATCGTCGCTTTGATGGCGGCTTCGGTCTGGTCGGCATCCAGACCGCGCGTTTTGAATACCTTGCCGCCCATTTCCCACGTGATGATGGTCTGCACGAAGGCGTCGGTGCGGCCGCCGGGCGGGATCGAGACGGTGTAGTTGCGCAGCATCGGGAACTCGCGCCGGAGCTGGTGCTCGTAGATTTGCCGCAGCGCCCGCATGAAGGCGTCGTACTGGCCGTCGCCGGCCGAGGTCTGCTCGTACTCCCGTCCGTTGATCTCGATCTTGAGCGAAGCCGCGGGATGCAGCCCCTGCGCCAGCGAAAGGCTGTAGTTGAGGATGCGGACCGGATTTTCGGCCAGATCGTAACGCAGTACGTCGGCAATGATGTAGGGCAGGTCCTCGGCGGTCACCAGCTCCTTCTTGTCGCTCAGCTCCACGACCCGTTCGGTCACCTTGCGCATCGAGGCTTCGTCGAGGTCGATGCCCAGCGTTTCGAGGTTCTTCATGATGTTGGCCTTGCCCGAAGTCTTGCCGAGGGCGTATTCGCGGACGCGGCCGAACCGTTCGGGGAGCAGTTCGTTGAAGTAGAGGTTGTTCTTGTTGTCGCCGTCGGCGTGGATGCCGGCGCATTGCGTGAAGACGCTTTCGCCGACGATCGGGCGGTTGGCGGGAATACGGATGCCGGTGTAGGTCTCGACCATGCGGCTGACGTGGTTGATCTTCGTCTCGTCGATGCCGGTGGTGCGGTGCAGGCGGTCGTGCAGGACGGCGACCGTACTCGACAGCGGTGCGTTCCCGGCCCGCTCGCCCAGCCCGTTTACCGTGACGTGGACCCCGTGGAATCCGGCTTTCACGGCCGCGGCGGTATTGGCGACGGCCAGATCGTAGTCGTTGTGGGCGTGGAAGTCGAAGCGCAGGCGGGGATAGCGCCGTACCAGATCGCCGCAGAACCGTTCGGTGGCGTAGGGATCGAGCACGCCCAGCGTGTCGGGGCACATGAAACGCTGCACGGGGGCGTCGGCCAGTGCGTCGAGCATGGCGTAGACGTACTCCGGCGAATGCTGCATGCCGTTGGACCAGTCTTCCAGATAGACGTTTACCCGCATGCCCCGCGCAACGGCCTTGTCGATCGTAGCGCGGATGTCGCCGAGATGCTCTTCGGGCGTGCGGCGGAGCTGTTCGCGGCAGTGCTTGAGTGACCCTTTGGTCAGCAGGTTCACAACGCGGCATCCGGCGTCGCCGAGCCAGTCGAGGGATATGCCGCCGTCGATGAATTCCAGCGCCTCGATGCGGTCCGAATAGCCTTTGGAGGCGGCCCACTCGGCGATGCGCCGCACAGCCTCCTGTTCGCCCTGCGAGACCCGCGCCGAAGCGATCTCGATGCGGCTGACGCGCAGTTCCTCCAGCAGCAGCCGGGCGATGGAGAGCTTTTCGCGGGCGTTGAACGAAACGCCCGACGTCTGCTCGCCGTCGCGCAGCGTGGTATCCATTATTTCGACCGGGGGAAGCATCGTCGCGGGGCTATTTTCGGGCCTCTTCGAACCGTCGGATCTGGTCGGAGATGCTGCACAGGTAATCCACGTCGTCGTAGCCGTTCTGCAGGCAGCGTTTCTTGTAGGCGTCGATCTCGAACCGCTCGCTGCGGCCCGTGGCTTCGGCGGTCAGCGTTTGCCCCTCCAGATCGACCGTGAAACGGGCCGCGGGATCGTCGTCTATGGCGGCGAAGATCGCTGCGAGGAAGTCGTCGCTCACCGTGATCGGCAGCAGACCGTTGTTGAGGGCGTTGTTGCGGAAGATGTCGGCGAAGAAACTCGACACCACGACGCGGAAGCCGTAGTCGGCGATGGCCCATGCGGCGTGTTCGCGCGAACTGCCGCACCCGAAGTTGCGGCCTGCGACCAGTATGCGGCCCCCGTAGCGGCTGTCGTTGAGCGGGAACGAAGCGACCTTCCGACCCTCGGCGTCGTAACGCCAGTCGCGGAAGAGGTTGTCGCCGAAGCCTTTGCGCTCGGTGGCTTTGAGAAAGCGCGCCGGGATGATCTGGTCGGTATCTATGTTTTCCGTGCGGACGGGCACCGCCCCCGACGTGAAGGTTTCGAATTTGGGTATGGACATTTTTCTTGGCTTTTACATTTCAAACACCTTGCGCGGGTCTTCGATGCGCCCGCAGACGGCAGCGGCGGCGGCCACCGCGATGCCCGAAAGCATCGTCCGTGCGCCCGGACCCTGACGCCCTTCGAAATTGCGGTTCGAGGTCGAAACACAGTATTTGCCCGCCGGAATCTTGTCGGCGTTCATCGCCAGACAGGCCGAACAGCCCGGCTGGCGGAGTTCGAATCCCGCGTCGGCCAGAATCCGGTCCAGCCCCTCGGCCCTTGCGGCGGCTTCGACGCCTTTCGAGCCGGGGACGATCCACGCCGTTATGTTGTCGGCCTTGCGGCGGCCTTCGACCAGCCGTGCGAAGAGGCGCAGGTCCTCGATGCGGCCGTTGGTGCAGCTGCCGACGAAGACGTAATCGACGGGTTTGCCCTGCAGCGTTTCGCCGGATTCGAATCCCATGTATTTCAACGCCTTGTCGTCGGCGTCGGCGGGAATCGCCGCATCGACGGCCATCCCCATGCCGGGGTTGGTGCCGTAGGTGATCATCGGGACGATGTCGGCGGCGTCGAAGCGGTATTCCTTGTCGAAAACCGCGTCGGCATCGCTGTAAAGTTCGCGCCAGCGGGCCGCGGCCCGGTCGAAAGCGGCGCCCTGCGGCGCGCGTTCGCGGCCGCGGAGGTAGTCGAACGTGGTCTGGTCGGGGGCGATCATGCCGCCCCGCGCCCCGCATTCGATGCTCATGTTGCAGACGGTCATGCGCCCCTCCATCGAGAGGGAGCGGATCGCTTCGCCGGCGAATTCGATGAAATAGCCCGTGCCGCCCGAAGCGGTCAGCCGGGAGATGATGTAGAGGATGATGTCCTTGGCTTCGACGCCCGGCCGAAGCGTTCCGTCCACGGTGATGCGCATGCTCCGCGGCTTGGACTGGATGATGCACTGGCTGGCGAAGACCATTTCGACCTCCGACGTCCCCACGCCGAACGCCACGGCGCCCAGCGCCCCGTGCGTCGAGGTGTGGCTGTCGCCGCAGACGATGGTCATGCCCGGCTGGGTGAAGCCCAGTTCGGGACCGATGATGTGCACGATGCCCTGCCGGGGGTCGCCCACGCCGAAATGCTCGATGCCGAACCGGGCGCAGTTGGCCGCCAGCGCTTCGACCTGCCGCCGCGATTCCGGCTCGGCGATCGGCAGGTGCTGGTCGACGGTGGGGATGTTGTGGTCGGCCGTCGCCGTGATCTGCGCCGGGCGCGCCACGCCGATGCCGCGTCGTTGGAGTCCGGCGAAAGCCACGGGCGACGTCACCTCGTGGATGTACTGCCGGTCGATGTAGAGCACGCAGCGTCCCCCGTCTTCGGTGCGCACGGTGTGCGCATCCCATATTTTGTCCAGAAGAGTCTTTCCCATCTTACGCCTCCTTTTCCTTGCGTTCGGTTACGTTCAGTATGCGCAGCGCGTCGAGAAACGCCTCGATCGACGCCCGCGTGGTGTCCGTGTGGGCGGCGAATCCGTGGACCGTGCGGCTGCCGCACTGCACCTGCACGTGTACGCGGCCCACGTCGTTCGACCCCTTGGTGATGGCCTGCATGAGGAATTCCGTGAGCACGACCTTCTCGTTGATGAGGGTCTTGATGGCCGAAACGGCCGCATCCACCGGGCCGTTGCCCGTGGCGATGGCCATGCGTTCGTGGTCGCCGAACTTCAGCACCACGGTCGCCGTCGGAACGAGCGTTCCGGTGGTCACCTGCAGGAATTTGAGCGATACGGACTGTTGTTTCATGCGGTCGATGTCGCCCACCAGATACAGCAGGTCGTAATCGTGGATCTCCTTCTTCCTGTCGGCCAGTTCGAGGAACTTGGCGTAGGTGTCGTCCAGCTCTTCCTGCGTGAGGTTGTAGCCGAGCAGTTCGAGCCGGTGCACGAGCGCCGCGCGGCCGCTGCGGGCCGTCAGGGCGATGACCGACTGGTTGAGCCCGACGTCCTGCGGGTCGATGATCTCGTAGGTCTGGCGGTCTTTCAGCACGCCGTCCTGATGGATGCCCGACGAGTGGGCGAAGGCGTTGCGGCCGACGATCGCCTTGTTGGGCTGTACGGGCATGTTCATCAGGCTCGATACGAGGTGCGAAGCCTTGGTGATGAGCTGTGCGTCGATGTTCGTATCGACGTTCAGCTCCTTGTGGCAGCGCAGGGTCATCACCACCTCTTCGAGCGAGGTGTTGCCCGCGCGTTCGCCGATGCCGTTGATCGTCACCTCGGCCTGCCGCGCGCCGTTGAGGATGCCGCTCAGGGTGTTGGCCGTGGCCATGCCCAGATCGTTGTGGCAGTGGGTCGAGATGATCGCCCGGTCGATGTTGGAGACGTGATCGACGAGGTATTTGATCTTCGCGCCGTACTCGCCGGGCAGGCAGTAGCCCGTGGTGTCGGGAATGTTGACCACCGTGGCGCCGGCCGCGATGACCGCTTCGATCACGCGGGCGAGGTATTCCGGATCGGCGCGCCCGGCGTCTTCGGCGTAGAACTCGACGTCCTCGACGTAGCGCTTGGCGTATTTCACCGCCCCGACGGCCGATTCGATGATCTTTTCGGGCGTCGAGCGCAGTTTGTCGTAGATATGCTGGGGCGATACGCCGATTCCGGTGTGTATGCGCTTGTGCTTGGCCAGCCGCAGGGCGTCGGCGGCGACGTCGATGTCTTTTTTCACGGCGCGGGTGAGCGCGCAGATCGTCGGGGCCGAAACGGCCTTCGAAATTTCAAGTACGGAGTTGAAGTCTCCGGGGCTGGAAATCGGGAATCCCGCTTCGATGATGTCCACGCCGAGACTTTCGAGGAGCTTGGCGACTTCGATCTTCTCGGTGGTGTTCAACTGACAGCCCGGCACCTGCTCGCCGTCGCGGAGCGTGGTGTCGAAAATAAAAAGTTTTTCGCACATAATAGGACTTGATCTAACTAACCTTGGCAACAAATATATTAAAAATATTTCCGAATCCCTTCATTCTGCGCAAGTTTCGTTTGCCGCGCCGCCCGCGCCGGAGTGCGTTCGGGCGGGGTTTTCATTACAGATTCGGCGCCGGGGGAGAGCATCCGGCGAAAGTCCGGCGGCTTTGGGCCGGGAGCGCTTACGGATTATAACCTTTCGGAATTTGTCGCACGGCCGCCGATTTGTTGCGGGAAATCTCTTCCGAAGGCCGGATTCGAGCCGGAAGCGGGAAAAAACGACGGGCCGCTCCCCGAAGAGCGGCCCGTTTCCGTAAATACGCTTATGGTTGTTGGCATTTACTTTCTGCGCTGGATGTTGTCGGAGACGGTTTCGACCGTGCAGGGACCGCCGTACGTCACTTTGGCGGCCGTCGAAGCGTTGATTTTCAGACGGCCCGAACACCAGACGTCGGCTTTGGCGTAGTTCGACACCGTCAGGTCGTAATCCGAGACCCGCAGTTCGGGGGCCGAGAAATTCGCGCCCGACGAAACCCGGACCGTGGCGTCGGCGACCTGCGCCGCGCCTTTCAGGTAGATTTTGCCGTAGCTTCCGACGCTCGCTTCGAGCGAACTGCCGCTGAATGTCCCGTTGAACGAGCCGCCGCTGCTGACGGTCAGCTTCGCCTGCCGGGCGTTTACCGTCACCGTGCCGGAGAATTTGGCGTAGCTGTCGATGCGCATCGTCAGCGCGTCGGCGGTCAGCGTACTGCCGACGCTGGCGCCGCTGCTGACCTCGACCGTGAGGTCGGAGGCTTTGATGTCGTTCGAGAATTTGGCGTAACTGCCCACTGTCAGTTTGCAGCTGTTGCGGCACTCCACGGGAGCCTGCGCCGATCCGTAGCTCGAAATCCGCAGCTCGCCGTCGCTGCAGCGCACCGAGCCTGCGAATTTGCCGTAGCTCGACACGTCGAGTTTCGCGGCGCCGGGCGTGTCGATGTCGGCGCTCACAGATCCGTAGCTCGATACGGAGACCGAAACCGACGGACCTTTCAGCGGCATTTTGCAGTTCACCTTGCCGTAGGAGCCTGCCGATATTTCGCGCAGCGAGGCCGATGCGGGAACGGTGACCGAGACCGAGATGTTTTCCGTGCTGTTGGCGTTGACGCGGAATTTCAGCTTCCCGCCGTCGCGCTCCAGCACCAGATAGTCGATGACGTTGTCGTCGGCCGTCACGCTGATGGTTTTGGCCGCGGGGCTGACGGTGATGTCGAAAAACGCTGCGGCCGAGATGCCCGTGTAGTCGCCCGCCTTGCCCCAGTCCTGCGTCACCATGCGTCCGCTGCCTTTGAGCCGTCCGCTGCGGGTGCGGCTGCTCCGGTCGAAGGCGGCCCGCTTGATGTTGGTGCCGATCTCGCCTTCGGTGTTGTAGAGCCGGCGGATCTGCTCGGCGGTGAGCACGGCGGCGAATTTGTCCACATAGTCGCGCTTGACCTGCGCCGTGGCGGCGATGTTCGAGAGTTTGGCCTTCAGGCTGTTTTTCTGCGTGGCTTCGTCGGCGCCGGAAGCGCCCGCACGGGCGTCGACGGCTTTGTCGAGCGCTTCGCGGTAGGCCTTGTAGATCGGTTCGAACTCCCTGCGCTGGCGGGTGCTCAGCCCCAGCTCGCGGACGATCTGTTCGCGGGCCGCCTTGTTCAGCTCTTCGAGCGACTGGTTGGCCAAGTCGATGCGTTCCGCCGCATCGATGGCCTGCCGGGCTTCGGTTACGGCGCGCGCGATTTCACGGTCGGAGAGCTCCGTCGCACGGCGCGCTTCGGCCACGGCGCGTTCGATCTCCCGGCCGGTCGTCTCCATGGTCCGCCGGGCTTCGGCCATGGCGCGTTCCAGTTCGCCGGAGGAGACGCTCCCCGCGGCGTTCGTCGCTGTGCGGGCCTCGGCCAGCAGTTGTTCCGGTTCGTTGCAGGCCGGTGCGGTGTTTCCCGTCAGGGCGAACAGCAGGGCGCAAAGGAAAAGCAGGATATGTTTCATAGCTGAAATGTTTTTAGAGTTGCTGGTTGTAAAGGATGTCGTCGTAATTCTCTGCGGCGGCCTGACGCAGTGTCTCGGCCGGGGTCGTGGCGAGCATCTGTTCGAGGTCCGGGGCCGGTGTGTCGGCCCTGCGGGTGCGGTATTCGGTAACGAGCAGGCCCATGACGAGCACGGCAGCCGCGGCGGCGGCCGTCAGGCAGTATCTGCGGACGGTCCGGGGAGGTGATGCCGGGCGGCGGGAGGTCCGGCTGAGGATGCGCTCGTGCAGCGCTTCGAGACTCTGCGGCGGGAGGCGGTAAGGCATTTCCCGGCCGCTGTTTTCAAATTCACGGTTCATATTTCCTGCGTTAGTTTTTCTTTCAGTTTCTGTACTGCATAGTGGTAATTGACCTTGAGCGTCTGTTCGCGCTGTCCCAGCACGCGGGCTATCTGTCCGTAGGACATCCCGTCGTAATAGCGGAGGTTGAAGACCAGACGCTGCTTGAGCGGCAGTTCCAGCACGGCCTGCTGGAAACGCACCTGCATTTGGTCGGCGTCCTCGCCGCACTCTTCCGCCACGCGGCCCGCCAGTGTCCGGCTCACTTCGTCGAGCGAGGCGAACAGTCCCGTTTTGCGCCGCCGGAGCAGCGTCAGAGCCGTGTTCGTGGCGATGCGGTAGAGCCATGCCCCTATCTCGTCGCTCCCGCCCCGGAAGGTGCCGATCCTGTCGTATGCCCGGACGAAGGTCTCCTGCACCACGTCCTCGGCATCCTCGTGGACCACCACCAACCGCCGCGCATGCCAGTAAAGCGGACGGAGGTACGCCCCGACCAGCCGGTCGAAGGCCCCGTGCCGGGCGCCGGGGTCGCGCAGCGCCGCAAGCTCTTCTGCCGATATGTCGCGGGTCGTCTCCATGAGGGTTTGTCAATAAGACGCATCAAAGGTGCGAAAGTTAAATCCGAATCCGAAATTTTTCTGCTCCGATGGCGAATTTTCCGCGTCCGGTTTTTGATTCTTGATAATTTGGCTTATCTTTGCGCTCCGAAACAGGCGGAATTGGGGTGCGGCCCGCGAGGTCTCGCTGAGAACCGCCCAAGGTAACACATTAAAAACAAATTGCAATGAAAACCATTTCTGTAAAGGCCGTAAAGCGTGAAGAGTACGGCAAGAAAGCAGCCAAGGCCGTACGCCGCGAGGGCATGGTTCCCTGCGTACTGTCGGGCCACGGCGAGTCAGTCGCCTTCTCGGTGGACCCCCGCGAGATCAAACCCCTGATCTACACCCCCAACTCCTACATCGTCGAGTTCGATTTCGACGGCAAGAAGGAGCAGGCCGTGCTGCGTGAGGCTCAGTTCCACCCCGTCCGCGAGCAGATCCTGCACCTCGACTTCTACCGTATCGCCGACGGCAAGCCCGTTTCGATCGCGATTCCGGTACGCCTGACGGGTAACGCCGAGGGTGTGAAGGTCGGCGGTAAGCTGGCTCTGTCGGCCCGCAAGCTGGTCGTCAGCGCGCTGGTCGAGAACCTGCCCGACGAACTGGTCGTAGACGTGACCACGCTGGGCGTCGGCAAGACGATCTTCGTGGGCGACCTCAAGTTCGAGAACCTGAAATTCGTTACTCCCGCAACTACCGCTGTCTGCGCCGTTCGCGTAACCCGTGCTTCGCGCGGCGCTGCGGCTCAGGATTAGTCCGGTAGCGTATGAAATATCTTATTGTTGGGCTGGGAAATATCGGCGCCGAATATGCCGGGACCCGACACAACATCGGATTCAATGTGTTGGACGCCCTCGCAGAGGCGTCCAACGCTGTTTTTACCACGGCGCGTTACGGCGATGTGGCCCAAGTGAAACACAAGGGCCGCACGCTGATTCTGCTCAAACCCTCGACCTATATGAATCTTTCGGGCAAGGCCGTCCGCTATTGGATGGAGGCCGAAAAGATCGCCCCGGAGAATCTGCTGGTCGTTTCGGACGATATCGCACTGCCGTTCGGTACGCTGCGGCTGCGCCCGAAGGGGAGCGCCGGAGGGCATAACGGCCTGAAGAATATTGCCGAACTCTTGGGAACGGAGAATTTCGCCCGGATGCGCTTCGGCGTGGGCGGCGACTTCCCGAAGGGGCATCAGGTCGATTACGTGCTGGGCGAGTGGAGCGAAGAGGACCGGAAGGCGATGCCCGAACGGCTCAAAGTCTTCTGCGACGCGATTCTGTCGTTCGCCACGATTGGCGTGGAGCGGACGATGAACTTCTTCAACAAGAAGTAGCCGAAAACAAGAATAGATGCCTGCCGGCATATGAAACGGGAAACCGGGCCTTCGTGCTTGCACGGAAAGGCCCGGTTTTTCGTTTTTGTGTATTCCGCAGGAATCTTGTCGTTTTCGGCAGTTTCGCCGTGGAAATCGCGCCGTGCGGTGTGGACACGGCGAATGCGGCGTGATTTCGGGGGCGGAGCGTCGGGCGGTTGGCGGAATGGCCGGCCTGCCGCCTTCGGGCGGCGTCTTGGGCGGCGGATAGCCGTTGCCGGCATGTCGCGGCCCCGCAGCGGGGTGTGCGCCTACTCCTCGTCGTAATAGAGTTCGTCCATCAGGCCGTCCAGCTCGCGGCGCTCCTTCTTGGTGGGGCGGCCCGTGCCGCGGTCGCGGAATACGAAGACGGTCTCGCGCGGAACGTTGAGTTTGTCCAGCTCCTCCTGCGGCGTGACGTTGAGGCAGTACAGGGAAACGTTCTTGGCCGGCTGGCGGCTCGACACGAGGTCGAGGACCTTGTAGGAATAGGTCACCTGCATCCGGCGTACGGCGATCACGTCGCCGATCTTGACTTCGCGTGAAGTTTTGGCGTAGGCGCCGTTCACGGTCACCTTGTTGTTGCGGACGGCGTCTGCGGCGTCGCTGCGGGTCTTGAACACCCGCACGGCCCAGAGGTATTTGTCCAGTCTGATGTCGTCCATAGGTCGTTACTTTTCATAAATGGATTCGCTGCGGGGCGTGTCGTGCGACTGTTCGTCGTTCTGACGGCTGACGCTGAGGATCATGCCCAGAGCGATGGTGGTGAAGAGCGTCGAGGAGCCGCCGCGCGAAATCAGGGGCAGCGTCTGCCCCGTTTCGGGGATCAGGTTTACCGTCACCATGATGTGCAGCA
>OJOV01000641.1_pt1 | contig 36583 bp, 34 predicted proteins | sample 1598281 | NCBI WGS metagenome assembly OJOV01 (sample SAMN03922469, study PRJEB24848) | human gut metagenome | isolation source: stool sample | host: Homo sapiens | place: Germany | collected 2010-11
AAGCTCATGACCAGCCTCAAGCTCCCTAAAGGAGTGACCTACCTTCAAGCCCACACCGCAGTCGTTGCCAGAGAAATCATGAGCGAGACTGCCTTCGGCCAGTTCTGCCGCAAGCATGGCTACCTCGCCTCCACAGTCGATGCCTGGGCCGAATGGTTTAACAATCATCCGGATGCGGTTGACAAGAAGCTCCATGATGCTCAGATGTCGGCCATGTCTGAACTCAAGAAGGAAAATGCTAGGAAGGACCGAGAAATCGCCAGAAAAGACAAAGCATTAGCGGACGCTGCGACGATGCTGATGTTGTCAAAAAAAGCCGAGGCGATCTGGGGGGTAAAGGAAAGCTGATCAGTGCCCATGATCGCCGGGAAATCGTTTCGCTGGTCGAACTCGGTCAATCGAAAGGACTGTCGCAGAGGCAATCCTGCGAGGCAGTCGGCATTACCCCACGGACGCTGCAGAACTGGCGGCATGCACCGGATGGTGATGGCCGGCTCGACCGCAGCAACTTTACGAGCCCGCGGCAAATCCCTGAGGACCTGCGTGAGCAGATCGTAGATCGCTTCTGCAAAGCCGATGTGCGGGATCTTAGTCTGACGCAGGCCTTCTACAAGCTACTCGATGAAAACAAGGAGTACTGGTGCTCTCTCTCAACGCTTTACCGTCTCTTCAGGGCACGGGGATTGAACGCACGCCGTGCGCCTACCCGGGAAGCCCGCCGGCGCAGCAAGCCGACTGCCTACAGCGCACAGAAGCCAAACGAGGTGTGGACCTGGGACATCACCTATCTGCGCTCGAGCAAGTACACGGGCAGGTTCTACTACGCGTATGGCATTGTCGACGTCTACAGCCGCATGGTTGTGAGCGCCAGGGTATTCGAGGCTGATAATGCCGACTTCGCCGCGCGCTTTCTCGGGGATGCCTTCAGGCGATACGGAATCAAGCCCGGACAGCTTGTCGTGCACTCAGACAATGGTGCGAGCATGAAGGCCGCTCCCACTTTGGCTTTGCTTGAGAAGAACGGAATTACCTTCTCGCACAGTCGTCCGCGAGTCAGCAACGACAATCCGTATTCGGAGTCCTTCTTCCGTACGCTCAAGTACAGCGGCGATTACCTGTACCCCCGTGACGGCTTCGACAATGCTGAGGAAGCTGAGCAATGGGTGCAGGGCTTTGTAGACCACTACAACGAGCACCACAGACACCGCGGCATCCGCATGGTAACGCCGGGGCAGCGCTATCGCGGCGAGGACGCGGAGGTGCTGCGCCGACGCAGGGAGACGATGCTGGAGGCTCGCAGACGCCATCCGGAGCGCTGGATCACCGGGAGAGTGCTGAACTGTACGCCGATCAAAGAGGTGTGGCTTAACCCCGAAAATGGGCAGTTGGAGGAAAAGCATGCCAAGGCAGCTTGAACAAACGCCCCGCAGCTGCTGCAACAAGGCGTTCGGCGGTTTTCCGCGGGCCTCAGGCTCGGACTCCTCCTGCCTGAGGAGGCTCATTCTACCGGCCTGCCGACCTCTCGCGCGAACGGTGCAACACAGCTGCATCAAAGGTTTTTCTACGGGCCAAAAAACTCTGGGTGAATCCGCCGAAGGCGGAGAGGGCAAAGCCCTCACTGAGCTCAGACTACAACCTACTTTTTAAGAACAAAATCGGCGAAAGATCACTTGACATTCACCGGCGCTTTTTATTCGTTTTGGGCGAGACGCGCATCACACGGCCAACCGTCTGTACCACGTCCACTTGGGACTTGCGGGGCGAGAGGAAGATCACAGAATCAAGCGCCGGGACGTCAACGCCTTCGGAAAGGCAGCGAACATTGAAGAGAATCTTGCAATGGTTCTTCTCAACGTCATCACGGAGCCACTCAAGGAGAGAGCTTTTCTCGAAAGCATCCATTGAGCCGTCAATGTGTTTGGTCAAACAGACCAGACCATTCTCCTTGGCAAATTCGACTTCATCAATGGAACCGTACTCTGCACGAAGTTCCTGACGGCGCTTGTCCTTGTAGCGTTCGATCGTATCCTGGAACTGTTCGGCAAAGAGCTTGGACGAAACGCGATCGTACTTTTGACTTGGGTTGATGACCTGAGCAAAGCCTACGGCTCTCTTCATTGGGAAAATGTCGCCATCCACAATTTCTGATTGCACATCGCGTTTCGAGAGTGCACGCCAACAACCGATAACCTTCGCGGCATTAGACACGCTCATACCGCCGTTCTGTACGGCATCGTAAGTGAAGGCGTCCTTCGTCACAACGTCCTCACTCACTGTGAGCACGATGACTTTGTAATCGACAAGGCTACCAAGTTCAACGGCTCGGCGGAATGAGATTTCATGAAAGACGGGACCGAAAACGCTCTCATCATCCATCGAATAGAGGACGGCATCACCTTTGTCGCGGGACTTCTTCAAATCTTCGCCGTAGATCTTCGGCGTGGCCGTCATGTAGAGGCGCTTTTCCGACTTGATGAAATCGTCATCATGAATGCGAGTGAAGGCCGTTTCTTCATTGTTCTCAGGCTACGTGTTGTCAACGAGGAAACCGCCGGCTGTGCGGTGGGCTTCGTCACAGATGGTAAGTGCGAATGCCGGGAAGCCATACTTCTTTTGAGCCTCACTTACGACCTCAATCGACTGATAAGTTGAGAAGATGACCGTTAGACCGCCGTTGTCCTTGACCTTCAAATAGTTTTCGGAAAGAGCCTTGGCGTTCGTCGTTGCCGGATAACGAAGTTCGGACTGTGCAAACAGATTGTCTTCGTTTTCCAGATCTGCCTTGCCCGTCGTTGCATCGGAACATACAGCAAAAGCATTGATGTCGAACTTGCACTGCTACTTCCAATCACTCAAGGTTTGAGAGAGAAGTGAAAGGGAAGGCACGAGAAACATGATAGGAGCAGTCTTTGCTGCGCCATTTTCAACGAAGGCCTCGGCTATCTTCATCGACGTGAACGTTTTGCCGGTACCACAGGCCATGATGAGCTTGCCACGCGCATGGGTTTCGAACCCTGTCATTACCTTCTTAATCGCTTCCTGTTGGTAAGGACGGGGCTTTCGCGGCTCAATCTTTTTGACATGATCAGGATCCCGAAGGTAGGACGACCAATCAATGTCTGCGTTCCCCAAATCTTCACGGGTCAGGAGTTGTACCGGCGGATTCGTCCAGGCAAGCTTTTCGCGAGCATGATTGGTCCACATATCGGCCGAGTTTGTAGCGACAACAATGCGTTCGACAAACCAGTCTGGATTGGCAGAGGCCGCGATAAATGAGTCGATCGAAGCAGAATCCACGCGCTGTTTTTCACCGTAGAACTTGCATTGAATGGCTGCATAGAGCCCGTCTTCTTCTCGTGTCGCAACCAAGTCGATGCCTATGTCTTGAGCGCTAAGAGCGTATCCCGGTGTGTTTCGTACCCATTCTTTGAACGTTTCAATCTTGGAGTAGCGACCGGAGAATTCGCCTCTAGCATTCTCAAAGAAGACCCTGGTGAGGGTTTCAAAGCGCGTTCCCTTGTCTCGTTGGGACGCAGAAGTGGCTGACGCCTCTTCAATCTGTTTTAGTAATTCGTTGAACGCCGCAGCGTTATCTTCGTAGGCTTCGTACTTCATATCGGGTTGTCCAATGGCATTAGGAATGAGCTCGAGACTCATCAACAAGCTTCGCGGGAAACTTCGACCTTTAAATATTTGTAGGCGGTCGTCCGGCTGATGCCGACCTTCTGGGCGGCCTTCGAGAGCGGAACGCCCATGTCGATCATGGAGCGGATTTCCTGAATCTGTTTGTCGGTGACAGACCGTTGACGGCCTTTGTAGACGCCACGTTCCTTGGCAAGCGCAATGCCCTCGGCTTGACGGCGCTTGATCATGCTGCGCTCGAATTCGGTGAAGACCCCCACCAGCGAGAGCATTTGTTTCGCCATTGGAGATGCTTCCTTTCCAGCATCGAAATCCAATTTCTCATGGAGAAAACGCACGCTCACCCCACGGCTAGTCAACTCTTGAACCATCGTGAGCAAATCCGGGAGATTGCGTGCAAGACGATCGAGACTATGCACAACGAGCGAATCTCCCTCGCGCACGAAGTTGAGCATCTTCTGCAGCTCCGGTCGCTCTGTGTCCTTTCGAGACACTTTGTCAACAAAGAACTTTTCAACCTTCGCGGTCTTAAGTTCTTCTAGCTGCCGATCAGGATTTTGGTCGAGAGAACTGACTCTCATGTATCCAACGAGCATGATCGTCCTTTTGGAGTCTTTGACTAACAGATTTGTCAATTATGGATGAAATGACTCAAAAATGACAGTGTTTTGATAACAACCGAAGTGTTTGTTTTGGGCGTACGGTGTGCCGTGGTGATTTCTTTCTCGCCCTATGGTCGAGCTGTTATTGCCTAGACACAAAAAATCTTACATCCTCGGCTTTAATCAGTTTCTGGGCTGTCCTGGGGCCGTAGTATTGTTGTAAATACGCACATGCTGAATCGTTGATTTTGGTAGTGGCGGGACACGGTCAGAGTATTGAACTTAAATGAAATATGTTAAGACGGTGCGTGCCATCGGGGGTTGGGGGTAATGCACCCAAAATCGGGCTCCGCGTGAATTTTTGCCATGATGCCCCCGGAATTTTCTCAATTTTTGATCTTGCACCAGCCTGCCTTTCTGAAAAAACAAGCTGCTGCAAAATTCAGGCTAGGCAATGGTTTCTCCAGATAAAAAAGCCCCCGGGTGTGAGCCGAGGGCTGGTAATGGTTCAAATTGGGCGGTTACTTCTTCTCGAGAAGTTCAAGCCGTTTCTTTTCTTCACGTTCAAGCTGCTTAATGCTCTTCTCCGGAGTCGGGAGATCTTCAGGCATCGTGCCGCCTAACCGCTTAATGGTTTCCCGCACCTCCTTCCCTACGGAATAGTGCGCTTGGTTCGCCTCCCTTTTCCCGACGATGTGTTCGCGTCGGAGTTTGGCTTCGGCCTGGGTTGCTCGGAAGAGGTTCGCGGCCAGTTCTTCGTGACCCATGTGGTCAAGAATTTCCTGGCTCTGTTTCAATCCCTTTCTAGCGTGGATCTCTTTTCTGCCAAGCCCGCCGTAGAGACCCTTGTATCCGTGGTTTTGGAAGATGGCATAGTCTTTGGGTTCGACGATGCCGGCGTCATGCGCGGCATCGCTTAACCGTTTGTTATGCTCCTTCATCTCCCTGCGCAAGAACAGACGCTTTTGATCCTCATCCAGTCGGGCGAAGGCTTCCTCGTCGGCGAGTTCCTGGCGGCGGGTTTGAACCGCGAAGTAGGTTTGGCCGGCGGCAATGACAGGCTTGCTCGGGTCGCCGTTCTGAACGATCAGGTAGCAGGCATAACGGGAGAGGGCGACGTCATCGACTTCGCGTTGAGCTCCTTTGCCCGCTTCGATCAATTTGACAACATTGTCAAAATGATCCGATGACTCTATCTTCATTGCGACGCAGGCGGTTTTTGCCCTATCCACGACCTCCGTGAATCTGCGCCAAGTCGTATATCCCAAGAGCGGGTAAAGCTCGCGCGCAAACCAGTACTCCCTGCCGTCATCGTCCAGATGGCGGATCGCGTCGAAGTTCGGGAGGGTTGCTTGTTCGTCGTTGTTTTGGGTATTATCCATACATACCTCGTCATAAAGGTTCGACCAAGCCCTCAGCGCATTGCTCTGTGTTGGGGGCTTTCCTATTTTACGATGTCGCCTTCATCGTGCCGCCTCCCAGGCGCGCAGCGCGTTTGTGAGCATGTACGCGGAGAGCTTCACGCGGCCTCCGATCGTGCGCTTGACTCACACCGAATCCCCGTCGCAGACATAGGTGACGGTTGCCTTAAAGCGCCAGGGCCACTTCCGGCGCGTGAGTCTCTCAAGGACAATGAGGCAGAGGATGAGTACCGCGCCTGCAATAAACGGGTGCAGTACGATCCATGTAAAAGCGTCGGAGAGCATGATGATAGATGCGCCCCATCCGTTCTTTACAAGATTTTGGAGAACGGATGGAAATATGTCTTGACAAATACCGGGACTTTCTCAGTCTGCTGCAGTCCTGGCAGTTTCTGCAGCAGGTAAATGCAATCGTACGAGGCGTGATGCATCGACAGAACGTTCGGCATGCCATGCATCGTAAAGGCCTACATTCTCAACCACATGGCGACGGAAGGGCCTGGCAGGACTGCTGCAATACGCACAGCAACTTCAGGTGTAACAGGACCTTGTTCGTTGAGAATTCTGGTAACAATTTGTCCTTCACAGGCTGCCGGTGGGTGCTTGCGTAACAGCAGGGGCGCAGGGGGCGATATCCTATAGGTGAAGAAAAACCCCGGCACGGCGGCCGGGGATGTGTGCTGAGGCCTCGCTATAGAGGATCGTCTAGAGCGCCGCCATGGACGTAATGAGAAGCGCGTTAATCAAGTCAATCAAAAAGGCCCCCACAACGCCCACAATCAGCCAGGCCTGAGGGCAGGTGCCGTATTTTTCAGCAAGCGCCTGCATGTTCGCAAGGGCATTTGCGGTCGCCCCCATCGAAAAGCCGACGCCGCCAGCGGCAAGCATCACGGCCGTGTAGTTGCGGCCGATCAGAAGAAAGATCACAAGCCACCCGAAAAGAAGCGCCAGTGCCGTCTGCAGCGCCAGAATCACCACAAGGGGCCCGGCGAGGTTTATGAGTTCATGCAGTTTCAGACTGTTGATCGCCATCGTCACAAAAAGAATGAGGCAGATGTCCGCGACAGCGTCGAGCCCCTTGCCCGTTACCTTATAGGCGCCCGTGTAGTCTCCGACGTTACGCACAATTGCTGCCACAATCATGGAGCCGATGTAGGCCGGCAGCGTAATGTAGGCACCAAGCCACTTGGAGATAATCATGCCGGCAGCAAGCGTCAGTGTCACAACGCTTACGGCCTTCATGAGTTCCCGGGTAAAGGCCGGTTTATTTCCCGAGTGATCGTCCTGCACACCCGTTTCGACTTCGGTCGGAATGTGAAGGGGTTCAGCCAAATTGCCGTGCTCGTTCGGAATCTGTACCTTATAGCGCCGGATGAGCCATTCGCCCAAGGGGCCGCCCACCAGAAGCGCCGCCACCATCCCGAAGGTGGCCGCGGTGATTGCCATCGCCGTGCCCCCGCTGATGCCGTAGGTTTGCTCAAAATAAGGCCCGAAGGCAGCTGCGGTACCCAAGCCGCCCATCATCGAGACGCTGCCTGCCAAAATGCCGTAGTGGGTGTCAATGCCCATGAGCCACGCCGCGCCCATGCCCACGACGTTTTGCAGAAACGCAAGGACCGTCACGGCCATAAGAAAGGTCACGAGGATCTTTCCGCCGTTGGTGACAAGTTTGAGACTTGCGGTGAGCCCGATCGTTGTAAAGAACCCGAGCATGAGAACGGTCTGCAGCGTACTGTCAAAGGTAACGCGCATGATGCCCTGATCCTCCAGGCCCGAAAGGATCGCCGCACAGAGCATGCCGCCGATCACGGGGCTCGGGATACTGAAGCGCGCCAGAACCGGGACGCGCCGCTTGATCCAGACGCCTAAAAAGTAGGTGATCACCGCAAGCGCCACGGCCTGCACCATGTTGACTTTGAGCAAAAGCATGCCGCTCTCGGCAAAGGAGTATTCCATTGGTTTTCTTCTTTGGTTTCGGTGGGAGGACCCGCGATCGGGACAATGTGTTTTGGCTTATTATGCGGGAAAAACGCCCGCCGATCCGAAGTTTTTCGGGCTGACGCCAGTTTATCGGGGAGGGAATGGGGAACTTCTCTTAGGAGAAATAGGTAAGCCGCCTGCAAACCGAAGCTTTTTCTGGGTAAAAATACCTAACACCGCGTCCGGGCTTTCCGAACGCGGTGTCGGGCCGTGTTAAGCGTGCGCTTCTTTACGCAGAAACTCTTTGGTACGGGTGTGGGTGACAAACCAGGCCATGGCAAAAAGGGCAATGCCGGCTAAGGTAAGCCCGAAGGCCGTTGCCCCCCAGAAGCCTTCAGCGCCGAAAGGCCCGCCCACAATCTGACCGTCAAAGCCGAGCCAGTAGCCGCCACCGAGCCCCACGGCCCAAAGAAGGATGCCGTAGACCATCATCGGCCAGAAGGTGACGCGGTACCCGCGTAAGGCAAAGCCGCAGATCGTCTGACAGGCGTCCATGGCGTGGTAGACCACGCCGTAAATGAGAAGCGTCACGGCCAGCGTGTGCACCGCCGCGTCCGTGGTGTAAAGGCCGACGAGAGCGTCGCGCCCGAGGTAAAGCGCAAGCGCGCCCAATACTGCAAGCGTGAGGCCGATTCTGAGCGCTCTGAACGTCACCTGCTGCGCCACGGGCGGGTGCCCGGACCCAAGCGACTGGGCCACAAGGACGCTTACCGCAATCCCGAGACTCATCGGAACCTGATAAAGCGTTGCCGTGATGTTGCCCACAATCTGGTGCGCCGCGACGTCAATCGTGCCGATACGGGCGATAAAAATCGCCATGAGCGTAAAGGAACTCACTTCAAAGAAGGTGGAGAGCCCAATGGGGACCCCGAGCTTTAAGTGCTGCAAAAGGGCTTTGACGTCAGGCAGATAAAACTTCGCGGGCCGCATGGGGCTGTAAAACCTGTCGCACTTCCAGATGAGCCAGTAAGCAGCCAGCGACAACCAGGAGTTCACGGCCGTTGCGGCACCGGCGCCCGCACCGCCGAGCTCGGGTAAGCCAAAGAGACCGTACATGAAAAGCGCGTTTAAGGGCACTTTCATCGCGAGCATCCCAAGGGCCACATACATCGTGACCTTGGGGCGGTTAACGGCCGCATTGAGCGCCACAAAAGGACGCGAGAGGACCGCTGCCGGCAGCCCGGCGGCACTGAAAAGGAGGTACTCTCCCGCCATCAGCGCGACGTTGCCGTGCACCTGCCCGAACGCGACCCAAAAGTCGGTCTGAAGAATCAGTGCCATCCCGATCACGGTGAGAATGACGCCGAGCCAGGCTGACTGCGTGAGTTCAAAGCCGATCCTCTCAAACTTCCGCGCGCCGTAGTGGTGGCCCGCAATGGGGCTTAAGCCCTGCAAAATCCCCACAAGCGAAATAAAGATCATGACGGCCGTTGCGGACGCCAGAGCCACGGCCGCGAGGTGTTCGGCGCCGAGCCGCCCTGCCATGATGGTGTCAACGGTCGCAGAGCCCATGATGGAGAGGTTTGCGACAAAGATGGGACTCGCGAGTTTAAAAAGGGCGCCAACGCTGATGTCGGGGGGCGTGAGCCGCGTCGGACGGGTATTTTCGGGCGCGTCGGAAGTCTTTGTTTCGGCGCTAGAGGACATGGTCAACCTCAGAAACAGCACCGGGCTGTTTCTAAAAGAAATTACTTAGTTCGGATGCGGGACGCAGTTTAACCGATTGCGCGCAGCCTTTGGCGGCGGTTGGTATTGGACGAAAGGCTTACCTCGTGAGCAGTTTTGGGCCGCAAAGAAAATCAGTGATGCCGACGCTGAAAATCCCGTCATTGTCGCAATACGGGTAGATGCAGTCCGGCGTGATAAGGATCTCCGATTAAAACTTCCAGGACGTATTGAGCATAAACGCGTGGTTTTCGCTCTTATCCGACCCGTTAAAGCTCTAGGAGAGGGTGGAGGAGAAGATCTCACCGGCGATAAACCGTATAAGCCCGCGGACACACCGTAGGAGAGATCCCCGATCGTTTCAGGCCGCACATGGTCGGTGCTCGTCAAACCCGCACCGGGGCGTTTCCGCAAAGACCGGTTTGACGCCAAGCTTTTCGGCAAGTTTCCGGCCGAATTCAACGGCGGCCCCGGTAAGTTTCCCGGCGGCATCGTGGTAGGTAAACGGCGGATAGACGCCTTCGGTGCCGATTCTCAGTTCCCCGGTGCGGGCAATTTTGTCGGCGAGGTCTTCAGCGGCAAGGGCGTTGGCGGCCGCAAGCGCGGCAAGGGTAAATAGCGAAAGAGCGGCGGCGGTGAGTTTGCGGAGGGTGATGGTGAATGGCATTTTGTCTTGTCCTTAAAAGTCTGTTTTAAAAGTTTGTTCGAATTGGTTTTGTTCGGAATCAGCGGCGATTGGTGCAGGCTGACTTCAGCGAAGGAACACGCACCGCGGCGCGGCGGGGCGAGCGCAGGCGCTCAGGGCTGCGGCTCCAGGCGGGCACGGGCGTTGCAGCAAGAAACGTAACGGCGTAGGGGGCGGAGAGGATTTTCGTGGTCATGGGTTTTCTCGATTCAGTTAAAAATTCAGTTCATAAAAAAACGCCGGCTTTTCTGGTGTGAGCCGGCGTTTGCAGGTGGTGTTGGTTGTTTGCGCTTTAAGTCTTGGGTTTCCTCACTTTTTGCGCGCACGACACCGGGCTCACGTGGATGGTCTGACACATACACATGGGCATACACATGAGGCGGGCGGTGATCGTGCTGGTGAAGTTCATGATGTTTTTTGGTTTGCTTGGGTTAACAAAAAAGGCGCTTCGGAAGTCTTTCCGTAAGCGCCTTGCGGTTTGCTTTTCTTCGCGTTATGCGGTTTTTCGCAGACAACAGACGCTTACCGGTGTGCAGCAGCACATCGGGCACATACGCATCATGTTGTTCTTGGCGGAGAGCATTTGGTTAACAAAACCTTTTGAGTCAAATTCGGTGAAAGGCCGTTGCCTTTCGGTGACGGGCATTATGCACGGAGCTTTCGCCGGCTGTAAAGCGAATTCGAACGGCAAGGGCAGGGTGGAAGGTGACGGGGTCGTTCGCTGCTTTCAGAAATTTGCGGAGAAAAGTCTTTTAAGTTCAGCTGCCTTTCGTTCGACGGAAGCGCTTCGTGTAGTCACAACTGCCATCGCGCAATCACGGTATGCGGCATGGTAATACGTCGTATGCGCAAAGCCGAATTCTTCGCAAAGGGCATTGTCCTGTGCGATAAGGACGGCACGCGGCTAAGAGACAGGTCCGGACATCACCGCGCTCAATGTCCGGCTTCCTCTTTATCGAAACGGCGCATCATGTCGGCGCCGGCAGTTTGCGTCTGCGCGGTTTCAAGCGGTTCAGGCTGAGTTGGTTGCGTCAGCCTGCGCATGACCGACAAGAAAAAAGGCCGCCCGGCATGAACGCCCGACAGCCTTTCTTTCGAAACCAATCCCGTTATTTTGTCCCGGTCGACCCAAAGCCCCCGGCCGCACGGCTTGACGCTTCAAAATCTTCGACGACATGAAACTGCGCTTGCACCACGGGCACGATCACAAGCTGCGCAATGCGCTCAAAGGGATTTAACACAAAGGGCTCGGCGGAGCGGTTCCAGAGGCTCACCATGAGTTCGCCCTGGTAGTCGGAGTCAATGAGCCCCACGAGGTTTCCGAGCACAATGCCCTTTTTGTGCCCGAGGCCGCTTCGCGGAAGGATCACCGCGGCGTAGCCGGGGTCGGCCAAGTGAATCGCAAGACCCGTGTGCACAAGGTACGTTTCCCCCGGGGCTAAGGTGCGGGGTTCATCAACCAGGGCTCTTAAATCAAGCCCTGCGGAACCCGGTGTTGCGTACTGAGGGAGCTGCGTGCGGATGCGGTCATCCAAAATTTTGAGATCGACTTTCATATCTATCTATCTTTTCTTGTTTCTGGCCTGGGCGGTGGTCACCACGCCGATAAAGACGAGGATCATACCTAAGGGGATGTTGTCGGAACGGTCAAAGGCAACGCCTGTGGCCATGAGAATGACGCCAGCGAGGGCAATCAAGGGCCCCGCAAGGCGGATGAGGGCAAAGGCCATGCGCACAACGGGTTCATTTTTAAGGTAGGGGTCATAGTCCGTGTCGGCGGGCACCGCGTCCCCCTGAAGAGGAGCGGGTTCAGCCGTGCTTCTCACGGTCACCATGCCGTTGTCTGCGGTGACGGACAAGGAGCTCAGACTCCCGATTTTGCCTTTCATGAGCTTATCGAGGTAGGCCACATAGTCGCCGTCGGGCGGCTCAAGACTGAAGGGATCACGCATGGTTACTGTCCTTAAGGCTTGCCGCAATAAAGTCCGTGATGCGCTGCGCGGTTTCGTCTTTAGTCATGGTCGGAAGTTCTGTGACGCCGGTTTTTGTCACGAAGATCACGGTATTCTCGTTCTTGCCGAACACTGCCGGGGCGAGGTTGCCGACAATAAGGTCAGCGCCCTTCGTTACACATTTGGTCCGGGCATTGGCTTCTAAGTTTTCGGTTTCCGCGGCAAAGCCCACGGCAAAAAGCGTGGGCCGCGCTTTTTTAACGTCCGCGAGAATGTCAGGGTTTTTCACGAAGGTGAGGGTAAGCGACTCTTTCCCCGGCGTCTTTTTCATTTTCTGCGGGGCAACCTCTGCTGTCTTCCAGTCGCAGACCGCGGCAACGCCCGCAAAGATATCGGCGTCTTGGGTTTCTTTCAGCGCTGCCGTATGCATTTCGTCTGCCGTTTTGACGGAGATAACGCGCACACCCGCGGGCGCGGTTAATGCCGTGGGGCCTGAAATCAGTACTGTGTCGCATCCGGCCTGCATAAGGCTTCGCGCAAGCGCATAGCCCTGAAGGCCGGAACTACGGTTTGTGATCACCCGAACGGGATCAAGAGGCTCTTCGGTGGGGCCGGCCGTCACAACGGCTTTTTTGCCCGTAAGGGTTTTGGGGGCAAGCGCCGCGGCAGCCAGTTCCACAATATCTTCCGGCTCCATCATGCGCCCTGCGCCGGTTTCGCCGCAGGCAAGGTTTCCCGCCTGCGGTCCCCAGATCATGACGCCGTCATCAGCTAATACTTTGACGGAGCGCTGCACCGCGGGGTTTCCCCACATCCGTGTATTCATCGCCGGACAGACCGCGAGGGGCGCCGCACGCGCAATGATTGCGGTGCTCACAAGATTGTCGGCAATCCCGTGAGCGGCTTTACCGAGGATGTCGGCGGTCGCGGGCGCCACAATCATGAGGTCGCACGCCCCGTGCGTGGCCGCAAGGTGCGGCATATCGCGCGTGAGGTTTTCAATGCCGACGGCGTGGCCGCAGAGCGCTTCAAAGGTTAAGGGCGTCACAAAGTGCGCCGCCGCCTCAGTCATGATGACCCTCACATCGGCTCCGGCTTTTTTTAGGAGCCTGACGAGTTCACAGGACTTGTAGGCGGCAATACCGCCCGTGACGGCAAGCGTAACGGAGCGGTTTTTGAGTGTGGGATAAGCGGGCACGGCAGGCAAACGATCGAAAAGTTAGCTGATGACGGCATTGTAGCGGGACAAGGCGGGCGCTTTTCGGGCCGGTGACGGATAATTCAGTGCGGCTGGCAGCGGCGCTGCTGTTCCGGAACGCGGCTGCGTTTCTGTGATTAATTCCTGAAGGAGAAGCAATGAGTACGCCGTACATCATGGTTTTGGGCATCGGGGTCGGCTCGCTGATCCTTGCCTGGCTGTGCGGGTACTGGAAGAAAAATAGCCGGAAAGCCAGTCAGCGGCGGACTTTTTGCCTGCGCTCCGGACAAATCGCATCATCCTCAGTGATCGTGCCGACATGACTCGTCGCAGCCCGCGCCCTTTCCACGACGCCCTCAAAGAATTCCGGGTGCTGCATATAGTACTGGAGCTGCTCCCAGTCGCGTTGGGAGAAATCAAGCACCACATTTCCGGACGGTGTCTGCAGGGATGCGTAGGTGCCGGGCCGTTTGTTTTCTTTTTTGATGCATTGCTGATTCCTTGTTTTCCTGCGGGTTCCGGCTTACTGCGCCTGCCGCAGAGCTTCCCGTTAGAACGGTACGTGGGTGGCTTGATGCCGCCCTGGACGCGGGCCTTCTTCGGCTTATGCCGGCCTTTGTGGAGACGCTGAGCCGGCGGCCGATGCTGCTTTCCTGCGACACGGGGCTCATGTGTCATCTCTTGGGTTTTACAAGCCCGGTGCATAACGGCCCCAAGGCCGGTGTGAGCTTTTACCGGGATCGCCAGGGGCACAGTGTGGATCTTGTGCTTGAGACGGACGGGAAGGTCTTTGCCGTGCAGATGAGTCCGTATAGCCCGGGAGCGGCCGGGCTTAAAAGCCTCGCGTACTTCCGGGAGAAAACAGCCGGCTGCAGTGAGGGTACGGTGATTTCCATCTATCCCGAGACAGCCGTTTCAGACGAAGACACCCGCTCTATCAGCCTCTGGTCAATCTGAGAGAGGCTCATTTATTCGCGGACTTAAATTCCGCAACGACAATGAGAAAGGCCCCGAGGCAGATTGCGATATCGGCCACATTAAACGCGGGCCAGTGCCAGCCGGCAAGATGAAAGTCGAGAAAATCGACGACGCTTCCCAAAACCACGCGGTCAATGGCGTTACCCACGGCGCCCGAGAGAATGAGAACGGAGGCCCACTGAAAGAAGCGGTTGGCGGTGCGCTTCATGGTAATAAGCGCAATCACCGCAACGACAGAGGCCATCGTCACGAAAAACGCGCTCTGCCAGCCGCCCGCGTCGCTTAAAAAAGAGAAGGCTGCGCCGGTGTTTCGGACGTGGCAGAGATTAAAAAAGGGGAGAACGCGGATAAATTCTCCCTCAAAAAAGGCCGCCTGAATCCAGGCTTTTGTCGCCTGATCAAGAATGAGAAAAACGACGGCCGCAGCCGCAAGAAGGCCAAACCGCCCCCACGAAACGGCGGGGGGATTTGACGGATTCTGACGGTCTGCGGCCTGCATGGCGCGTTAAGCGTAAAGACGCTTTTCGCCGGCACCGAAGAGGTTGACGCGGCACCTCGGGCAAAGGCCCGGATGTTCGGCGTCTTCGGTGGTGCCGTCAACGTAGTGCCAGCAGCGGATGCACTTGGTGCGCGGGCTCGGGGTCACGGTGACCGTGAGTTCCGCGTCGTCTTTTTCGGCCTTCCGGAGCTCACACTTTGAGGTCATCATCACAAAGCGGAGTTCTTCGCCCAAAGAGGCAAGGTACTGCCAGTCGCTTCCGGAGGCCGTAATGACGGCGTCCGCGGCAAGGCTCGAACCGATCTTGCCTTCGGCGCGCAGGGTCTCGATTTCTTTCAAAACCTTGGCGCGTGCCGAACGCACCGCCTCCCACTTTGCGAGAAGCTCGGGGGCGTTGGCGACTTCGGGCACCATGTGATTGGTTTCCGTGAAGATCGTGCCGCTTTCGTTGGGCGAAAACACGGCAAAGGCTTCTTCGGCGGTAAAGGACAGAATCGGCGCCATGAGACGCAGAAGCGTTGCCGTGATGTGCCAGAGCGCGGTCTGCGCGGAACGCCTCGGAAGGCCATCGGCCTTTGTCGTGTAGAGGCGGTCCTTCAAAACATCGAGATAGAACCCGCCCAGGTCTTCCGTGGCAAAGCTCATCAAGAGGGAGGTCACCAGATGGAACTGGTACGTCTGCTCAAGTTCGAGGATTCTGTCCTGCAGGGCGTCGACGCGTGCCAGGGCCCAGCGGTCAAGCTCAAGCATCTCACTGACCGGAACGGCGTCTTTTTTGGGATCAAAGTCGCTCGTGTTGGCAAGGAGGAACCTGAGCGTATTGCGGATACGGCGGTAGCTGTCTACAACGCGCGCGATGATGGAGGGCCCGATTCTGAGTTCGCTCGTGTAGTCGGTGCTTGCCACCCACAGACGGCAGATTTCAGCACCGTACTTGTTGCAGATTTCCTGCGGGCTCACGGTATTGCCGCGGCTCTTGCTCATCTTTTCGCCGTTTTCGTCCACAAGGAACCCGTGGGTGAGAAGGGCGTCGTAGGGCGGACGGTCGTCCAGCATCGTGCCGATGAGAAGCGACGAGTGGAACCAGCCGCGGTGTTGGTCGCTGCCTTCAAGGTAGAGGTCTGCCGGGAACTTGTTCAAATCATCCTTGTGGCTGCCGCGCATCACGGTAAAGTGCGTGGAGCCGGAATCAAACCAAACGTCGAGAATGTCACTCGTCTTTACGTACTGGCTGACTTCGTCGGCCGCGAGGAACTCTTCGGGCTTGGCCTTCACCCAGGCTTCAATGCCTTCTTTTTCGACGCGCTTGGCGACTTCTTCCATGATTTCAAGAGTCTTGGGATGCAGTTCACCCGTGGCCTTATTCATGAAGAAGGGAAGCGGCACACCCCAGTTGCGCTGACGGGAAATACACCAGTCGGGGCGGTTTTCGATCATGGCGTGCAGGCGGTTATAGCCCCAGCTCGGGAAAAACTTCGTGCTGTCAACGCCCTTAAGCGCGGCTTCACGCAGAGTCTGCGCGGAGGCCGGTTCCCCGAGAACGCCCTTGGTGTCCGCATCGGGCTTATCCATTCTCACAAACCACTGGGCCGTGGCGCGGTAGATCAACGGGGTCTTATGACGCCAGCAGTGCATGTAGCTGTGGTTCATCTTGCCCACGGCGTAAAGAGCGCCCGCGACACGCAGGGTGTCAACGATCTTAGGCTGCGCCTTCCAGATGAAAAGTCCTCCGAAAAGCGGGAGCCAGTCGGCGTAGACGCCGTTACCCTGCACGGGATTAAGGATCTCATCGTTGGTCATTCCGTGCTTTTTGCAGCTCACAAAGTCATCCACACCGTAGGCCGGTGCCGAGTGCACGATACCCGTGCCGGATGCGGCTTCAACGTAGTCTGCGAGATACACGGGCGAAAAACGCTTATAGCCCGGGTCGATATCGTACAGGGGATGGCAGAACCTGACACCCTCAAACTTTTCGCCCTTGGCGGTCGCAACAATCGTCCCGGTCTTTCCGTAGCGCTTTAAGGCGGCTTCGGTGAGGCCTTTGCCAAGGATAAGGTAACGGTCGCCGCAGTCAACGAGCGCATACTCCAGTTCGGGGTGCATGTTAAGCGCCTGGTTCGCGGGAATCGTCCACGGGGTCGTGGTCCAGATCACCGTATAGCAGGGCTTCTCAATCTTGTGCGCAAAGGCTTCTTCAACGCGCGGCTTATCTTCCTCGGAAAGCTTAAAGCCGATATCGATTTCGTAGCTTTCGGCGTCCTTATATTCGACTTCTGCTTCAGCCAAAGCCGACTGACAGTCAAAGCACCAGTTCACGGGTTTGAGACCGCGGTAGACGTAGCCCTTTTCCATGATCTTGGCCAAAGCACGGATTTCAGCCGCTTCCGTTGCGGGCCGCATCGTGAGATACGGATTTTCCCAGTCAGCCAAAACGCCCAGGCGCTTAAAGCCCGCTTTCTGGTGCTCAACCTGTTCGGCCGCGTAGGCGCGGGCCTTGGCGATCACTTCTTCCTTAGGCAGGCCCTTGCCGTACTTTTTCTCAATCTGGATTTCAATCGGCATGCCGTGGCAGTCCCAGCCCGGGACGTAGGGCACATCGTAGCCGGCAAAGAGCTTCGTTTTATTGATGATGTCCTTCAAAATCTTATTTAAGGCGTGGCCCATGTGAATGTCGCCGTTGGCGTACGGGGGGCCGTCGTGCAGAATGAATTTGCGCGCGCCTTTGCGGGCCTTGCGGATGGTCTGATACACACCGCGCTTTTCCCAGTCGGCGACCCAGCCGGGTTCGCGCTTTGCGAGGTCTCCCCGCATCGGAAAGGGTGTGTCAGGCAGATTCAGAGGATATTTTTTCGATGCTGCGTCAGCACCTTTGTCGGCTTTTGCCATGTGTTTCTCCAGGCCCCCTCGGGCTCTTCCGGATTGACAGTAAAACTTCAGGCGTAAAAGCATTACGCGCCGAAGCGGTGAATTTGAGAGTGTATTTCATCGGGGCGGTACTTTGCCATAGGCAAAAGCGCCCAGTTTGACGTTCAGGCTTCGACTTTGACGCCCAGAATTGCTTTGGCGCGCTCGCAGTCGGCAGAAATGGCGGCCGTGAGTTCCGGAAGGCCCGAAAACTTCTTTTCGTCTCTGAGTTTTTCAACGAACTCCACCTCGATGAGCTTACCGTAGGCGTTGCCCGTCCAGTTAAAGACGTGGGTTTCAAGAAGCCACCGGCCGTCGCTGACCACGGTCGGTTTGTTGCCGATACTCGCCACCCCCGGCCAGACGGAGCCGATCGCGTCAAGGCCCTTTACCCGCACCGCGTAAATGCCGTGCAGCGCCGGATGCGTTTTACTGCCCGGGGGGACGGCAAACATGTTGAGTGTGGGGAACCCCAGCTGCCTGCCGAGCGCCGCACCGTGCACCACGCGCCCGGTCATCGCGACGGCGCGCCCGAGCATCTCGGCTGCTTCATGGAGGTCTCCCAAGGCAAGCGCCGCGCGGATTCTGGAACTTGAAATCCTCTCCTGCCCGTGAAAAAGAAGGGGCGTCTTAAAGGTTTCAAAGTGATAGTGTTGCCCCAACTCTTCAAGCGTAGCGAAGTTGCCGCTGCGTCCGGCGCCGAACGTGAAGTTTTCCCCGACGCTCACCCAGCGGCACGCGAGGCCCTCGGCGAGAATGATGCGGGCAAATTCTGCGGGCGCCATTTTGGCCATCGCCTCGTTAAAGGGCATCACAAAGACGCGCTGAATGCCGCAGGCAACGATGTTCGCGAGCTTATCCCGCAGGGTTGAGATGCGGGGGAGGTCGGTCTCGCCGAAAAATTCACGGGGGTGGGGCTCAAAGGTAAGCACCGCGGGCATAAGGCCTCGCGCGGCCGCAGCCTGTCTGACTTCAGCCAGAAGCGCCTGATGCCCTCTGTGAACGCCGTCAAAGTTGCCGATGGCCACCGCGCAGTCCATGCGCGTAAACGGGCTCGGAAGTCCCCGGATGATGTGCAGCATATGGTTTGTGTGTTGCAAAGCCCGCGGGCTTTGCGCGAATAGAATCGGATGGGCAATTATATGGGGAGGGCGCTAAACGCAGAAACCGCCCGCGGGAGGAAGGGGGCCGGCGGGCGGTTTGTGATTTTGGGAAAAGTCCCGGGTCTTAGTCTTCGATGCCGATCATGACGTTGGAGGCCTTAATGATCGCGTAGGCCTTGCCGCCCACCTTAAGGCCAAGGTTTTTCGCGGAAGTCGTCGTGATGGAGGAGACGATCTTTTCGCCGGCGGCAGTTTCGATCATGACTTCGGAGGAAACGGGGCCTTCCTTGACTTCAAGGCCCCGCAACCGCCCGCTTGCCGCCCTTTTTCCGCCGGATCGGGCTGATGAAGTCTTTGGGCAATGCGCTGCCTTTGATTGCCGGTGTCTGCAGGGACTGGCACCTGGGAGAACCGGTGTTGCGGGAGATGTCTGACCGCACCGTCATTGCGATACCGCGCAGGCCGTTTGCAACCGATGCCTACGGAGCCCTGCCGCATACATTGACCGCTTCTGATCCTGAGGTTCCCGATCCGCTCAGGGAAAAGCTCATGGCCTGTCTCAGAGACACGCCGCAGGCGACGCAGTCTGAGGCAGCCAAAGCCCTGGGGGCTTGCGTCATTACCGTTAAGCGCCTTTTTGCCGGCCTGCAGAAAGAGAAAAGCGCCTGCGCCGCATCGGCAACAACCGCCGCGGCCTCTGGCAGGTACTTTAAAGCCCCGTCCGCCTTGGGCAGGGCCTGACGCGGGTTGTTAGAATGCCCGCAGTGCGGCCCCAAAATCAGGCAAAGTGCCGCACGGGCTCAGGGTTTCGCTCTGAGTCAGCCCATGCTTTGCCGGCCATTAGACCGAGAACCCGATGCATAAGATCCTAGCTTCCCTTTGTGCCGCCGCCCTTGCGGCCTTTACCGGTGTTGCCGCTCAGGCTGAAATCCCCGCGCAGACAATACGCCTGGCGCACACCGCGGCGGTTTCCCACGCGCACCATGAAGCCGCGCAGCTTTTTGCCAAAAATGTCTCTGACAGAACGAAGGGGAGGGTGAAGGTTGAGGTGTATCCCGCAGGCGAACTCGGAGACCAGCCGGCTTTGGCTGAGCAGGTGACCTTAGGCGCCATGGACATGGCTGTGGTGAGTCTAGGCAACATGGCGATGTACGATAAGAAACTTAACGCCATGACGGCGCCCTTTCTTTTTACCGATTACGACCACGCCCACCGCACGATTGACGCGTTTGTGATGGACTGGATGAATGCGGGCCTCTCGCAGCATGACGCCGTGGGCCTTGCCATGTTTGACTACGGCTTCCGGCAGACGACAACCAAGGGCGTGCCGATTAACTCCGCAGACGACTTAAAGGGCCTCAAGATCCGCGTGCCGCCTTCAACGGGCCTTCTTGCGGCCTTTGACGCCCTGGGCGCCAACACCCAGCGCATTGCGTACTCAGAGCTCTACACCTCCTTAAAGCAGGGCGTGGTGACGGGCGAAGAAAACCCGGTTTTCACAATCCTTGCGGATTCCCTCTATGAAACGCAGGATGAGTTGGCGCTCACAAACCACTACTTTGACTGCCAGGTGCTTTTGATCAACAAGATGCTCTTTGACGGCATGCCCGAGGAACTGCAGACGATTCTGAAGGAAGAGGCCGTCAACGCCCAAAACCTCACCCGCGAAAAAATCAGTCACGGGGAAGCCGCTGTCATTGAAGAGCTTAAAAAGAAGGGGATGCATGTGACGAACCCCGACCGTGCGTCTTTCGTAAAGAAAATGCAGCCCGCCTACGAAAAGGTGGGAGCCTTGGCGGGCACGAAAGAAATGAAGAATCTTCTTGATGCGGTTGCAAAAGCAAAGACCGCAAAATAAGAGGGTGGCTGCGTCATGGTGATGTTTGTCATCTTCGCCTCGGTGCTCGTTCTGATGCTTTTGGGCGTCACAACGGCCGTGACGATGGGCTTTGCCTCCGCGGCAACGTTTTTACTTGCGGGCGGGGACATGGCGCGGCTTTTTCTTGTGCCGCAGCGCATGTTTGCGCAGGTCTCAGGCATCACCCTCATGTCAATCCCGTTTTTCCTTCTCATGGGTAACCTCATGACCGAAGGCGGGGTGAGTAAAAGCCTTTTTGCCTTCGGACGCGTCAGCCTCGGGCACCGCTGGGGAGGGCTCTCCAACGCCGCGATTGCCGCCTGCATCGTGATGGCCGCGATGTCAGGCTCCGCCGCCGCGTGCGCCGCAGGGATCGGCATGATTGCCGTTGCGGAAATGAAAAAGTCCGGCTACGGGGAAGCCTTTTCCTGTGCAACGATTGCGGCAGGCGGCGCCTTGGGGCCCATCATTCCCCCAAGCATCACATTGATTCTTTACGCCGGGCTCACGCAGACGAGCGTCAACGCCCTTTTTGCCGCGGGCGCCGTGCCCGGGCTCATCATCGGGTTTGCCTTCATGCTGTGGTCCTCGTGCGTCTGCCGCATGAAGGGCTACGCCAAAACGCAAGCCGCCCCCTGGCGCGAGCGCTGGTACGCCTTTAAGGAAGCGTTTTTTGCGCTTTTAACGCCCGTTATCGTGATCGGCGGTATGTTTGCGGGGCTTTTTACCGCGACCGAAGCTGCGGCGGTCGCCTCCTTTTACGTGATGATTCTGGGGTTCTTTGTCTTTAAGACCCTCAAGGTCAAAGACCTTCCGAAAATCTTTTGGGCGACGGCCGAGCAGACCGCGAAAGTCATGTTTGTGATCGCGACGGCGGGCTTCTTCCAGTACGTTCTTCTTTATACCCGGATTCCCCAGGAAGCGATTGCCTTTATTTCGACGAGCTTCACTTCCATCGTTCCGGTGCTTCTCATCATCATTGCGCTTCTTGTGATCATGGGCTGCTTTATGGAAGGCACCGCGATCCTCCTGATTACCGTGCCGATTTTTGTGCCCCTGGCAAAGGCCTTTGGGTTTGACGTGGTGCAGCTTGGAATCGTGATGTGTATTTCGCTTGCGGTGGGCGTTCTGACGCCGCCCGTGGGGCTGAATCTTTATGTGATGGCCTCGATCTCAGGCGTGAAGGTCATGGCGATTGCCAGAGAGGCCCTGGGTTATGTGCTCATCATGATTCTCGGGGCGGCAGCGGTCGCCTTTATCCCCGAATTGTCGTTGGGCCTTGCGCGCCTCGTGCCGTAGGAGTAGGGAAGATGCAGACTTTGCTCGTATGGCTTAAGAAACTCGATCACGCGGTAAGCGTCACAACGCGCACAATCTGTATCGTGGCTTTGGCCGCGATCTTTGTGATGTTTCTTTTAAACGTCTTCGTGCGGTTTGTTCCGGTTTATAACTTCACGCAGACCGATGACTGGATTCAGTTGTGCCTCGTGTGGATGATTTTCCTGGGCGCCCAGGAACTCGTGCGCACCCGCAGTCACTTTGTGGTGGACGTTTTAACGGAACGGATGGCGGGCACGCAGACCGGTCGTTTTGTGAGGATTCTCGTCTGTCTCATTGAGTGCGTCACATACGCCGCGGTGTGCTGGTACGGGATTGTCTGGGTGATGCGCGCGCAGGCTTACATGCAGTCCATCCCGTGGCTTCAGATGCGCTGGGCCTATGCCGCGGTTCCGGTGAGCGCCTTTTTTATGACGGTCTACGGGATCCGCGACCTGATTCTTTCGGTGCGAAACTTCGTGCGCGGGCGCGAGGACATCGAAGTACTGGAAAAAGGATTCTGACAAAGATGACGCGCAGTTTTTGGATTTTTGAAGCGTTCCTGGCGGTGGCGGGCGTTTTGGCCGGCCTCATTTTTCACTGCATCTTTAAGTTTTATGTGAACCCCCAGATGCAGGATATCAACTGGACCTGGATGGGGTTTATCACTGTCACGATGCTGATTGCGGGTTTCCCCGCCTGGCTTGTTGCGAAGAAAACCTCGTGGCTGCGGCTTACGGTTTTAACCAACGTCTTTAATTTTGTGCTGCTTGCGCTTGTGCCCCTGTGGTACATCGCTTTCGGCAGCGACGGGATGGAGAAGACGCTCGCCTGGTACTTTTCCGCGGCCTGGGCTTTGTCGGGGGTTCTTCCGGCGATTTTTGCCTGTGCGGCGTTCGGGACCACGGTGGGCCGGGGCGTCTTTACGGGCGGCCGAAACTAGGCTGTTATTTTTCCCAAACGGGCTTGAAAGCCATCAGCTGCTTTCGTGCGGCGAGGACCTTCGGGCAGATTCCGATCAAGCTGGTGCATAATTCAGGCTAAGGAAAATAGTGTTGGAGAAATGATTCTAAAGACCGCGTGTATAAAACTTGTGCCTTTGGCTCAGGCTTTCCCTGTTCCGGCCGGAGCATAAAACGATCAAAACGGGCGGCGTAACTTTGCTACAATCCCCGCCCCGACGCGCAATGTTTGCGTCACGGGTTGTGCCACCGTAGTTCAACTGGATAGAACAAGCCCCTCCTAAGGGTTAGATCCGGATTCGAGTTCCGGCGGAGGCACCAATTCTGAGAGCCCGCGGGCTCTTTTTTTGTCCGGTTACAGCCGGTTCTCTGCGGTTTGGAGGCAGTTTGCCGTGTCAAGCGTTATTGCCGTCAAAGATCTCTCGTTTTCCTACACGGGGACCGCACCGTGGCTTCTTGAGAATATTTCGTTTACGGTGCAAGAGGGTGACTACGTGTGCCTGATGGGCGCCAACGGCTGCGGCAAAACCACGCTCATGAAGATGATCCTGGGCTTTATCGAGCCCGGCCGCGGCACGGTGACCGTGAATGCTCCCTTGTCGGGCTACGTACCTCAGGCCGATCCCGCGGCGATGAGCGCCTTTCCGATTACGGTCTCTGAGGTCTTAAAGGGCTATGCGGCACTTTGCAGGGCCGGCAAAGACGCAGCCGAGCACGTGCTCGCCACTGTCGGAATGGCCGCTTACCGCAATGCGCTTATCGGCACGCTCTCAGGGGGGCAGCGGCAGCGCGTTCTCATTGCCCGGGCGCTTTTGGCGCAGCGTAAGCTCCTGCTTCTTGACGAACCCTCCACGGGCTTAGACAAAAAGTCCGCCACCGACATCTATTCGCTTTTAAAGCACTTAAACGTGAGCCACGGCGTGACGGTTGTCAGCGTTGAGCATAACTTTGAGGCCGTGCGGGAAAACGCCACGAAAATCGTCGCGTTTGCCGAGGGGCATGCCCGGACGATGACGCCCGACGCCTATTTTGATGAGAAACCCTGGCTGGAGTAGTGCGCCATGACGGAACTCTTTTCCTATGACTTCATGCAGAGAGCGCTCACAGCCACCGTCTGCATGGCAGTGCTTTGCCCGGTGATCGGGATCTTTCTCGTTTTAAGGCGCACTTCGATGACAGGCGACGCCCTCGCGCACGCATCCCTTGCGGGCGTTGCCGTGGGCCTTGCGGGCGGCGTCAATCCCGTCGGGGCTTCTTTTATCTTTACGTCGGCTGCGGCACTTCTGATTGAAGCGCTCAGGGGCCTGTTTAAAAACTTTTCCGACCTCATTCTCACGATTGTTCTGGCGCTTTCGGTCGGCATAGCCGTAACGCTCATCACGTCGGGTGCGGTGCACGCGAACGCCGAGAGTTTTCTATTCGGCAGCATCCTCACGGTCACGGACGAAGACCTCGTGATCGTGGGGCTTCTCACCGCGGCGGCCCTTCTTCTCGGGGCACTGAACTACAACGCCCTGGTCTGCATCGCCTTTGACGAAGAGGCGGCGCGTGCCGCGGGCGTTAAGGTGCGGCTTACCGCTGCGGTCTTTGCCCTCATCTCTGCTGCGGCTGTTGCGTCATCGATTCGGGTGGCGGGCGTACTTGTGATGAGTTCGCTGCTCACGGTTCCCGTTGCCACGGCACTGCAGTTCCGGCAGGGCTTTGCAAGGACCCTTGCGGCAGCCATGATTGTGAGCCTCATTGACAGCGTGGGGGGGCTCATGCTTGCTGCAATCGTGGACGCGGCGCCCGGGGGCCTCATTGCGCTCACGTCCGTGGCGGTCCTTGCGTTCGTAATGACGGGGCGCTTCGTTCTTTACCGGCTGCGCCGCGGCAGCTCCTCATCCTGACGGTCGGTGTCGTATGGGTTATTGGGTAATAACCCTAGGTTATTTACCGTAGTCAGTGCGCCTAAAATCCTTCCTCGAGGTGCCTGTCATTTCCCCGAGAGGCGCCTGAAACAATGGGTCCGGCAATCCCAATCGGGCCCGCAACAACCAGAAGGAAGGAAAGTATGTCATTACGGATCAAAGCTCTCTCAGCCGCCTTGGGCGTAGCTATTGCGTCGCTCGCGTTTAACGCAATCGGCTGCTCCACGGTCATCGTCGGCAAGGACGTCAGTAAAACCGGCACGATCATCGTGGGTCACAATGAAGATAACGGCGGGCGCATTCTCTCGGCGCAGTACTGGGTGCCTGCAGCGACGCACGCCAAAGGCGAGATGATTACGTTTGAACCGACGGCCGCGAAGATCCCCCAGGTCGAAAAGACGTTCGGTTTTTACTGGTCTCAGACCTTCGATCCCAACGGAGCGAGCTTTTCCGACGGCTTTGTAAATGAAAACGGTGTAGTGATTGTCTCAAACGCCTGCACCGGGATCTACAAGGACGACATCATGCCGGTCAAAGACGGCGGTATCGGTTACGGTATCCGACGCCTGATGGCTGAGCGCGCCACAAGCGCCCGCCACGCCATTGACATCGCCATTGACCTTCTCACGACCTACGGCTATTTCTCCGAAGGCCGCACCTATACGGTCGCGGACGCCAACGAAGCCTGGCAGATCGCCATCCACCAAGGCAACACCTGGGCCGCCCGCCGCGTGCAGGACAATGAAGTTGTCTATATCCCGAACAACTTCATGATGGATAAGCTCGATGCCACGGATACGAAAAACGTGATTCTTGCGCCCGGCATGATTGAGCGCGCCATTAAAAACGGGCGCTATAAGCCCGCTGAGCCCGGCGTCTACAAGGACTTTAACTTCCGCGCGGCCCTGGCTCCCGCCGAGCGCCGTTCCGCCGACTACAACCTCTCGCGCAACAACCTCGCGTGGAAGAAGATTCTCGGACAAAACATCACCGATCCCGAGAAGTTCCCGTACGCCGCCGTTAACCCCAAGAAGATGGGCGTAGAGGAAGTGAAAGACCTTCTGAGAACGCATGAAAAGGGTATCGGCGCTGACGCCGGGTGGTACCACTACAAGGGACTGGGCCTGTGCCGTCCCACCACGCACGAGTCGGGCGTCTGGGTGATGAACGAAAATGCGCTTCTCACGACGGGGTACCGCTCAATCGCGCGTCCCTGCGAAACGCCTTATGTGCCCTTCTTCCCGCTTGCCAAGCAAGCGGAAAAAGCAGGGTTCCTCACGGCCGAAAAGGCGACTGCCGAACACTTTAAGGGAACGCCCGAACTCTTCAGCTTCAACCCCGACTGGCCCGTCTTTGCTTCCGTGGAGCTTGCCAACGCCCTCGAATATAAGCGCGGCGCCGACATGAAGGCAAACACCAAGTTGATCAAGGGCTTTGAAAAGGTCTGGGGCAAGAAGGCAGCCGAAACCGCCGCCGTTGCGCAGCAGATCTGCCGCTTCTCGCCGGAAAAAGCCGCGCGCTATCTGCACGCCTTTAATGCCGAAAGCTTTGACGCCGCAACTGCGCTTGCTCAGAAGGAAGTTGCCAAACTGATGCCGCACAAGGTTGTGGTTCTCGCAGACGTCATTGACCCCAAGAGCGATCAGAGGGTTGACGTGGTGCTTCTTTCGGACAAGACCCTTGACGCCACCAAGGTTGACGTCAAAAAGACCGTCGCGGGCGCGGGGCGGTCGTCGGTCACCACCAAGGTGACGCTTGATCAGCTCGCCAAGCCCGTTTCCACCCGCACCATGGACTTCAACAAGGACGGCAAGGCCGATATGGTCTTTAACTTTGCCGCGAAGGACCTGGCGAAATTCATGATCCCGGGGACGGTCTACGACTTCTGGCTTTACACCGTCAACGGCAAGACCCGCATCACGGGCTTTGATACGGCGCTTGTGGCGCCCGACGGCTATAAGCCTCAGAAGGCAAAGTCTGAAACGCACGACCGTTAATTGGCGTTTTCCCCGTTAACGCGTGAGCCCCGTTTTGCATGTACTGCGGAGCGGGGCGTTTTTTCCCGGTGAGTTTTTGCCGTGTTCGCGAACCGTGCCGTCTCAACATGCTTTCGGTAATCTCGGAAGTCATTGAGGAGAGAATACTGTTCGCGAAGATTGAAAAACACGAATCAGACGTATGGCTTTTCCTGCCGGACGAGTGCATCGAAGACTTGAAACTCAGTGAAGGAACGCGTCTCGAGGTCGTAAAGACCCCAGCCGGTTGGTGTCTGCGTGCGCTGCGGCTTACCAGTGAGAGTCTTGAGAAACGAGTGAGCAGGATTACGCCGGACAACCTTCCGGACCGGGAAGATAATCCGCCGAGAGGCAAAGAAATCTGGTGACGGTACTGGACTGCTCGAGTCAGACGGGGCTGCGCTCAGGCGACACTTTCCGATATGAAAATGCCGACAGCGCAAGCACTGTCGGCTAAGCGTTCCTCTTTGGCTGCATGCCCATATTACGGGCAGAGGCCTTCGGGCACAGTTGTCGGGTATTTTAGGGGCAGATTACGCTGACTGCAGCCCGCCCGTCAGTCATTCGCTTCTCACCGGCCGCATGGCGGTGAGCGTTTCAAACGCGGTCTTCATATCCTGTTGCACCAAACGTGTTTTCAGCTTAAAAAGACGGCGGTAAAGAGCGGACTTTTCAGCGTCGGGCGTGTACTGCGCGTCTTTGACGATGGTTTTGGTAAGAGCCGCTTTGGCGTCTGTGACGTCGCCCGCGGCAATTGCTGCAAAGACGCAGTTGGTGACGACGGCGCCCCCGGCGTTGCGAAAGCGCACAACGTCGGCAGCGAGCATATCGGCCTTGATCTGATTCCAGAGCGAATCGCGGCTGCCGCCTTCGGTCACCGTGATGCGGGTGAGCGGCACGCCCGCGGCGCGGTACGTGTCCGTGATTTCCATGTAGTCGTAGCCGATCGCTTCAAGCACGGCGCGCCACTGCACGAAGCGGTCATCGTCCAGGGTCATGTTCATAAAGCACCCGCTTGCGTGCTTTAACTCTCCGGCGCCTCCGGTGAGGTAGGGCAGAAACAGCACCCCGTTACAGCCCGCGGGCACGGTTAAAGCTTTTTCCGAGAGCTCTGTGTAGTAGCGCGGATCATCGGCCTTGCCGCAGATATTGTCCTTAAACCACCTGAGCGCCAAACCACCTGTGCGGATAAAGCCCCAGTAAAAGTAGGTGTCCGGCAGCGACCCGGAATTAAAAATGAGGCCGCTGCCTTTTTTAGAAAGTTCCGGGACAATGCCTTTGGTAGAAACGCAGAACATGGCGCAGGTGCCCGCAACATCCACTCCCTGATTGGCTTCAAAAACGCCGGCGCCGAGCATCGACTGCATGGTGTCACCGGCCCCCGCGCACACGGGAGTCCCCGCCGCAAGGCCCGTCACCCTGGCAATGTCCTGCGTGACCGTGCCCACAACATCCCAGGGCTTTTTGACGGCGGGCATAAAGCGCTTTTCAATCCCGAGGATTGCGAGCTGCTCGTCGCTCCAGCATTTTTCCTCGACTTTGTAGCCTAAGCCCCAGCCCGACATTGCGCCCCAGTCGATAAAGGCGTCTTTGCCCTTGAGACCCGCCAGATGCATGAGGATATACGGGGCGTTGTGCACAAACTTCACGCCCTTTTCCCGGAACTTGCGGGAGTTTTTGATAAACCACCGGGCAAAAAGCGCGGGGAACATGCAGTTGGCTTCCGGGTTGCCGGTCTCTTTGCCCCAAATGTCGAGGTTTTTGGCGTTGATGGCATCGGCGTCAGCCTGCGTGCGGCTGTCAAGGTAATTGATGTAGGGGGTCACGGCGTCGCCTTCAGCGTTTACGCCGCAGATACCGCAGATGATGCCGTCACCCATCACGGCGCGGATGTCGGCGGGGTCGTAGCCTTTGCCGCGGATTTCATCCGTGCAGCGCTTCATGCAGGTAAGTGTGATGCTGAGAAACTCATCGGGATCCATCTGTACCCAGCCCGGATGCGGGTAGTGCAGGGTTGTCGCGGCCGTTGCCTGCGCCAGGGGCGTCAACGACTCATCGTAAACGGCGACCTTCACGCTCTGGGTGCCGGCATCAAAGCCCATGTAAAGTTTGGCCATGACTGATCCTCATAAGTGTTCGCAGCCTGACTGCGGAAATTAAAAATCTACGGCATTTTACGTAGAAAACCGCCGGGAAACCGTAACCAGTTACGGCCGGTTTCAGACCGAGGTATCGATTTTTGCAGCGTGTGACGCGCTGTACCGGGTCGCAGGACCCGCACCGCACTGAATCAGAAGCCCTTTTTTGACGAGCTCGGCGACGTGATAGCGCACCGTTGCCATCACGGCGCGGCTTTCGTGCTGCAGGCCCCTGACGGTCACCGATCCCTTCATCTGCGCCTGCGTGAGGATAAAGTCCGCCAGGGGCGAGAGGCGAGGTCCTGCCGACCCGAGAAGCGTGAGCCGGTCCTTCACTTCAAGCATCTGCCGAGTAAGGCTGTCGGTGAAAAAGTCAAACCAGGGCTCCCACGCGGGGGCGGGGTGGGTGAGTGTGAGCTGCGTTGCGCGAAGCGCCGTGATAAAGCGTCCCTTGTCGTTATCCATGAGGCGGGTGAGCGACGCCGCAGAGGCCCAGCCGTAACCCTGCTGCAGCATGATTAAGACGGTCATGAGCTGACAGAGGCGGCCGTTGCCGCGGGCAAAGGGGCTCACTGCCGGAAAGACCGCGTTAAAGTAGGCAAGCGTCAGAAGCGGGTGCAGTTCCTGCGCGGTCAAGAGGGTATTGACGGTCGCGATGAGTTCGCGGGTTAATGCCGGAGCCTGACTTGCCGGTGCCGTTTCGAAAAAGAGGCTCCCCGGTGCCGCCCGCTCATCAAGCCCCGTTTTGTAGTCGCCTCCGCGCACCGTGCCGTCCGTCGTGTGCCAGAAAAGAATGCGGTGCAGTTGCCGCAGAAGTTCTTCCGTTAACGGCATTACCGCGTAGCTTTTGACAATGAGGTCAAGTGCATCGGCACAGCCCACGGCCGCTTCCGCGGCCTGCGTTTTGAGTTTCGTTTTTTTCACCATGAGCCGTGAGGCTTCCGGGGCCGTAAAGTCCGTGCCTTCGATTCTCAGACAGGCCGCCACGGTTTCGGCGGAGGCCGCCCGCGTCATGGCGGTGACGGCCTCGGGCTTCATCGCAAGTGCATCGCGCCAGAGCGTGAAGCGGAATTCGTCGATAGCGGCCAAAGGCCTTCTGTAGCGCCTGTCGGCCGTAAACGTCTCGGGACTTGCAATACGCATGGCTTAAAAATCCTAGCAGATACTCGCAGACAGAAAAATAACTCTTGGTCAGTGTTTAGCAGATATTAGCAGAATTGACTGTCCGTAACACGCATTAACACTTTGATTTCACGGTATAACACGTGAAAACGCGTAGTTTTGCGCACCGCCGATATAATGCGCCCTGTTTGATTAACAGAGTGCGCCGCAAGGCGTGCTTTACCTGTTGCCGGCCGCACCCTTGTGTTCCGGCATAAAAACGGAATAGACAAAAAAATGACTGAAAACGCAAAAGACGTGAAGACCGAAGAAGCCGCAAAGCCTGAGGTTAATCCCCTGGAACGCTCGCTCACCCTCAAGGTGAACAACGCCGAACTCGAAGCCGGTGTGGCCGCTGAACTGAAGCGCCTCGGCAAAAAGGCGAAGCTCCCCGGTTTCCGTCCCGGTCACGTGCCCACCGCCAAGGTTGCGGAAATGTACGGCTACGAAGCCCGTATGCGCGTGATGAACAACCTTCTTGACGCCGCCTACCGCAAGGCCGCGGAAGAAAGCGGTCTGCGTATCGCCGGCTTCCCGGAAATTGCGCCGGCTGAAGGCAGCAAACCCGGTGACGCCGAACTCGTCTTTACCGCCAAGGTCGAGGTTTATCCCGAATTTGATCTCCCGGACCTTTCCGGCCTCGAACTGAAGCGCTACAGCTGCGACGTCACGGACGCCGAAGTTGCCAAAACCCTCGACATCATGGCCAAGCAGCGTGCCACCTACTCGACCGAAGAGGGACGCGCCGCTCAGAAGGACGACCGCGTGACGGTGAACTTCAAGGGCATGAAGGACGGTGTGGCTTTTGAAGGGGGCTCCGCCGACAACTACAAGTTCATCGTGGGCGCAGGCATGATGCTGCCTGAATTTGATCAGGCCGTCGAAGGCATGAAGGCGGGCGACAAGAAGAGCTTCAACCTTACGTTCCCGGCGAACTATCAGGCCAAGGACCTCGCGGGCAAAGAAGTCACCTTTGACGTTGAATGCGTTGCCGTTGAAAAGGCCAACATCCCCGCCATTGACGATGAATTCGCAAAGAAACTCGGCATGGACGGCGTTGACGCCATGAAGGCCGAAGTCCGCAAGAACCTTGAACGCGAAGTCAAGGTCCGTGTGAGCAACCGCACCCGTGGCGAAGTGATGAACAAGCTGCAGGAACTCTGCACGTTCCGTGTGCCCTCTGCGATGATTCAGGAAGAAAGCGAACGCATGGCTCAGGCCATGATGAACGACTTCATGGCCCGCGGCATGCTCAGCAAGAAAGACCGCAACCGTCAGCTGCCGGCGTCGCTTTTCACCGAACAGGCCGCCAAGCGCGTTGCGCTGTCGATGTTTGTCGGTAAGCTCATCGACGAAAACAAGATCACGGCTTCCGAAGATGATGTGAAGCGCATCGTCAAGAACGTGGCCGAAGCCTACGAAGAACCGGCTGAGATGGAGAAGTACATCCTCTCCAACCCGCAGACCGCGCAGAACTACCACAACCTTGCTCTCGAAGAACGCGTTGTGGACTTCGTTCTCGGTAAGGCCAAGACCACCGACGAAAAGCTCGGCTTTGACGATCTGATGAAGAACCCGGGCAGCCTTTAAGGCTCAGCCCCTGCCGCAGAAAGCCTCTTTCGGGGGCTGCTGCGGCACAAGTCAGAGGTGACGGTGTGCGGCATAAACTGTCGCATACCGCCGCCAAAAAGGCGGACAATGAATGCTCTCGGTGACTGCTTCGTTATCCGCTTTTTCGCTTTTTTCCGGCAAACGCGGACGTAACGGACGGTCTGGTTCGTAATCCTTTGAAATAGACACAAAAAATGATCAATGCTCAGAACATGCTGATTCCGATGGTGATCGAGCAGAGCGGCCGCGGCGAGCGCAGCTTTGATATTTATTCGCGCCTTTTGCGCGACCGCATCGTGTTTCTGTCGGGGGAGGTTAACGACGAGAGCGCAAACCTCGTCATTGCCCAGCTTCTCTTTCTTGAGAGCGAAAACCCCGATAAGGACATTTCCCTTTACATCAACAGCCCCGGCGGCAGCGTCTACGCGGGGCTCGGTATTTTTGACACGATGCAGTTTATTAAACCCGACGTGCAGACGATCTGCGTGGGTATGGCTGCCTCGATGGGGGCGTTTCTTTTGGCCGCAGGCGCCAAGGGCAAGCGCTATTCGCTGCCCAACTCGCGCATCATGATTCACCAGCCGAGCGGCGGCAGCCGCGGCATGGCAAGCGACATTCAGATTCAGGCGCAGGAAATACAGTCGTTAAAGGGCCTTTTAAACGGCGTACTTTCCGAGCGCACGGGCCGCACGATTGAAGAAGTGACGCGCGACACGGACCGCGACAACTACATGAGCCCCGAAGAGGCGCTCAAATACGGTCTGATTGATAAGATTCTCACGCACCGTACTGAATAATTTCCGGGACAGACTGTTCAATGTTTGACAAGAAGAAAACCGACGATCTGCGCTGCTCGATCTGCGGGCGGCATAAAAACGACACCGAGGTGCTCGTCGACACCGGCCAAGGGATTTTGATCTGCGACCGCTGTGTGAAGGGCCTCATGAAGGCGATGGGCATCGAAGCCCCCGCGAAGAGTCCGGCTACCGCATCGGCGGCAACGGATTCAGAAGCCGCTGCGGCGGGCGAGATGAAGAGCGCGCAGGAACCGGCGGCACCCGAACTTGAGGGGAAGCTTCCGACGCCGCAGGAACTCTACGCGCACCTCAATAACTACGTGATCGGTCAGGAAAAGGCCAAGCGCGTGTTGTCGGTCGCTGTTTACAACCACTACAAGCGCCTGAGGCACGCCAACGACGACGGCGTCGAGCTTTCCAAGTCAAACGTGCTGCTCGTGGGCCCGACGGGGTCGGGGAAGACACTTCTGGCGCAGACGCTTGCCCGAGGGCTTAACGTGCCTTTCGCGATTGCGGACGCGACGACCCTTACCGAAGCCGGCTACGTCGGCGAAGACGTCGAAAACATCATCCATAAGCTTTTGCAGGCCGCCGACGGCAACGTCGAGCGTGCCCAGCGCGGCATCGTTTACCTCGATGAAATCGACAAGATTGCCCGCAAGAGCGAAAACCCCTCGATTACGCGTGACGTTTCGGGCGAGGGCGTGCAGCAGGCGCTGTTAAAGCTTGTGGAAGGCACGCTCTGCAACGTCCCCGCCGCGGGCGGCCGCAAGAACCCCCGCGGTCAGATGATTGCGGTGGATACAAGCAACATTCTCTTTATCTGCGGCGGCGCCTTTGACGGCCTGGAAAAGATCGTGCGGCGCCGGTCGGTGAAATCCGGCATCGGCTTTTCCGCGCAGGTAAAAAGCGAGAAAGAGGCCTCGCTCTCGGAACTTTTGCAGGACGTCGAGCCCTCCGACCTTGTGAAGTACGGCCTGATTCCGGAACTCGTGGGGCGATTGCCCGTGATTGCCGTGCTGCAGGAACTTACCGAAGAAGGCTTTGTCTCGATTCTCACCGAGCCCAGGAACGCCTTAATCAAGCAGTTTAAGGAGCTCTTTGCGATGGAAGGGGTGGAGCTTGAGGTCACCGCCGACGCTCTCAAAGCCATTGCGCATAAGGCGATGGAACGCAAGACCGGTGCCCGCGGCTTAAGAAGCATCGTGGAAGCGGCACTGCTGGACGCGATGTTTGAAGTGCCCGCCAAGCCCGAAATCGGCCGCGTGGTGCTTGATAAAGCCACGATTGAGACGGGCGCGCCCGTTGACATGATTGCCTGTCCCCGCAAGGACCCTGTAAAGCCTGAAGCATCTCAGGCGTCCTGATCCGTTTTTTTAACTTGTGTCGGGACGGCCTCCGTCCCGGCACAATGTGCCTCATTTTTGCCGTATTCGGGCAAGGTTTAAGCCCGTTTCCCTTTTATAGTCCATAGGTATCGGCGGGGAAGTTTTTTCCCCCTTGAAATCGGGGCTTTGAGCCCCAACATAGCCCATTACTGAAACTTTAGACGCTCAGTTTTTTGAGATTAATTACATGACAGAAAAAGAGAACAATGCGGGTGAAGTCCCGGGCGTGGTTGTCGCGCCGGTCCTTCCGATCCGTGACCTTGTGATTTTTCCGCGCATGATGCTGCCCCTGTTTATTGCGCGCCCCAAGACGGTGCGTGCGGTGCAGAATGCGATGAAAGGTGACAAGCGCATTGTGCTTGTCACGCAGCGCGATCCCAAGATGGATGATCCGAAGGCTTCGGACGTCTATGACGTGGGGACCCTTGCCACACTCATGCAGATGCTGCGCCTTCCCGACGGCACCTTAAAGGTGCTTGTGGAAGCGCACGGGCGCGTGCAACTCAGCGACATCGACGATAAGTCGCCTGAGATGACCTGTAAGGTGACGCGCCTTGACTCCACCGACATTGAAGGGACGGAAACCGAAGCCCTGCGGCGTGCGGTGGAAACGCAGTTCGTGAGTTACGCCAAGGAAAGCAAAAAGATCACCGACGAGGTGATCGCGGGCGTGAAGGCCCTCAAAGACGCCGAGAGCCTCGCCGACGCCGTTGCGGCTCAATTGCCGGTTTCCCTTGAAAACAAGCAAAAGCAGCTTGAAGAGCTTTCCGTGCGAAAGCGCCTCAACAATCTTTTGGGGCTCATTGCCGGGGAAGTGGACATCCTTGCCGTTGAAAAGCGCATTCACGGTCGCGTGAAGCAGCAGATGGACAAGAGCCAGCGCAACTACTACCTCAACGAGCAGATGAAGGCGATTCAAAAGGAGCTCGGAGGCGAGGAAGCGGCTGACGGCGACGATATCGCCAATTACAAAAAGAAGATTGCCGAATGCGGCATGCCCAAGGAGGCTCAGGAAAAGGCGCAGGCTGAACTGCGTAAGCTCCGGATGATGCAGCCCATGAGCGCGGAAGCGACCGTCATCCGCGGCTACCTCGATACGCTCGTGGAGCTTCCCTGGAAGAAAAAGAGCCGCGTGAGCACGGACCTTAAGAAGGCCGCAAAGATCCTGGACGCCGATCACTGGGGGCTTGAGAAGGTGAAGGAACGCATTCTCGAGTACCTTGCCGTGCAAAAGCGCGTCGATAAGGTGAAAAGCCCGATTCTGTGCCTGGTGGGCGGTCCCGGCGTCGGTAAGACCAGCCTCGGCGAATCCATTGCCCGCGCCACGGGTCGCAAGTTTGTTCGCATGGCCTTAGGCGGCGTGCACGATGAAAGCGAAATCCGCGGTCACCGCCGCACCTACATCGGGTCCATGCCGGGTAAAGTGATTCAGTCGATCACAAAGGCGGGGGTAAGGAATCCCTTGTTCCTGCTGGACGAAATCGACAAGCTCGGACGCGACTACCGCGGTGACCCTGCGGCGGCGTTGCTTGAAGTGCTCGATCCGGAACAAAACCGCACCTTCCAGGATCACTACCTCGATCTGGACTTTGATTTGTCGGACGTCATGTTTGTGGCCACCAGCAACAGCTACGACATTCCGCCGGCGCTTCTTGACCGTATGGAAGTGATCAATCTCTCCGGTTATACCGAAGACGAGAAGATGCACATCGCCGAAGAACATCTCGTTCCTAAGCAGATGAAGATGAACGGCGTCAAGCCCCACGAAGTGACGGTGAAGGCCGACGCGATCCGCGACATCATCCGCTACTACACCCGTGAGGCGGGCGTGCGCGGGCTCGAGCGCAGCATCGGCAAGATCTTCCGTAAGGTCGTGCACATGAATGCCGAAAAGGGCGACAAGAACACCAGTGAAATCACGGTGGACGCGAAGAACCTGAGCGACTTTTTGGGTGTCAGGAAGTACACCTACGGCGTAGCGCAGAAAGAACCCCAGGTGGGGCAGGTCAATGGGCTGGCCTGGACCGAAGTGGGCGGCGACATCCTTACCGTGGAAGCCGTGGTCTTCCCGGGTAAGGGCGTTGTGCAGCGCACGGGCTCTTTGGGCGACGTGATGAAGGAAAGCGTGGAAGCCGCGCGCAGCGTTGTTCGTGCGCGTGCCGCCAAGCTCGGTATTGAAAATTCCGCTTTTGCCAACACCGACTGGCATATTCACTTCCCTGAGGGCGCTACGCCCAAGGACGGGCCCAGCGCGGGTGCCGCAATCTGCACGGCAATCGTTTCCGCGATGACCAACATTCCGGTGCGTCCGGACGTTGCAATGACCGGGGAAATCACCCTCAGGGGTGAAATCCTTGAGATCGGCGGCTTAAAGGAAAAACTCCTCGCGGCTTTACGCGGCGGTATCAAGAAGGTGCTGATTCCTGAAACCAACGTCAAGGACCTTGCCGAGATTCCGGATAACGTCAAGACCGGCATGGAAATCGTGCCTGTGCGCTGGATTGATCAGGTTCTCGAAGAGGCGCTTGTGCGTAAGCCCGAGCCCTTAAAGACCGATTCGGCTGAAAAAGCGGCGACTGCGGCGCCGATTCCTGCCGCGGGCAGCAATGCCGTGTCGGGCACTCAGGCAACGGCACATTAAGCCTTTTATGCTCTGACACGAACGGGCTGAAGCTTTTTATCGGGCTTCAGCCCTTTTCTTTACTCTGGCGTCAGAACTGAGCGGCGTCATCGCCGTTGGGGGCTTCAGCCTTTATCACCAGATCCAGAACCTCGAGCGTCCACGTCTTGGCCTTCC
>OJOV01000651.1_pt1 | contig 35951 bp, 44 predicted proteins | sample 1598281 | NCBI WGS metagenome assembly OJOV01 (sample SAMN03922469, study PRJEB24848) | human gut metagenome | isolation source: stool sample | host: Homo sapiens | place: Germany | collected 2010-11
CTTTTCCACCGCGTCGACCTCCTTGGAGCGGCCCACGTAGGCAGGGTCGCGACGGCTGAGCGTAAACTCGGCCAGACCCAGCGGGTTGGAGCGGAAGGAGCTCGTCTCGCCCGAGGGAATGAGCTCGTCGGTCGTGGTGACCGGGTCCATGATCTTGGAGCACACCTTGAGCAGGATGTCGTCGCCGAGAGGCTCCATCGCGGGCCACGGCTTGATGTTGGGGCCCTCGACCAGCTCGTCGGCAGGCTCCGCCTTGCCAAAGCCCCAGTACACGCGCTTCTTGTACGGCGCGTCGTCAAAGGTGTACTCGCAGGCCTCGTCCCAAGTCTCCTCGGGCAGGTCGGTCGCCGGCGTCAGGACGCCGCCGTTGGCAGCCGTCGCCGCAATGGAGCGGGCGTCCATCAGGGCCACGGCGCTCAGCTGGCCATTACCCGGCTTGGAACCCTCGCGGTTAGGGAAGTTACGCGTGGTGTGGCGGATGGACAGACCGTTGTTGGCAGGCGTGTCGCCGGCACCGAAGCACGGACCGCAGAACGCCGTGCGCACGATCGCGCCAGCCTCCATGAGGTCGTAGATATAGCCGCGGCGTGTAAGCTCGAGTGCCACGGGCTGGCTCGTGGGATAGACCGACAGCGAGAACTCGCCGCAGCCGGTGTTAGCGCCCTTGAGCACGCGAGCAGCCTGGACCACGGAGTCGTAGTTGCCGCCCGAGCAGCCGGCGATAACGCCCTGCTGCACGTGCAGCTTGCCGTCGACGATCTTGTCGAGCAGGCTAAAGTGTGTCTTGCCCTCGCCGATCTTGGCGGCCTCGAGCTCCACCTCATGCAGGATGTCCTCGAGGTTCTCGTTGAGCTCGTCGATCTCAAAGCCGTTAGAAGGATGGAACGGCAACGCGATCATGGGCTTGATACTCGACAGATCGACTTCGACGCAGCCGTCGTAGTAGGCAACATCGGCGGGCTTGAGCTCGCGGTAGTCCTCGCCGCGACCGTGCATGGTCAAAAACGCGTGCGTGTCCTCGTCGGTGGCCCAGATGCTCGACAGGCAGGTGGTCTCGGTGGTCATGACGTCGACGCCGTTGCGGTAGTCGGTCGTCATGCTCGCGATGCCGGGGCCTACGAACTCCATGACCCTGTTCTTAACGTAACCCTTGGCAAAGACGGCGCGGATGATGGCGAGCGCCACATCGTGTGGGCCAACGCCGGGGCGCGGGGCGCCCGTGAGGTAGATGGCAACGACGCCGGGATAGGCAACGTCGTAGGTGTCGCGCAGCAGCTGCTTTGCCAGCTCGCCGCCGCCCTCGCCGATGGCCATGGTGCCCAGTGCACCGTAGCGGGTGTGGGAGTCCGAGCCAAGGATCATTTTGCCGCAGCCGGCAAACTTTTCACGCATGTACTGGTGGATGACAGCCAGATGCGGGGGCACAAAGATGCCGCCGTACTTTTTGGCAGCGGACAGGCCGAAGCGGTGGTCATCCTCGTTGATGGTGCCGCCCACGGCGCACAGGCTGTTGTGGCAGTTGGTGAGCACATACGGGATGGGGAACTTTTCCAGGCCGGACGCGCGGGCCGTCTGGATGATGCCCACAAAGGTGATGTCATGGCTGGCCATGGCGTCAAACTTGATCTTCAGGTTTTCGGCATCGCCGCTGGTATTGTGAGCCTGCAGAATGCTGTAGGCCATGGTACCGGTCTTGGCGTTTTCCACCGCAGCGGCATCAAAGCCCTTGGCGGCCAGTGCTGCCGGTGCGTTGCCGTCTGCCGGCACCCACTCGCCGCGGGCATAGTATGCGCCGCCGGTGCTGCATTTGATCATATCCAACATCTCGATTCGCCTCTCTTTTTCTGTTTCCCGCCCGCCGCAGTTTGCGGGCACTGCCCCGGCAGGACGGCCAGCGGCCCCCTGCCCCGTTACGATCACGGATCGTATCGTTTTTTTATTATAGCATGAAACCATGGAAAGAAAAAGCACTTTTTCCGAATGAACTGTGAACAGACCGCAAAGCCTCTCCATCCGCTCGACCGCAGCATGTGCATATCATCCCCTTTCCGGAATACAAGCATGAAAAAAGCACCCAAGAACCATCGTTCTCAGGTGCTTTTCTTCATGCCGCCGACGGGGGTCGAACCCGGTCCAGAACTTTTCCGGCGAAAACCCGGCATACACATCCAACGTACTTCCGTTAAATTCCGAAATCCACTTCTCCGGGAAGGAAACCGTAAACACGGTGCGAGAAATAGAAACGTGTTGCAAAATGTGTTATTTCTCAAGACTTTCCGGATCAAGAACCCTGCTGAGAACGTTGTCCAGGTCTGCGGCAGTCTGCACATCCTCGCCATGAATAAGATGCGCGTAGATCCCGAACGTGTCCATCTGGCGGGAGTGGCCAACCAAGGGCTTGACTTGTCCCTCTGGCAGCGTTTTTGCCAGTGATACGAACGTGTGCCGGAGATTATACGGCGGAACATAGTGCAGGCCGTTGGCCTCGCAGTAGCGCCGCCAATATTTTCTATAGGTGTCCTCACAGGAGATGCAAAACACGCTCTCCTGCCCGCCTGTCAGCTTTTTCTGTGCCTGCAGAATAGCGGCCGCACTATCGGTGAGTGCAAAGGCGCGCACAGCGTTGTCGTTCTTGCCGCGGGTTTCCTCGCCACGGGTGTTTATAGCTCGCCGGATCTTCACCCGGCCACCCTTAACGTCCTTCCAGCTCAGTCCGATCAGCTCACCCGGACGAAGGCCAGTCACAACGCTAAACCGGTACGCATTGACATAAGGATCCTCGATCAGTTTGCCGTCCAGGATCGTAGTGTCCACCTCAAAAAGTGTACGCAGATCCTCCGGCTGCAATATTTCTTTTTCCTTGGAGCGTGCACCCTTTGGCACATGCAGTTCTTCCGGCCGCAGAGTGGACATTTTGCTCAGACGCAGCCATTTGCAGAACATGGTCAAATCCGTGCACATGTTGGAAAGGTATTTTTTGCTCAGTCCTCCTGCAAATCCTTTGTTGATGATGGCTTGCAGCTGTTGTTCCGTCAGGTCTCCCACACGCCTCCGGCCAATGACTGGACGCACCCAGACGTTCCACCGGCTCTGGATCGGTTCCCAGTTGGAGCGGCTGGTGGTCAATTTCAGCTCGCCGATCCACTGCGGATAGGCTGCTTCTACCAGCATCCGAGTATTGCTGATGCCGTCATCCAGCCATGCGTCCGCCTTTGCATTGGCTTCACGCTGGCCGGTGCGGCCGGGCTTTGAGCTGGTAAAGGATCTGCGCACGCCATTCTTTTGGACGTTGATCTGCCAGCGCTGCTGATTCGGCAGCCAGGCTGCTGTGTTGGTTCGTTTTCCCATAAAATACACCTCCATGGGTACGCTTTGACAATCCTGCCCGGAGGTGGTACAATACAACTGCTGGATTGGATTGTTCCTCGTGAGCAAGCCATTCTTTCGCGCCCTGCCGGTTGCCGCCGGTGGGGCGTTTTTTATTCAAAAATCAGGATGCCTTCCGGCCTTCGCTCTTGCCGGAAGAGATATAGTGCTCATAGTATTTCTGGTTATCTTCGCCAAAAGCGGCAACCAGATCAGGATTATTTGCTTTGTAGGCGGCAAGGCTAAATGTACTGCTGCCCTGACGGCCCTCCTTCATGCCGCTGTTTACGAAATGCTCCAGATACTTCCACTGGTTATCTCCAAACAGGGCAGCCAGATCGGCGTTGTGCTCTTTGTAATACTGATAATCGTAAACAGGGGCGTATTTGCTGGTCAGCACATAGTAAGGCTGATTCGTCGGGTCGCTTCTGAAGTGACCCGAATACAGGGCTTTTTGATTGACGGTCTCTTTGCTTCCGTCCATATAGATGATATCCGCCTTAGTCACGGCAATCTCGTCGATCGTGCTGTTGTACCAAAGGCAATCCCATTCCACTGCTGCATTGTAAATTGCATTCTGAAGTTCGTCATCTGTCAGATAAGTAGTGGAATCCAACTGACCCTGCATCTTGGAATGATCAATCACGGACAGAACAGAGGACGGAGTGTAAGAATCAGCATAATAGGCATTACCGTCCTTGTCCAAAAAGATTCTATGCCCGTTGCGCTCTTCTGCGCCAAAGTAATAGTTCGTTGCAAGCTGCTGCTGTGCCTGGAACGGTCCAAAATCCCCCATGGACGCGGGAGAAGTCACCGTGTTTGCGACCGTTCGGTCAAATCTTGTCGGAGCAATCGGCCCTACTACCTGGGCCGTCACCGTCGAACGGCCGCTGATCGTGCAGGAAGTTCTATCACCGACCGCATTAAGCGGAACCAGCGTGAACGTAACGTATTTAATGGTTTTGTTTGAATTATTCCGGAAGCAGACCGTGGGGCTGACGCCGTCAAAATCGTCGACCGTAAAATAGACGTCGGTGAGCTCGACCGCAGGCTTTGCCGCAAAGGCACCGCATGCGAGAATCGTCATCAGCGCCAGTGTAAAAACAACGCCTAAAAGCCTTTTTACTGACTTTTTCATGATTCTCTCCTTTTTTCTGTTGAAAAAATCCCAGTTTTCTGCGATTTTTTCGTTTGTTTTCAGTTGTCAAAAGTTGTTGCAATTAACGCCGAATGGTTGTATAATGTTCTTGAACATAAAACCGAATCGGAGGATTGCCACATGACACGACAAGATTACATCAATGCCATTCTGAAATTGCTGGAAAAAGCCGATTTCCGTCAGCTGCGGCTTGTGTGGGTGTACGCAAGCCACCTGATCGGATGAGCCGCCAGCCACCATGCGAGGGAAGCCTTTACGGGCTTTCCTCTTTTTTTTGCGTCAGTTTTTCGGCCATGCGTTCCAGCAGTTCCCAGTCTGCCGGGCTCAGGCCTGCCAGCATTTCGATAAAGCGCTTTTTAAAGGTGTCGCTGTCATCCTTGGTCAGGTCAGCCAGAAAGGCCGCCACCTGCTCGGACTGGGTGTCCTGTACAAACATTTCACCCTCGCCTTCGCGCAGCCATGCTTCCCGGACGCCGAACTCCCGGCAGATGTCGCTGATCGTGCGATCGCTGGGGGCTTTTGCACCAGAGCAAAGTTCTGATGCAAAAGGTTGTGAGATGTGCAAGCGGTTTGCAAAATCCACCTTTTTCAAACCGAGTTCTTCAATGATTTTCTTTATACGCTCGTTCATTTGTATCACCTCCTTCTATTTCGGATTGTACCACGTGGGCGCTACTGTGTCAAGAATAAAATTTAGCTCAGCTAATAATTTTGTGCTTGACATCATAGCAGTGCTATGTTATAGTATAGCCAAGCTAAGGCAAACTTAGCCAACCAAGTCAACGAAAGGAGGTGAAGAGGATGAAGGACAACCCATTCAAAATCCCACGGGAAGCAAAAGCCGCCAGAGTGATTCAGGTCATTGAGACCGTCACTCTGGCGGGAGATGGCACGGATGCGAATCCGGTTTATGAAGTTCATCAGTACTGGACTCTGGACGGTGAACTGCTGGCAAAGAATGACCCGTTCAGTCAGGATGACGTTCATCCTGTTTCTTCTCATCAATAGCGAGGATTTCCCGGTACAGTTCTTCACGCTCGTGTCGGGCAATGTACCAGTCTTTCAGAAGCAACTCCAGAAGTTTGATGAGTTTTTGAGCCTCTCCGGGGTCGATATCAACGATCAGATTCACATCCTTTTCCATGTGTGCTCCAATGTTTCCCAAGCGCCTCACGCCGTTGAGTACCCGATACTGGTCGGCAGGAATTTTATCTTTGATCAGATCAATCTCTCCGGCAAGATTTCCGGACTTCACGCCCCAGAAATCCCGAACCATTCCTTGCAGGCAGCGACGCGATAATGTGGCAGATGCTTTTGGACTTGCATCCAGAATGGAGCAGGCTTCCATGTAATCTCTTCTGATTGCTTCCGGAATATAGTCTGGCAATGTTATCCCGGTATACGGTGGATAGTTGAACGAAAAAAGTCCCTTGCTGCTGGCAAGCTGTACGGAATATTCATGACAGGATGGACAGTAATGGTAAACCGCTACAATATCAGAAAGTATCGAATTGCATCCATATGGCCCATCGAAATCCTTTTGATCGAAATTATAGCTTATCCTACGTTCTTTCGTATTGTCGGACGCTTCATAGAACGCAACTCCACAATACGGACATTTGTATTTTTCAGACAACTTATAAACATCTCCCTTCTATCTAAGTATACCGCAGAAGGGAACACCCCACAACCCACCCGATGATGGCCGCGTGGCAGCGGCCGAAACCATTCCGGTGACGCCGCCGGGATGGTCGTGGGAGCCGCCCACAGAAAGGAGTGCTATCTATGGCACGCAAAAACGATTCCCTGAACCCCGCCATGTATGGCCTGACGCAGCAGGACGTGGAGCGCGTGATCCGCATCCACACCATGTGCAAGGACATGGACGAGGACGCATTCGAGCAGATGGAGACCGCTGCGGCATCCATCAATCTGGTGGCCAGTCTGAAAAAGCTGGACAGCCGCCCCGTGGCATGAAAGGAGGCCGCCCAGTGAACGGCCGCAACAAGCGCTGGGCAGAACAGCGTTGGGACAAACGCCAGCCGGAGCGGCTGGAACACATCCGCAAAAAGAAGGAGGATGAAAGCCATGAGAAAGCCAAGAAGCCCTTACCTGAAGCTGGCCCGCCTCATCGAGGACGAAGGGTTTGAGCACCGGGAGTTCGCCAAGCTGGTCGGCATGGGTGAAAGTACCCTGTCCACCCGCCTGAACCCGAAGCCGGAGCAAAAGAACAATGAGTGGCGTCATTACGAGATCACCGCCATTTGCAGGGAGCTGCACATCCCGCAGGAGCAGATCGGAGAGTATTTCTTCCCGAAGGTTGAGAAAGGAGCATGAACATGAAGGCAAAACTTTACATCGACAGTGAGGACTCGACCATCAAGATCGAAGGTGGTCCCAGCGACGTGCTGCATCTTCTGGTGTGCGCAATCGCCCAGATTCTGAAGAGCTATTTCCCGGACGATTTTGAGCGGCAGCTGGGCTGGGTGTCTGGATTGCTCTACAACACGATCCGCGAGCTGAAAGAGGAGGATGACGATGAAGATTAAGTCACGCGTATGGCACTGGCTGGCCGTGGCCTGCGGCAGCGTGGGTCTGGTGCTGGGCATGGGTGCCGAGGGCACCGCACAGACGGACGGCGCGATCAATGGCAACACCTTCACCACAGCGGTGGTGCTGGTCCTGCTGGGGCTGCTGTGCATGAAGCTGGGCTTCCTGGCGCAGGACCGTGAAGAACGGGAGGGCAAGGGCGGCCGCTATGGCAAAATCACCCGCAACCACGCCCGGAACCCGGAGTACCCGGAGAATCAGGAGCGCGGAGCATGAGCGATTACATCCACAACGTCATGTGGTACACCGTCTGGGATGCCAAGACCGGAGATCTGGTAGCATCCGGCACGGCGGCAATGTGCGCCCGACGGCTGGGGTATTCCAGCTCCGGCAGCTTTGCCAGCGCGGTGAGCCACTGGCTGTGCGATGGCCGCCAGCACGTCAAGTACACCATCCAGCGGGAGTACATCCCCCGCAGTGAGGTGGACAGCCTACCGCAACGCCGCAAGTACAAAAAACAAAAAGCCCGCCGGTGCGCCAACACCGACGAGCTGCAAGGGATGATGGATTCGTCAATCACATCACCCCGATAATATCACAAAATCGGAGGTTTTACAATGAAAGGGATCCTGATCGAGCCGGGCAAGGCCCCGGTGGTCACCGCCCTGCCGGACACACTGCAGGGCATCGAAGCCATGCTGGGCTGCGACTGCACGCAGGAGGTGCTGCCCAGCACCCCGGCGGTGCTGCTGTTCGGCGTTCTCGGCAAAGGGCTGAACCGCATCTATCGCGGCCATAACATCTACGGCACCATCCTCTGCTACGGCTGGAAGAACAACAGCCTTGTGCCCATGGGCAAGGGCCTGCAGGCCGAGATGCTGGACCGCCTGAAGGACACGGAGGTGAAAGTGTGACCACCTATATCTGCAAATGCGGACGGCGAGTGAAGAAATCCACCGATGCCAGTACCACTGGAAACCGCCTATCTGGTTACGCACCCGGCCATGAGTGCTGGGGATGCCCCTATGCCATGCCATACGGAGACTTTCAATGGGATGAAAGTGCTAGAACTGTCAGCCGGGAGACTCGGGGCTACGAGTGCCGGATGAGCAAGACCCTCACTTATGCGTCAGAGTTCGCTGGCTCTATCAAGGATAAATGCACCTGCCGAGTGCATAGTCTGGACTTCGACTTTCTGTCTCAGGTCTCCGCATGGATCAAAGACACTTATCCAGACAGAGAGATTTTCGGCTCATTTTCCAAAGATATTCGTGCATCGGACTATGGATCTGACGGGCGCTATTGCCTGACAATCACATGCACTCAGAATCTGAAAGGTGTTGCCGCAAAAAGAGAGCTGTTTGGTCAGTTTTTCAATCCGGATGGAAGCCGCAAGGACATGACACCGCAGCAGGAAATGGAAAAGATTCTTGCCGACATCAAAAAAGCAAAGGAGATTCTCTCATGTGCACCTGCCCAGAATGCGGATGCTGCTGTGACTACGGCAGAGAATGCTGTCCCGACTGCCACAGCGGCAACGCCGACCATCTCGGAGAGCGGGGCGGATGCAAGCGCATCGACCCCCGCGACATCCCTGCAGAACTGCGAATCGGCCCCTGCCGCATCGGCGGGCGGTTCTTCTGTATCAACAGCTGGTGCCATGCAGGACAAACCCCTGACCACCGTGCCGGATGAGATGCGCCCGGCGTTCGACTATTCCGGGCTGACCGACCAGACCGTGGATGCTCTGCACATGGCCGAAAACCAGTATATGCAGGGCAAAAAGATGGCCGAGACCGGCCTTCGCTGGATGGTCAACGCGGTTGCTATGGCACACGATGCGCTGTGTGGAGCCGTTGTCCAACAGTTGGACAACGGTGACAGTAGAGCTTGTCCCACTGTGGGACGAGCTCACAACAACCAGCACAGTGAAGATAACTTCCGGGCTTGGTGCTCCTCTATCGGTGTTAGCAAGTCCTCTGCCTACAGGCTTCTCAGTGTGTCTGAGAAATTCGGCAACATCCAGCTGGACGGCAAGTCCATCCTGGACGTCCAGCCTGCCACCCTGCTGTATGCCGTGGCAAAGCCCAGCGCCCCGCAGGAGCTAGTGGAGAAGGTCAAGAACGGTGAGGTCACCACGAACAAAGCCTATCAGGAAGCCCTTGCCCAGATCAAGGCCGAGAAAGAGCGGGCCGATGCTGCCGAGAAGTCCGCTCAGAACGCCCGCAAGGAAAATGCCTATTTCAAGGAGCTGGTGAAAAGCGCCGAAGCCCAGACCTCTAAGGACGCGAAAAGGCGGGAAGAAGCAGAAAGCCGCTATGAATCCGCTCTTGCCGACATCAGCGGCCTGAAAGAGCAGAACGCCAAGCTGAAAGAGCGCGCCGACTCTGCCGAAGCCCGGGAGGAGGAAGCCTGGAAGCTGAACGAAAAGTCCCAGCAACGGGCCAAGGACGCGGAGAACCAGTTGGTTGGTTCCCGGCAGGTGGCCGAAGCGGCCAGACTCCGGGGCGACAAGCTCAAGGCCGAGAACGACGCGCTCAAGAAGCAGCCCATCACTGCGGTGGTGGACAAGGAAGAGGTGGAGCGTCAGGCCAGGGAAATGGCCGCCGAGATGACCGCCGACCTGCGGGCACAGCTGGAACAGACCGCTTCCGGCAGCGAACAGGATGCCCACAGCTCCTATGACAACGTACTTTTGGCCGACCGTTCTTTCCAGAACATCGGCAAAATGGTGATTCCGTCCCTTCGCAAGCTGCCGCAGGAGCAGCGGGAAGCCGTCGCCAATCAGCTCATCCGTACACTGGGACAAATTCAAGGGGAGGTATCACAATGTCTGTAAAAATCACGGCGCTGGAAGCCGAAAACGTCAAGCGCATCAAGGCGGTGGCCTTTGCGCCGTCGCCCACCGGGCTCACCCTCGTGGGCGGCAACAACAATCAGGGCAAGACCAGTGTGCTGGACGCGCTGGCGTGGGCCCTGGGCGGGGAGCGCTTCCGCCCGGACGCCGCCCAGCGGGACGGCGCAGTCGCCCCGACGCACCTCAAGGTCACCCTGTCCAACGGGGTGGTCGTGGAGCGCAAGGGCAAGAACGCCAGCCTGACCGTCACCGACCCCACGGGCCGCCGCAGCGGCCAGCAGCTGCTCAACGCCTTTGTGGAGCCGCTGGCCCTCGACCTGCCCCGCTTCATGGACGCCAGCGACAAGGAAAAGGCTGACATCCTGCTGCGCATCATCGGCATTGGGGCCGAGCTGCACACCCGGGATCTGGAGATCAAGGGCCTGTACGACAAGCGCACCTTCACCGGTCAGCTGGCCGCCCAGAAAAAGCACTTTGCCGAGGAAATGATCTCCTACCCGGAAGCCCCGGACGAGCCGGTGAGCGCCTCCGAGCTCATCCGCCAGCAGCAGGACATTCTGGCCCGGAATGGCGAGAACCAGCGCCTGCGGGCCCAGTATGCAGAGCTTGAACAGCAGGTGCAGCAGTGTGTGGACGAGCTGAAGCGCACCCGGGAACGCATTGCCACACTGCAGCAGCTGGCAGATGAACTGGACGCCAAGCACACCAAGTTGTTCAATCAGCGGGAAACTGCAAGAAAGACCGTCTCCCAGCTGCAGGACGAATCCACCGCCGCGCTGGAAGCGTCCATCCGGGACATCGAAGAGACCAACCGCAAGGTGCGTGCCAACCTCGAAAAGGCCCGCGCCGAGGACGAGGCCGCCCAGTACGCCAGCGACTACGACAAGCTGACCGGCCAGATCGAGGACAAGCGTGCCGAGCGCATGGCCCTGCTGAACGGCGCCGACCTGCCCCTGCCGGGCCTCAGCGTGGAGGACGGTGTCCTTACTTACAACGGCAAGCGCTGGCGGGACATGTCCGGCAGCGACCAGCTGCGGGTGGCCACGGCCATCGTCCGCCGTCTGAACCCGGACTGCGGTTTTGTACTGCTGGACAAGCTGGAGCAGATGGACCTGACCACCCTGACCGAGTTTGGCCGCTGGCTGGAAGCAGAGCACCTGCAGGCCATCGCCACCCGGGTCTCCACCGGCAGCGAGTGCCAGATCATCATCGAGGACGGCATGGTCAAGGACGCCGTGCCGCCCGAAGAGAAGCCCCAGCCCCGGAGCTGGACGAAAGGAGCGTTTTAAATGAGCAAGTATGCAGTCACCAGCGGCATCCAGACCGCCCCCGTCAAAACCGTGCTGTACGGCCCGGAGGGCATCGGCAAAAGCACCTTTGCCTCCCACTTCCCGAGCCCGGTGTTCATCGACACCGAGGGCGGCACCAAGCGCCTGAACGTGGCCCGCCTGCCCCAGCCCACCAGCTGGGCCATGCTGCTGGACGAGGTGGCCGAGGTGCGCAAGGGCAGTGTACCCTGCGGCACGCTGGTGCTCGACACCGCCGACTGGGCAGAGCGCCTGTGCATTCAGGCCGTGTGCGCCCGCGCCAAGGTGAACGGCATCGAGGATTTTGGCTATGGCAAGGGCTACACCTACGTCAAGGAAGAGTTTGCCAAGCTGCTGGACGCGCTGGAAGAGGTGCTCAACGCCGGGCACAACGTGGTGGTGCTGGCCCATGCGGCCATCACCAAGTTCGAGCAGCCGGACGCCGTGGGCAACTACGACCGCTGGAGCATGAAAACCTCCAAGCAGGTGGCCCCGCTGCTGCGGGAATGGTGCGACATGCTGCTGTTTGCCAACTACAAGACCGTGGTGGAAAAGGCCGGCAGCGGCCCCAACGCCAAGAACAAGGCCAGCGGCGGCCGCCGGGTGCTGTACACCACCCATCACCCCTGCTGGGACGCCAAAAACCGCTTTGGCCTGCCGGAGGAGCTGCCCTTTGACTACGCATCCATTGCAGCCTGCATCCCCGGAAGCAGTGCCCCAAAGGCTCCCTCCCAGAGGGAGCTGTCACCGCAGGTGACTGAGGGCGTTCCCGCGCCGAGCGCCGGGGCCGACATCCTACCCAGCCCCGCGCCGCAGCCCCAGCCGCCCCGCGAGGAAGTGCCGCCCGCCCTGCTCACGCCGGACCTGATCGCGCTGGGCGTGCCGGAAAAGCTGGCCCCGCTCATGAGCGCCAACAACGTCACCCCGGAAGAACTGCAGGCCGTTGTGGGCCAGCGCGGGTATTTCCCGGAGGACATGCCCATCCGGGATTACCCGGCTGATTTCGTAGAGGGCTGTCTGGTGGCCGCATGGCCCCAGGTGCTGCAGATGGTGCTGGACAGCCGTGATCTGCCGTTTTAACCCTCTCACCGCTTCGGTCTGGTCTTGCCAGCGCCTTGCGGAGCTCCCCCGAAGGGGAGCCAACCCTCTCACCGGGCCCGTCCGCCTGGCGGCGGCGCAGCCCCGGAGCTCCCCCGAAGGGGGAGCCAAGAATCAATGAAGAAAAGGAGTTTTACTTATGAATGACATGAACACTGAAGGCCGCGCATTCGGCTGGGATGACGAATTTACCAACGAACAGCAGGAGTTCGTCCTGCTGCCGGAGGGGGATTACCCCTTTGAGGTCACCGGCATGGAGCGTGCCCGCTATGAGGGCGGGGCCAAGCTGCCGCCCTGCTCCATGGCAAAACTGACCCTGCGCATTTATGGCGGAGCCAAGGGCGACACCACCGTGACCCACCGCCTGTACCTGCATACCAAGACCCAGGGTCTGCTGGGCGCGTTCTTTGAGAGCATCGGCCAGTGCAAGCGCGGCGAGACCTTCCGCCCCCGCTGGAACGAGGTGGTAGGCAGCAAGGGCCTGTGCCGCCTCGGCATCCGGGAGTACACCAAGCAGAGCGGCCCCCACGCAGGCGAGACCGGCCAGAGCAACGAGGTGACCCGCTTCCTGCCGCCGCCGGAGCCCACGGCCGCGCCTGCCCACGGCTGGACACAGGGGGCGTTTTAAATGGCAAAGACGCAAGCCCTGCGCCCCTACCAGCAGGCCGCACGGGATGCCATCCACACCGAGTGGGAGAACGGCCACACCCGCACCTTGCTGGTGCTGCCCACAGGCACCGGCAAGACCATCGTGTTCGCATCGGTGGCCGCCGATCAGGTGCGTGCCGGGGACCGGGTGCTCATTCTGGCGCACCGGGGCGAGCTGCTGGAACAGGCTGCCGACAAGCTGCAGCGTTCCACCGGCCTTGTCAGCGCCGTGGAAAAGGCCGAATCCACCTGCCTGGACAGCTGGTTCCGGGTGGTGGTGGGCAGCGTGCAGACCCTGCAGCGCACCGCCCGGCTGGAACGCTTCCCGCAGGATTATTTCGGCACCATCATCATCGACGAAGCGCACCACGCCATCACCGACGGTTACCGCCGCATCCTGGACTACTTCAGCGGGGCCAAGGTGCTTGGCGTCACCGCCACGCCGGACCGCGGCGACATGCGCAATCTGGGAGAGGTGTTCGACAGCCTGGCCTTTGAGTACAAGCTGACCGACGCCATCAAGGAGGGCTATCTGTGCAAGATCATGGCTCAGACCATCCCGCTGCAGCTGGATATTACATCCGTGACCATGAGCGGCGGCGACTACGCCGTGGGCGACCTGGGCACAGCCCTTGATCCGTATTTGGAGCAGATCGCCGCCGAAATGGCTCGGCGCTGCAAGAGCCGCAAAACGGTGGTGTTCCTGCCGCTGATCAAGACCAGCCAGAAGTTCCGGGACCTGCTCAACGCCCACGGCTTCCGGGCTGCCGAGGTCAACGGCCAGAGCGACGACCGCAGGCAGGTGCTGGCCGACTTCGACGCCGGCAAATACAATGTGCTGTGCAACTCCATGCTGCTCACCGAGGGCTGGGACTGCCCCTCCGTGGACTGCGTGGTGGTGCTGCGGCCCACCAAGGTGCGCAGCCTGTACAGCCAGATGGTGGGGCGCGGCACCCGCCTTTCCCCGGGCAAGACCGACCTGCTGTTGCTGGATTTCCTGTGGATGACCGACAAGCACGAGCTGTGCCGCCCGGCAGACCTGGTCTGTGAGGACCGCACTGTGGCCCGCCAGATGACCGAGCATCTGGCCGAGACCGGCTGCCCGGAGGACATCGAGGAGGCCGCCGCCCAGGCCAGCGAGGACGTGGTGGCCCAGCGGGAAGAAGCCCTTGCCAAGCAGCTGGAAGAGCAGCGCCGTAAAAAGGCAAAACTGGTGGACCCGCTGCAGTACGAAATGAGCATTCAGGCCGAAGATCTGGCCGGGTATGTGCCCGCCTTTGGCTGGGAGGCCGGTCCGCCCAGCGAGCAACAGACCGCCGCGCTGGAAAAGCTGGGCATCCTGCCGGACGCAGTGGAATCCGCCGGCAAGGCCGCCCTGCTGCTGGACCGCCTGAACAAGCGCCGGGACGAGGGCCTGACCACGCCCAAACAGATCCGCTGTCTGGAAAAGTACGGGTTCCAGCATGTGGGCACCTGGAGCTTTGAGGCCGCCCGCCACATGATCGATCGCATAGCGGCTCAGGGCTGGCGCGGCGTGCCCAAGGGCGTGAACCCCCGCACCTATACCCCCGCTGCGGAGCCGCCTGCTGCAGACAGTCCTTTTGATTTTGGATGGTAACGTGAATGGACAATGCGAATGAACTCAAAGAAGCGCTGGATTTTCTCAGCCCGTCCGCCCTGACCTACGACGAATGGATCCTGGTGGGCATGGGCCTGAAGGAAGCCGGCCTGCCCGTGGAAGCATGGGAACAGTGGAGCGCCCGGGACGGGGGCCGCTACCACAAAGGCGAGTGCGCCAAGAAGTGGGCCAGTTTCCACGGCGGCGGGGGCAGCCCCGTCACGGCCAGCAGTATCTTTCAGCTGGCCTATTCCAGCGGATGGAGAGGCCCTGCCGGCCATGCACTGGACTGGAACGACGACATCTCCGCCGGGACGAACCACACAGACGGCCAGCTGGTAGACCCCCGTTGGGTGGAAGCCCACGATCTCGCCCTGCCGGAACAGTGGGACCCTGTGGACCAGCTCAGGCGCTACCTGCAGGCCCTGTTTGAAGAGGACGAGTATGTGGCCTATGTCACCGAGAGTTTCATGGCCGACGACAAACGCCGCCCGGCCAAGGGCAGCTGGACCCGCACCGCCGGGCAGCTCCTTGCCGAACTGGGCACCTGCGGCGGGGATCTCGGCAAGGTGCTGGGTGACTGGGACCCGGAGGTGGGTGCCTGGATCTGCTTCAACCCCGTGGACGGCACAGGCCGCAAGGACGCCAACGTCACCGCCTACCGCTACGCCCTTGTGGAGTGCGATAACATGGAGCTGGGCAAGCAGCAGGCCATTATCAAGCAGCTGGAGCTGCCCTGCGCCGCGCTGGTGTACTCCGGCGGCAAGAGCGTCCACGCCATCGTCAAGGTGGACGCCCCGGACTATGCCGAGCACCGCAAGCGGGTGGATTACCTCTACGCTGCCTGCCAGAAAAACGGCCTGACCATCGACCAGCAGAACCGCAACCCCAGCCGCCTGAGCCGGATGCCCGGCATCCCCCGCGGTGACAAGCGGCAGGTGCTTCTGGAGACCAATTTCGGCAAGAGCTGCTGGGACGAGTGGGTGGACTGGCTGGAAGCCGAGACCGACGACCTACCGGACACCGAGAACCTCGCCGCCGACTGGGAGCACCTGCCCCCGCTGGCAGACCCGCTCATCTTCGGGGTGCTGCGCAAAGGGCACAAGATGCTTCTGGCGGGCCCCAGCAAGGCCGGCAAGAGCTTTGCCCTCATCGAGCTGTGCATCGCTATTGCCGAGGGCAAGCCGTGGCTGGGCCAGTTCTCCTGCGCCCAGGGCAAGGTGCTGTACATCAATCTGGAGCTGGATCGGGCCTCCTGCCTGCACCGCTTCAAGGATGTGTACACCGCCATGGGCCTGCCGCCGGAGCACCTGAAAAACATTGACATCTGGAACCTGCGCGGTGCGTCCGTGCCCATGGACAAGCTGGCCCCCAAGCTCATCCGCCGGGCCCAGAAAAAGGGCTACATGGCCGTGGTGCTGGACCCCATTTATAAGGTCATCACCGGCGACGAGAACTCGGCCGACCAGATGGCAAAGTTCTGCAACCAGTTCGACCTGGTCTGCCGTGAGCTGGACTGCGCCGTCATCTACTGCCACCACCACAGCAAGGGTGCCCAGGGCGGCAAACGCAGCATGGATCGTGCGTCCGGCTCCGGCGTGTTCGCCCGTGACCCGGACGCCATGCTGGACATGACCGAGCTGGTGCCTACCGATGCCATCCGCCAGCAGCTGCACAATAAGGCCGCCTGCCGGGTCATCAAGGCCATGCTGGACAAGCGCGGCCACGCCGATGCCTACGGCCCGGACGATGCCCTCAGCCGCACCCGGATGCTGGCCATCGCCAAAGAGAACCTTGGCCTTGCCGACCTGCGGGCCATCGACGCCGAGGTGGCTGCCGCCGAGAAAAAAGCCGACGGCATGACCGCCTGGCGCATCGAGGGCACTCTGCGCGAGTTTGCCCGGTTCGACCCGGTCAACCTCTGGTTTGATTACCCGGTGCACAAGCCGGACAGCGGCCTGCTGGAAGATCTCCAGCCGGACGGTGATTTCCGCACCCTGGGCAGCCGCGGCGCATCCAAGCGCTGGGGTGATAAGGCCAAGGTGACCAAGGACAAAAAAGCCGAACTGGACACCGCCTTTGAAGCCTGCACCATGGACGGCGAGGTGACCGTCTATGCTCTGGCCGAATACATGGACCTAAAGCCCCGCACCGTCAAGACCCGCCTGAAGGATGACGGGCGGTTCTGGATCGACGGTGAGAAAGTTGGACGCAAGGAACCCGGCAGCAACGGTTAAACGATTTGTAATTTTTGCAATTACAGTTTGTTGTAAAAATGCAGTTATAGCCGCTATTTTGCACGACACGAAAAACTGCAATTTTGCAGTTATAGCCGCTATGACTGCAGATTTTGCAGTGCAAAATAGCCTATATATAATAGCTAAAACTGCAACTGCAATTGTGATGGGGTTTCCCGAAGGATGGGGCGACCACAGCCCCCATCCATTCGGAGACCCTCCCCATCACGTTGGCGAACTGAAAAAAGAAAAACGAGGTGAACCCCATGTACACGCAATTCTTTATCCCCATGCAGCCGCCCACCACCACCCACAACGCAAAGCAGCTGCACGCTTACATGAAGGGCGGCAAGCCCTGTGCCGTGCTGCATGACAGCCCGGAGCTGAAACAGACCCGTGCCAAGCTCCATGCCCATCTGGCACCCCACGCCCCGGCAAAGCCCATCCCTGCCGGCAGACCGGTGCGCCTGCTGGTCAAGTGGTGCTTCCCCTCCGAGGGGCGCAGGAACGGTGCGTGGCGCACCAGCAAGCCGGACACTGACAACCTGGAAAAGGCCCTCAAGGATGAGATGACCCGCCTGCACTTCTGGGACGACGATGCCCAGGTGTGCAGCGAGATTGTGGAGAAGTTCTGGTCGGACCCCTGCGGGGTGTTCGTCCGGGTGGAGGAGCTGGCATGACCTACGAAGAGAAAAGACGCTGGCTCAGTCGGTACGGGGACGCTATGGTAAAGGCCAAGCACCTGCGAGATGATTTAGATGAAGCAGAACGTGACACCGGTTGTACCACGCAGCAACTGACCGGAATGCCGGGCGGCAGCGGTGATGGGCAGAGTCTGGCACGAACTGTAGAACGTATTGAACGAGCCGAGAAAGCCTTGAATGCACAGATCATGCTGTGTGATGATCTCCACGCCGAACTTATGGCCCGACTGGAGGATGTGGACGACCCGAAGGATTACGAGGTCCTGCGGCTGAAGTATCTCCGCTTTCAGGACTGGGAGCAGATTGCACAGAAGATGAGCATCTGTGTACGGCAGGTTTACCGTCATCACCGTAAAGGTGTGGATGCTTTGGAACTGTGACAGATGTCAGTAAAACGTCAGTACGACGTCAGTGACATGTCTTTGATTTCATGATAAAATAGTATCATCGCAAGAGCCCGCAGGAAAGGTTTACTCCCTTCAATCCTGCGGGCTTTGTGCTGCCCGGCTGCGACAGGGGAACACACATTTACCGACCAACAGCCTGAATGTACCAGCCGGGCACCCTTTGCATATTTCTGCCGTCCTCCGGGGCGGCTTTTGTTTTACCTGAACCATGAGAGGTGGTGACGTGTCCAACGAAAAGAATCTTATCCCGAACTCCGAGCGAAGCCCGACAGAGCTGTCTGAAATGGGCAAGGCGGGCGGCATTGCGTCCGGCAAGGCACGCCGCCGCAAACGCAGCATGAAGGAAGCCGCCGACTATTACCTCAGCCTGCCGGAGACCGACCGCCGCCGGGTGAATGCCCTGCTGCGGGATGAGGTAGACCCGGAGGACGTGGATAACCAGATGAGCGTGGTCATGGGCATGGCCGAAGCCGCAAAGCGCGGCGATGCCCGCGCCGCCGGGGTGCTGCTGAAGATGCTGGGCGAGGAAGCCCCGCAGGAGGACCCCGGTGCAGACGCACTGGAAAATGCCCGCAAACTGCTTGGAGGAATCGACAGTGCCATTGACTGAGTATCAGCAGGCGTTTCTCCGCAACTGCTCCCACCGCTGGAACATCAAGACCGGGGCTACCCGAAGCGGCAAGACCTATCTGGACTGTGCCGTCACCATCCCGCAGCGCATCCTTGCCGCGCGGGACGAGGGCCTGCTGGTCATGCTGGGCAACACCCTGGGCACGCTGGAACGCAACGTGCTGGAGCCCATGCGGGCGCTCTGGGGGCCGGATCTGGTGGGCATCGTGCGCACCTCGGCTTCCGGCAACATCGTGCAGCTGTTCGGCCGCAAGGTGTATGTCCTCGGTGCCGACAACAAAAAGCACATTGCCCGCATCCAGGGCGCGGCCTTCGAGTACGCCTACGGCGACGAGATCACCACCTGGGACGAGGGCGTGTTCCAGATGCTGAAAAGCCGTCTGTCCTGCCCGCACTCCCATTTTGACGGCACATGCAACCCGGAAAACCCGCAGCACTGGTTCAAACGCTTTCTGGACAGCGACGCCGACATCTATTGTCAGGCCTACACCATCGACGATAACCCTACACTTCCGGCCCAGTTCGTAGCCGATCTGAAAAAAGAATACACCGGCACGGTCTACTATAACCGCTTTATCTTGGGGCAGTGGATGGCCGCCAACGGCGTGATCTACCGCCTGCTGGCCGACAGCCTTGCCGCCGGAGATAGGCGTTTTTTCTGGCCTGTGGACAAGCCGCTGCACCCGTGGCGGGTGCGCATCGGGGTGGACTTTGGCGGCAACGGCTCCAAACACGCCTTTGTGGCAACGGCCATCCTACCGGGCTGGTCCGGCGTGGTAGGGCTGGCATCCCAGCGCATCGACCCTGTGGCGCAGGATGCCGACTTTCTGGCCGACCGGCTGCTGGAGTTCTGCATGGCTGTCTTTGCCCGCTGGGGCGAGATCCAGTACATCTTCTGCGATTCCGCGGAGCAGACGCTGATCAATCACATCCGGGCAAGGCTCCGGCGCTGCAAACTGAGCTGGCTGGCCGACCGGGTGGAAAACAGTGCCAAGATCCGCATCAATGACCGCATCCGCCTGACCTGCATCCTGATGGGCGGCGGGCGTTTCTGGCTGCTGCCGGAGGCGGCCACCCTCCGGGATGCCCTTGCCACGGCCCTGTACAGCGGCAAGCACCCCGGCGTGGACGAGCGGCTGGATGACGGCAGCACAGATATCGACACATTGGACGCTTACGAGTACACCATCGAGCGCGATTTCAAGAGGTTGACCAACACATGAACATCACCGCATTTCTGAACTACCTGAACAAGACGCGCGGGTGGGCCATCGATACCGACTACTACGGCCACATCGAGACCTGGCGGCAGTGGTGGCAGGGCAGCGTGCCCAAGGTGCACACCCGTGCCGCTGAATACGCAAACGGCACCAAGAAACGCCCTATTGCCTCCCTGCGGATGCCGAAACGGGTCTGCGAGGACTGGGCAAACCTGCTGCTGAACGACCGAACTACCTTCCAGATCAAGGACGCTGCCACCGCCCGGTATCTGCTGGGCGACGATGAGCAGCAGGTGGGCGGCCTGCTCCGGGAGCTGCACTTCTGGCGCAATGCCAATGCTCTGGTGGAACAGGCCTACTGGTCCGGCACCGGTGCCTTTGTACTGAGTGCCGAGAATCTGACTGTCGTGAAAGGGAAAGCCGTCCCCGGCCCGGATACCCGCCTGAAGCTGGACTATGACCCGGCTTCCTGCATCCTGCCTCTGCGGGTGGAACGGGGCATCGTGACCGAAGCAGCCTTTGTCTCCGAGTGCATGATGGAGGGCAAGCCTGCGGTCTATCTGCAGACCCACACCGGCAATGAGACCCGGCGCACCATCCGCAACGAGTGGTTCCGGGTAACGGATGGAGTTTCGGGTGCTCCGGTGTTTGAAGCGCTGCAGGCCCCGCCGGGTACGGCAGAAAGCATCACGGTGGAGGGTTCCCCGCCCTGGTTTGCCCTGTTCAGCCCGGCAGCAGTCAATAACCTTGACGGTGGCACAGGGCTGGGCATGAGCGTCTTTGCCGAAGCGCTGGCCGAGGCCCAGGGCATCGACCTTGCCTTTGACAACTACCGGGAGGATATCCGGCTGGGCCACAAGAAGATCTTCTACTCTGCGGACATCTGCCGCAAGGTGGTGGATCAGGAGGGCGTGGAGCATTCTATTCCACCCGATGACGATGTGCAGAGCCAGTTCGTCACCCTGCCCCAAAAGGAAGGGAGCCTCGACCAGTCCAGCGAATACCACGAATACAACCCTGACCTGCGGGTGGAGCAGAACCACAAGGCTGTGCAGGATATGCTGAATCTGTTCAGCTTCAAGTGCGGTCTGGGCTGCCACCGGTACAATTTCGAGCTGGGCAACGTGACCACAGCCACCGAGTACAACGGCAGCCGTCAGGATCTGGTGGCCAGCGCCAATAAGAACCAGATCCCCATTGAGGGGGCGCTGGTGGGCATCGTGCGGGCCATCCTGTGGGCAGCAAAGAACCTGCAGGGGGCAGCGGTGGACCCCGACACCCCCATCTCTGTGGACTGGGACGACAGCTACATCACCGATGCCGAGACCCGGATGAGCCAGATGCGGGACGATGCCCTGAGCGGCCTTTTGCCCCGGTACAAGTATCTGTCTGCCCGGTACGGGGTCAGTGAAGAGGATGCCCGCAAGCTGGCACAGGAAGCTGCTGACGAAAACAAGCAGCCTGAGCTGAGCTTCGGGGGTGTCTGATGCTGGCCCCGGACTATCTCGACCACGCACCCGACCGGCTGGTGCTGCTCTGGCAGCAGGTCGAGGACGATATCCTGCGGGACGTGGCCCGGCGCATCTCCAAAATGGACACCATGACCTCCACGGCCAACTGGCAGCTTTGGCGGTATGAGCAGACCGAAGCCCTCCGGCAGGACGTGGTGAAGAAGCTGGCCCGGTACACCGGCAAGAGCGAAGCCGAGATCCGGCGGCTCATGCAGGAAGCGGCCACCCGGGCCATGGAAGCTGAGGACGAGATCTACTATCACTACGGCAAGGAGCCCACGCCCTTTGCCGAGAATGAGACCCTGCAGGCCCTGATCAACGCCGGTTACCAGCAGACCGCCGGAACCTTCCACAACCTGACCGCCACCACGGCCAACACCGTCAGCGGCCAGTTTGAAGCCGCTCTCGACCGCGCCCATCTCAAGGTGAGCAGCGGTGCGTTCGACTACAAGAGCGCCGTCAAGAGTGCGGTGGACAGTCTGGCCGACACCATGAAGTACGTCACCTACCCCACCGGCCACACCGACACGCTGGAGGTTGCCGCCCGCCGGGCGGTGCTCACCGGGGTCAACCAGACCGGTGCAAAGCTGCAGGTGGCCCGGGCCGATGAGATGGGGGTGGAGTTCTTCGAGACCACGGCCCACGGCGGGGCCAGGCCTTCACACGCCGAGTGGCAGGGCAGGCAGTTCCACCGGGGCGGCGCTGTAGACTACATGGGCAGACATTACCCGGACTTCGAGGCCGCCACCGGCTACGGCACCGGGGCCGGGCTTTGCGGCTGGAACTGCCGTCACACCTTCTTTGCCATCTTCCCTGAGCTGGGTGCACCGCCTGCATGGACGCAGGAGAGCTTGGAAGCCCTCAACGCCCGGGACATCGAGTACAACGGCGGCAAGTACACCCGGTACGAGATCAGCCAGATGCAGCGGGCCCGGGAGCGCACCGTGCGCAAGTACAAGCGCCGCTATCTGGCTGAGGATGCCGCCGGGGCTGACACCACCGCCAGCGCGGTGAAGCTCCGGCAGGCCCGTCAGGAGCTGGCCGACTTTATCAGCGTCACCGGCGGCAGAGTGGACAGCGCCCGGACGAGCGTGGCCGGGTTTGGCAGGAGCGAGAGCAGTAAGGCCGCGTGGGCGGCGAAAGGCTATGAAAAACAGCAGAAAGATGCTATAATCATTGAGAACCTTCGCACCGCCGCAAAGCTGCCCAAAACCGCTGCGATCCACCTGAAACCCACCGCCATCAACATTGACAGCCTTACATTTGACGATGCGCACATAAATCAGGAGCGCTCCCACAATGTCAGTGAAAAGCAGGCTAAACAGTACATCCGGGATGCAAAAATCTCTGTCACCGTCTGGAATGGCCAGTTTGAGCGATACTATGGGGCAGAAGGTTCAGCGTATGTCCGTACAGGAACAAACGAGATTCGCACAGCATTTAGCCGTGACCAATATGATGAAAACACGACTGCTTTGGTTAAGGAGATGAAAAAGAATGGCCTTCTTGGGTAATGTAGAATACAGACCGGATGAAACCGGAACCGCCGCAAGCGTCAAGTGCCCGCTGGTAGACGATTGGACAGACCCCATTGATTGCATGGAAAATCAAGCTGTCATTGACAGCTGTATTCCTGCCCGGTTCAAGGTGAAGCCCGACTGGAAGAAAATCTGTGAGGCCTGCCCCTTCCGGGACTACTGATACAACCAAATACCGCAAGCGTCTTTGCTCGTTTGAGCAGGGGCGCTTTTTTCATACCGTTTTAGCTCAGATGGAAGAGCGCCGGTCTCCAAAACCGGATGCCGCAGGTCCAAGCCCTGCAAACGGTGCCATCGCAGAGGGCAGTGCGTACCCTGCCCAAAGACCGATTGCTGACAGAGAACAGCGTAAACAAACTGTGGTCTGTCCCAAACGAAAGGAGTTTATCCCATGAAGCGTGAAGACGTGAAGAAACAGATCCCCGGCATCACCGAGGAACAGCTGAACTGGATCATGGCCGAGAACGGCAACGATGTCAACCGGGAAAAGACTGCCGCCGAGCAATACAAGAGCCAGCTGGAAAACGCTCAGGCCCAGCTCAAGACTGCCCAGGACGGCCTTGCCGCCTTTGATGGCAAGAAGAAGCCCGAGGAGTACGAGGCCGAACTGGCAAAGCTCAAGGGCGATATGCAGGCTCAGGCTGAGGGCTTTGCCTTTGACAATGCCCTGAACACCGCCATTCTGGGAGCCAAGGGCCGCAGCGTCAAGGCAGTCCGGGCACTGCTGGATCTGGATGCCCTCAAGGGTTCCAAGGACCGTTCCACCGATATCTCCAAGGCGCTGGAGGAAGCCGCAAAGGCGAACCCCTGGGCCTTTGGCGAGGCGGCAGAGGGCGGCGCTGGTTCCGTTCACGTTTCCAGCGGCAAAGAGCATGGCACCCCGCCCGCCGGGGATGTTGACCCCGTGACCGCTGCCTTCAAGAAGATGAACCCCGATATCAACATCGAATGAGAGAAAGGATATTCTTATGGCACATGAAGCACAGGTCCGCTATTCCAATCTGGTCGACCTCAAGCTGCGCAAGACGCTGGTGAAGAAAGTCGGCGTGATCTGCAACAACCGCTACGAGGGCAGCCCCAAGGCCGGTTCCGTCAAGGTCCCTGTCCGTGACACTGAGGTGGCTGTGAACGACTACGACAAGGTCAAGGGCGCAAAGCAGACCAGCGGCGACACCACCTACCTCACCGTCAACATCGACCACGACAAGGCAGTGAACGAGATCATCGATGGTTTCGATGCAGAGAGCGTTCCCGGTGATCTGGTTGCCGACCGCCTGGACAGCGCCGGTTACTCTCTGGGCCTGCAGATGGATTCTGACGGCTCCGTGGAGCTGACCACCGCAGGCACTGCCTTCGGCAATACCACCGCCCTGACCGAAAAGACCATCTACGCCAACGTCGTGGATGCTCGCACCCAGCAGTCCTCCATCGGCGTGCCCACTGCAGGCCGCTGGCTGCTGGTCTCCCCGGACACCTACGGCCTGCTTCTGAAGAGCCCCGAGTTCATCAAGGCTTCCGACCTGGGTGACGCAGTCGTTCAGACCGGCGCTGTGGGCAAGATCGCAGGCTACACCGTGTTCGAGGATTCCACCCTGGGCGAGAACGTCGAGTATGTGGCCGGTCATCCCAACTGGTTCGCCGTCATCGACGAGTGGGCCGTTCCCGTCCACCTGCAGGATCTCTCCGGCTCCGGCGACTTCATCGGCGCATCTGCCGTGCAGGGCCGTAAGGTCTACGCCTACAAGGTCACCAAGGCTGCCGCCATCCTCGTCAAGAAGCACGTCTAAGGAAAGGAGCCGCCATGCTGTACTGTACCTATGACGAATACCAGGCGGCGGGCGGTACGGTGCCGGAAGCGGCCTTCTTGGTGCTGTGCAGCCGGGCGTCCCGCCTGATCGACAGCGCCACCTTTGGCCGGGCAGAAGCCCACGCCGCCGGGTGTGAGGACTGCCGCCAGATGCTGGCCGACGCCTGCGCTCAGATCGTGGATCTGTTCGCCGCACAGGCCGCCGTGGGTGCGGTTCCGGGCGCGGCAAGCGTCTCCAACGACGGATGGAGCGTGAGCTTTTCGGCAAACAGCAGCCTGTCTGCAGCGGTGCGCACGGAAGCATGGCACGTTCTGGAAACCGCTCTCGGCGCAGACCCTCACGGCCTGCTGTACAGGGGGTGCTTCTGATGCAGGGCACTGTCACCGTGGTCAACCTCATCCACGACACCGCCGCCGAGACCGACACGCCGGTGTGCTGGGTGTTTCCGTCCTGCAGCTGGCGGGAGCGGCGCGGTTCTTCCGGCTCCGGCACCGCCAAGGACCCGGAGCGTACCACCCATGTGCGCATCCCGGCGGGGCTTTGCACGCAGGGCTATCTGCCCTATGCCCAGTGGGCGGCGCTGCCTGCCGCCGAAAAGCGCAGGCACTGGACGCTGAAACGCGGCTGGAAGCTGGTGCAGGGCGCGGTGACCACCCTGACCGCCGCCGAGTACGCCCACCTCGAAAAAACGCACCTGTGCTGCACCGTGTCGGCCATCTCGGACAACCGGGAACCGCTGCTGCCGCACTGGCATGTGGAAGGGAGCTGAGAACATGAGCGAAATGATCCCGTTCGGGCCCGTTGCCCCGTCGGCAAAACCGAAGTTTGACCCGCCGGATGGGTTCCGGTATCAGACAGACGGCATCCAGATGCAGCTGTCGTGGCGGCCGGACTTCGGCGCGGAGAAAACCGCCGCTCTGCAAAAGGCACAGTATGCCCTCGCACAGGAAGCGGCCAAGCTGATCGACAGCTATGTGCCCTTTGCCACCGGCACCCTGAAGAACAGCGTGAACCTCGCCAGCAAGTATGACGAGGGCCTGCTGGTGTATGACGCGCCCTATGCACGCAAGCAGTATTACCTGCATGAGCAGGGCACTTGCCTGCACGGAGAGACCGGCCTGCGCGGCTCCTACTGGGGCCAGCGTGCCATTGCCGACCACAAGGACGAGCTGGTCAAGTTCGCCCACAACGCCGCAAAGCAGTTCCTCGGAGGTGAAAAATGAGCGAAGTTAAACCCACCATTGCCGCCCTGCGGGCGTGGCTCAAGAGCTGCCCGCTCATCGCCGAAGAGCAGGAGGCCACCGGGGCCGCGTTCCGCATTGCAGGGCTGGATGAGGACGCCACCGCCTTTTCCATCGAGGACAGCCCCGGCGACCCGGTCCTGACCAAGTATTTTTCCGGGCGGGATATGGCAAAGAATTACCTGTTTTTGTCCCGGCGGGAGTACGGCGAGGCAGACGTGCTGGCCATCCAGAACAGCGGCTTTTTTGAGCAGCTCACCGACTGGGTGCTGGCGCAGAACGACTGCCACCACCTTCCCGCACTGGAAGCGCCCCGCCAGCCCCTCGGCGTGTCCGTCACCTCCACCGGCTACATCGTCACCAGCAGCGCGGGCAGCTGCCGGATGCAGATGCAGCTGCGCCTGACCTACTACCAGCCCAAATGAAAGGAGTTTTGCTATGACCGTAGCAGAAGCCATTACCAAGTCCGGCATCACGCCCAGCGCGTCCTATACCGGCATCGAGACGGCGGACGACTTCGTGTTTGCCATCCAGACCGAGAGCACCCAGAGCAAGGAGACTGACTGGGTGGTCTGCGCCGACCACGTCAAGGAGCACAGCGGTGCGCTGAACGCCACCACCAACTCCGACACCTTTATCCGCACCGGCCCCACCGACACCAAGAGCGCTGTGCAGCGCACCCTGTCGGTCACCGGCAACCGCTGCGTCGGCGACGCGTTCCAGGATTTCCTGCTGTCCCGCAAGATCGTGTTCGGCACCGGCAGCGATGTCATCGTGCCATACATCTACTTCAGCCTGCGCACCGGCAAGGGCGAAAAGGGCAGCTGCTCGCTGATCGTCACTTCGGATGTGGGAGGCGCTGCCGGTTCCCCGGCCACCTTTGCCTGTGACGTCAAGGGCATCGGCACTCCGGACGAGTTTGCCTATACCGCCGCTGGCTGATCTTCCCCGCATCTTTCCCCGCTCCGCCCGGAACGGGGATTTTTTATGCCGTGAAAACAGTTCTCTCCGGGGCAGCACCGGAGCACGGCCCAACGAAAGGAGCCAGAAAATGGTTATTTGTGGACAGGAATTCAACTTTTCCGTGCTGAACGCCAACGACATGGACCGCTTCGAGGATGCCAACGAGCGGATGCAGCAGGCGGGCCGGGCCGAAGAGGAACGCTTCAACCGCGGCGGCGTGCGTCTGGGCGACCATATGCGTGCACAGGCGCGTCTCGTGATGGCCTGCATTGACGAGATCCTTGGCGCGGGCGCATCTGCCCGGCTGGGTCTGGATGAAAACAATGCAGCGCCCATCTATGACGTGCTGGACGCCATCAACGAGGCCTGCATGGCCGAAAAGCAGCGCTATACCAGCCGCATCCCCAAGCCCCAGCCCATGAACCGGAAGCAGCGCCGGGCAGCGGCAAAAGCGCAGCAGCGCACCCAGACGGCGGGGCGCATCGTCAGCCAGCAGCCTGTGAGCTTCCCGGCACAGCCGCCCGCCGCCCGGATGGTGGAGCGGGTGGACAAAGCCGCCCGCCGCAAGGCCCTGCTGGCAGAGCTGGCGGCGCTGGATGACTGACCTGCTGACGGACGCCCTGCCCACCGTATGGCACGGCAGGCGCATTGACCCGGACTTCCGGCACATGGTGCGGCTGTCCGCCGCCTACAGCCATGGAGAGGTGGAGGCTGACCCGGTGGCCTTTGCCCTTCAGCTGTGTGGGCAGTTCTACACCGAGCGTTTTTCACCCTCCGACCTGCAGGAAAAATACCGATGGCTCATCGAGTTTTACCGCGCCGGAGAACAGGCCGCAGAACCAACGGCAAACACTGCCGCCAGCAGGCCCGACACCGGCCCGGCGTTCGACTACCGGTGCGACGCGCCCTATATCGTGGCGGCGTTCCAGCAGGCCTACGGCATCGACCTGACCACCGAAAAGATGCACTGGTTCCGGTTCCGGGCATTGTTCGCCGCCCTGCCGGAGGACACCCTCATGGCGAAGATCATGAGCTGGCGCACCATGGATCTGGACGACTACGAGGGCAGCATGCGGGAGCATTACGCCGCACTGAAAGAGCGCTTTGCTCTGCCTGCCGCCTTGAGAGGGGGTGCCGCCGTTGCCCAGACCGTTGCCGAACACGACGCCGCGTTCCTCGCACGGTTCCGGCGCTGAGCGGGTGCCGGTGCCCTGCCCCTACTGCGGCAGGCCCCTGCCCGTGTGGGCGGTGCGCACGGCCACGGCATCCGGCGTGTGGGTCAAATGCAAAAATCCCTCCTGCAAACGGGAGGTAGAGATCAAACTGTAAAGCCTGTGCCCTTGTGCCCGCGCTCTGAATGAGAGGTGGACACATGGCAGATTTCAGCATCACCGGCGAAGTAAGGCTCAACAGCGACCCGGCGGAAAAGAGCACCAGCAAGTGGACCGTTGCTGCCGGAAACATGATCGCGGACTTTGCAAAAAAGGCTGCATCCGAACTGGGCAAGGTGGTCCAGAGCGGCGTGGACTACAACGCCAGCATGGAAAGCTACCTGACCAACTTCAAGGTCATGCTGGGCAACGAGGAACTGGCCGCCGCCAAGATTTCCGAGCTGCGCAAGATGGCGGCATCCACGCCCTTTGCCCTGTCCGACCTGACCGAGGGCACCCAGATCCTGCTGCAGTTCGGCATCGCAGCGGATGACACCACCGACGTGCTGAAACAGCTGGGCGACATCTCCCTTGGCAACGCGGACAAGCTGCAGACGCTGGTGCGTGCTTACGGCAAGATGTCCAGCGCCCACAAGGTCACGCTGGAAAACGTCAACATGATGATCGACGCGGGCTTTAACCCGCTGAACCAGATCTGTGACGCCACCGGCGAGAGCATGTCCGACCTGTACAAGCGCATCTCGGACGGCAGGGTCAGCTTTGAAGAGCTGCAGTATGCAGTGCAGGCCGCCACCAGTGAGGGCGGGCAGTTTTACAACGGCATGCTGGAAGCCAGCCAGACCTTCAGCGGCCGCATGTCCACCCTGAAGGATAACGTGGCCGCCCTGACCGGCGAGCTGACCAGCGGGCTGTTTGCGGCGCTGGGCGACCTTGTGGTGAAGCTCAACGACGTGGTCACCTCCTTCCTCGACAGCGACGAGAAGATGGCCCAGCTCAAGGACACCATCGGCATTGCTACGTCGGTGGTCGCGGCGGCGGGCGCGGCGTTCCTGGCTTACAAGGGGTATGTGGCGCTTGCCACGGCTGCCGAGGTCGCGCACACCGTTGCCACCACGGCCATGACCGCAGCCAACGCTGCCGCTGAGGCGGGAGCAACCGGTCTGGCTCTGGCACAGGCCGCTTTGAATGCGGTGATCTCCGCGAACCCGGTGGCCCTGCTTGTGTCCGCACTGGCGGCTCTGGCAACCGGCCTTGTGACGGCCTACAAGACCAGTGAGACCTTCCGCAACACAGTAAACTCCGCATTCAGCACGGTCAAAAACATTGCCCAGAGCGCCATCGGCACGGTGGTGGACTGGATCAATGATCTGGTTGCAAAAATTGAAGGAGCAGCGGCAGCACTGGCCAACCTGAAGAACGGCATCGGTGCTGCGGCGGATGCTTATAACACCGCCTACAACAACGCCATCAACAACTATAATCAGCGCAAGAGCGCAAAGCAGTGGGACAACTCCCACAAAGACCTCGAATGGGACGATGACAACGGATGGGTGCCGAAGGGCACAAGCAGCTCCGGCAACGGCAGCAGCCGCGCCGGGAGCCAGACAGCTGCGAATCCTTATCCGGCCATCGCCAGCGGAGCCAAGAAAGCCAGCAAGGCCACGAAGGAAGCTGCTGCCGAAGTGGTCAAGTCCATCTCGGACACCACGACCGAAATCGACGGCAAGATCACCCGCACCACCGAAAACATCACCGAGACCCTGTCCAACGGCAGGACCCAGCAAAAGCAGGTCATCACCGAGACGTCCCGCCAGATGGTGGACGGCGTGCTCAAGGACATCAAAACCATCACCGAGGTGGACGAGAAGGGCAAAAAGACCGTCAAGCAGACCATGGAGACTGTGCGGGAGACCGCCAAGACGGTCACTTCCACCTTCGAGACGCTGGCAGACGGGGTCAAGACCACCACCCAGACCGTCACCGAGACCCTGACCGACGGCACCGAGACCCAGAAGCGGGTCATCACCCAGACCTATGACGACGTAGTGGACGGTGCCCTCGTGACCGTGGAGCGGGTCAAGACCATTGCCGCCGATGGCACCGAAGAGGTGGCCGAGACCACCAAAGAGGCATCCATCAAGAGCTTCGACGACCTGTGGAAGGAGCTGCAGACCCACGCCGACACCGGCCTGCTGGGCACATTCGACAGCCTCTATACCGCCGTCAAGAACAAGGACTGGAAGTCCATCGGCCTGTGGGCGGCAAATGCCATCTACGGCGGCCTGACCGCCGACCAGAAAAAGCAGGTCAATGACTTTGCCCTCGGTCTGGTGGACAAGCTCAACGAGGCGCTGGGCAACGCTCAGACAGCCCTCGTGCAGAAGGGCATCGACATCGGTGCCCAGATCTGCAAGGGCCTGACCAGCGGCTTTGGCGAGGTCTGGACGCAGGCCAAGACCCTCGGCACCCAGCTCGCCGGCATCTTCCAGGGGCTGAAAGCGCCCTTGAGCAGCGCCGCACTGGCCATCAGCCAGGGCCTGTCCGGCGGTCTGCTGTCCAGTTTCCCCGCCATCTACGCGGGCGTGGGCACCATGGTGGGCACCATCGGCGCAGCCTTTGAGGGCATGATGACGGCCATCGCCTCCGCCCTGAGTGCGACCGTGTTCGGCATCCCCATGGGCGTGATCGTGGCGGGCGCTGCCGTGGCGCTGGGCGTGGCCATCGCGGCCATCTGCGCAAGCCTCGGTGCCTCCAGAAAGAGCCCGCCCAGCACCGGCGGGGGCAGCGCTTCCGGCGGAAGTTCCGGCTCCGGCGGCATCAGCGGAGACATCGACATTTCCACCGGCACCGGCAGCCTGGAGGATGCCATCAACGCCAACACCAAAGCGTTGACGCAGACTAACGCCGCCCTTGCCGACATGATCCGGCAGGCGGGCAGTCTGGTGCTGTCGGACAACACGCGGTTGGGCAACACCGTGGCGGCGTCCGGCACGGCCCGTGTGGCCGCAGCCGCCAACAGCTACAACCGCGAGGGTGACACCAACATCACCCAGAACATTTACAGCAAGGCTCAGACCGCTGCCGACCTGCAGCGGGAAGCCCGCTGGGAAGCCGACCGCGCCAAGGCCCAGCGCCGATGAAAGGAGGACACCAATGCTTTTTAAGGATCACTTAAAGCTGGTCACAGACGCCGGTGCCGTCCTGCATCTGGGCTGGGACTACAACGCGCCCTACAACCTTGACCCGCTGAACGGCGTGGATGTGGACATCCAGACCGCGCAGGGCATCAACCAGACCGGCACCACCGTCGAGCGGCAGAGTGTGGCAGGCGTGTCCCGTACTCTGTCGGTGGTGTTCTGGGGCGGCCATGCCCTCGACAATGCCCGCAATTTTGCCCGCAAACTGCCCTACTACACCACCGGCACGATGTACTTCGGGGATGCGTACTTCACCCGCTTCGTGGTGCAGAAAACGCCCTATTTTTCCAGCTACACCGAGCCGCGCTGTGAGCTGATGCTGTACAGCCCCAAGCCCTACTGGTACGGTCTGACCGCCACGGCCCGCGTGCTGGGCGGCTACCAGCCAGCGTTTACCTTTCCCGTCTGCTACGATTCCCACACCTACGGCATCCGGCAGGACGGCGAGGCGGCAGTGCTGCGCAACCCCGGCAGCCTGCCGGTGCCCTTCACGGCCACGCTGACCTGCTCCATGCCGGTGGTGCATCCCCGGGTGGTGGATCTCAGAGACGGGGCGTTCATCGGCTTTGACCTGACGCTGGAGGACGGCGACCGGCTGGAGATCTACCGCAGCACCACCGACCGGCTGGCCTGCACCCTGACCCGGGCAGGCGTGACCGAGAACATTTTTGCAAAGCTGGACGAGGACAGCACCCTGACCGAGCTGCAGCCCGGCGACAACGTGCTGAGCATGCAGGCGGACAGCGGCGCGGCCTACTTGCAGGCATCCGTGAGCTTTTACCCGATGGAGGCCGGTGTTTTGCCGGAACCGCTATGAGACTGGACGTTTTAGAGGCGGACACCCTTGTCCGCGTGGGCTGGGTGGACGTGTGGGTGTCCCTTTACTGGGACAGTCCGTATTACTCTGAGGGCGGCTTTACTCTTGAGGTAAGGCCGACCACCGAGAACCTACAGCTGCTGACCGAGGGCCGGTGGCTGGTGCGCAGCGACGAGACGCCCCGCATCCCGATGCGGATCTGCGGCAGGGCCAACCAGAACGAGGACGCAAACCTCGTGGTCACCGGCTACCCGGCCACCTGGATCCTGACCAAAAGGGTCTCCGCTGCACCCATCAAGGGCCAGAACGCTGAGGCCGCCATGCGCAGCCTTGTGGCAGCGGCAGACCCGTGGCCGCGCTTGGAGCTGGGCACCGAGTACGGCTTCGACACGACCTTTGACAAGCAGACCTCCGGCGGCACTGTCTTTGCCTACTGCCAGACCATCGGGCAGGCGTGCGACCTGGGCTTCCGCATCGTGCTGGACGGCAGCGGCGACAACAAAAAGCTGCTGTTCGAGTGCTTCCGGCCCACCTTCGACCCCAACAACCGGTACAGCCCCAAGTGGGGCAATCTGCTCAACGCGGGCTGGTCCTTTGCCGATACCGACTACGCCAACGTGGCCCTTGTGCAGGGGGCCGGTGAGGGCAGCCAGCGGGCCACCTGCTGGGTAGGCGATGTAGACAGCACCGGAGCCGACCGGCGGGAGATCTACATCGACGCCCGCGACATCCAGCCCGACAAAGAAAAGGGCGAGACCACTGCCAGCCAGTCTTACCTCGACAAATTGGCAGACCGGGGCGGGCAGAAGCTGCTGGCCCAGCTGCGCACCGGCAGCATCGAGTTTGACGTGGACGATGACACGCTGGCCGTGGGCGACGTGCTGCGCGTCAGCCTACCCCAGCTGGGCTACACCGCCATGGTGCGGGTGGCCGACATCATCACCGAGAGCCAGTCCAGCGGCACCACCCGGACCATCCGGCTGGGCACACCGAGCTGGCACAAGACGTAAAGGAGGGCTTATGGCCGATATCATCACCTACCCGGAAAACGGCATCACCTACGACGCCGACGACGCTTCCGGGTACCTCAGCACCCGCCTGAGCGGCGTATACAGCGCAGACGAGGACTTTGCCGTGACCGCAAACGGCGACCTGACCGTGACCGTCAGCGCCGGGCAGGCATGGGTGCGTCCGGCCCGGTTCCGGGGCCGCAGCATCATCCTGGAGCAGCCGGAGACGGTCACCCTGACCGCCGCCGACACTGTGCGCAGCCGCATCGACCGGCTGGTGCTGCGGTACGACGCAGCCGCCAAAAAGACCAGCCTGACCGTGCTGACCGGCACCCCGGACAGCGCCAGCCCCACGGCGCCGGAGATCACCCGCACCGCGCTGGTGTACGACCTGTGCCTGGCCGACATCCGCCGCCCGGCGGGCAGCACCGAGGTCACCGCCGCCGACATCACCGACACCCGCGCGGACGAGGACGTGTGCGGCGTCATGCGGGACGGGGTCAAGGGCATCCCCACGGCCAAGCTGCAGGCGCAGGCGCTGGCCATAATGACCCAGCTGTCCACTGAGCTGCACACCAAACTCGACGCCCTGGACGCCGCCATCGCGGCGGTGGAGAGCGGGAGCTTTTACACCAAGGCCGAGGCGGACCAAAAATTCGGCACGCCGTACACCCTGCCGCCCGCTACGGCGGACCAGCTGGGCGGCGTGAAGGTGGGCGACTATCTGGACATTGCCCCGGACGGCACCCTGAGCGGCAAGACCCTCAATGATAAGATCGCGGCCAGTGTGGCGGTCAAGTCGGAGCCCCGGCTGGTGTGGAACCACCACGTGGAAACCGGAAAAAGGTGGCATTCCTACGACATCAAAATGCCAGACGGCCTTGACTATGTGCACGTTAAGTCGAGGTACAACGACAGTGGCCGAACATACGGTGAAGAAGTAGACATCGCAAAAGGCGGCACGGTCAACCACAACTTCGGCAAGGGCGATGGAATCTTTGCATCCAACACGACTTTCCGACCGGACGGGACCCTGCACTTTGAATTGGCAGGGGCGGACATAAATACCGGCGGCTACACCGTAGACATCTGGCTCTCCGGCTACCACTACCCCACCTTAGGGGAGCTGGTGGCAGATACCCAGGCCGCGCAGGCGGACACGGATGCCCTGGCGGTAGATCAGGAGTACCGCGTCGCCATGCTGGAGCTGGGGCTGACCGACGACCCCACCACTGACACAAGCACCACATAAGGAGGTAAACCTATGTTGTATCGTACCCGTAAACGCCTGATCGAGCGCGGCCAGACCGCTGGCCTTGCGGAAAAAATTGATGTTTTTTACGCCCTCGGCCGCATCACCGAGGCCGAGTACAAAGAGCTGACCGAGCTGCTGGAGACCAAGACCGGCAGCAAGAGCGAGGAGTGAGCCTATGGCAATCAAGCAATACAGTCTTGCCAAGGACGGTGCCAAACTGCTGGCACCGGGCTTTAAGGTACGCGAGTTCCGCTGCCGCGACGGCTCCGACGTCGTGATGATCGACGAAAGCCTTGTGGTGCTTTTGCAGTGCATCCGGGAGCACTTTGGCAAGCCCATCACGATCACCAGCGGGTACCGCACGGCGGCCCACAACACCGCCGTGGGTGGGGCCAAGAGCAGCCAGCACCTGCTGGGCCGGGCGGCGGACATCCAGGTGGCGGGCGTGTCCGTCGAGGACGTGGCCGCCTACGCCGAGAGCCTGCTGCCCGGCTGGGGCGGCGTGGGCCGCTACCCGGTCAAGGCAGGCCGCACCAAAGGCTGGGTGCATGTGGACACCCGGCCCAACAAAAGCCGGTGGACGCAGTGAGGAGGTGGCGCATGAAAGATTATTTTTGCATGGCGATCGGCGCGATCGGCGGCGTGATCGCCGGTCTTTTTGGCGGCTGGGATGCCGCCCTGCAAACGCTGGTGATCTTTATGGCCGTCGACTACATCACCGGTCTGATTGTGGCCGGTGTGTTTCACGCATCGCCCAAAACCAAGACCGGGACACTGGAAAGCCGGGCAGGCTGGAAGGGCCTGATCCGCAAGGGCGAAACGCTCCTGATCGTGCTGGTGGCCTGCAGGCTGGATGCCGTGATGGGTTCCACCTTTGTGCGGGATGCCGTTGTGATCGGCTTTATCTGTAACGAGACCATTTCCATCATTGAAAACGCGGGCTTGATGGGACTGCCGATCCCGGCAGCGCTCACCAAGGCTGTGGACATTTTAAAGCAGCGCTCGGAAACCGAGCAGAAAGGATAAGCTCTTATGAATGAATTTCTGAAAGTCGCTCTTACTGCCTGCATCCCCGCAATGACAGTTATCTTTGGCTGGGGCCTGAACAAGGGTGTCAGCATTGCAAACGGCTACATCAACAACAAGTTTGCGCAGACCTGTCTCCAGAATGCCGCCAACGCGGTGTTCAATGCTGTCCAGTATGTCAACCAGACCTACGTTGATGCCCTGAAGGAACAGGACAAGTTCGACGAGGACGCGCAGCGCATTGCCTACAACCGCGCACTGACCGCAGCGAAGAAAGCCCTGACGCAGGAGACCATCACGTTCATCAAGGAGACCTTTGGCGACCTCGACAGTTACCTGAAGCCGATGATCGAAGCGCAGGTGCGCAGCCAGAAGACCTATATGTGATGTTTCTGTAGTGCCAACAAAATCATAGTATCGCAACAGCCCCGGGGAGCCTGACGGTTCCTCGGGGCTGTTTTTGCATTTATGGGTCGATCAGAGCACAGAGTTCCCTCACCACGTCCTGCAGCGCACGGTAAACCCGCTCCACTTCCGAGATATCCATAACACCTGCGGCCTGTATGCGCTTGATGTCCTGCTGCGCCTTGGCAAGTGCTGCACAGATTTGTG
>OJOV01000661.1_pt1 | contig 35703 bp, 20 predicted proteins | sample 1598281 | NCBI WGS metagenome assembly OJOV01 (sample SAMN03922469, study PRJEB24848) | human gut metagenome | isolation source: stool sample | host: Homo sapiens | place: Germany | collected 2010-11
TTTTCAAACAACGCACCCGCCACAATTTCTGGGACTATCTCAACGGGTTCCGCATCGACCGCGCCGCACAAATGATGATCGAAACCGAGCACACCATCTCGGAAATCAGCTATGCCTGCGGGTTCAACAATATCTCCAACTTCAACCGCGTATTCCGGGAGCGGATCGGCACGACGCCGAGCGACTACCGCAACAAATTCAAGGAGTCGATCATCCCCGACCGCTGACCTCCGGCACCGCGCACACCCGGCAATTACACCGGAACCGCCGTACGCCACAGGCACCGCCCGGGCGTACGGTCTCTATTCCGGGTCAAGGGAAATCCGGGCTATTCGCCGTTCCACAACTCTTTGATGGTCTGTTCGATGTCCATGCCGTAGGGAACCTTGTCGCTTTTGGCGACGGCTCGGCTCAGGAATACCGGCCCGCCGGCCGTGAGCGATACGACGCGCGCACCGGGCATCTCGAGATGGCCGTGCGGATCGTTTTCGTGCAGCCAGTCATAGGCATAGCGCAGCCATGCCCGGCGCGCGGGGACATCCTGCATATAGAACCAGGTGATCTCGTCATATCCCCACACGTAATGGTCGTTGAGATCAGCCACCCCGGGGTGGTCGCTGACCCCGAAATTATCGAACTCGACCAGATAGGGCAAGGCATCGCACCGCCAGCCGCTCGGGGTGACACAGGCAGGGCTCTTGCCGAAAATGGCATTGAGATGCCCCTTTTCCAGCACGCACCGCATCGGCTCTTCGGGAACTTCCTTGATGCGCAGCGGGTATGAGTTGAAATCGAGAAGACTCCGTTCGCCGACCATCATGCCCTGGCTGCCCGCATGGGCGTCGAAAAGCACGAAGTGGCGGCGGGCACGCGGATAAACCCATGCGCGGACTTTCTTCAGGAAACTGTCCCACGACTGCCACTCGTGGTCGTTCATGCCCATCAGGTAGACCTGCCCCAGGTGCACGGCCTCAACACCGATATCCACATAGGAGCCGATCAGGTACATCAGCCACAGCTGCGTCTCGACGCGCGTGATATCGGGCACGCTGCCGCCCGGCCCCCACAGGTCGACATACTTGCCGTCGGGCGAGAGCATCTGCGAATAGTCGAAATTACGCTCCTCGACGGGCAACCCCAGCGCCTCGAACGCCCAGGCCGGCACGGGGACTTCGTTCACGTCGCGGTAAACGGCCTCGAAGGCCGCAGCCTGGAAGATCACGTCGGGGTCGAAGGCATGTACCTCCCCGACCAATGCTTCGGCACCGGCCCAGAACCCCGGCTCCGTGAGCACTTTCTCATCTCCCCAGCGATAAATAGCCCGCCCGATGAACTTTGCACCCGTATTCCGGATAAACGCCACGTCGGCCGCCTTGTCCGGATAAGTCCCGTCGTTGCAATAGGGATCCACCGTAAGGAACTCCGACATGGTGACGGCACGTGCCAGATAGCGTTCCAGCACGGCCTGCGAAACCGAACCGTCGAAATAATAAGGGTTTTCGGTGCGGCTGCACGAACCGGCCACGCACAAAAGGCTCAAAGCCAGCGATAAAATCAGTTTTTTCATAATCGGAATCATTGGTTGCTCCATATTTTTTTGATGGTCTCTTCGGTCGAACGCCCCGTCGGGGTGGCTTCACTCTGCGTATTGCACCGGTAAAAGCGCGTGGCTGCGGAAACCGATACGCGGCAACCCGGCATCTGGATATATCCGACGGGATCGACGCGGTTCATGTAGTCCACGGCATATTCGAGCCAGTAACGGGCATATTCGTCGTCGCACAGGCTGAACCACGAAATCTCGTCGTAGCCCCAGACGAAATTGTCTCCCCAGTTGTACGACCCCGGATGGCTGCTCTCCCCGAAGTTATCGAATTCGAGGATATACGGGATACGGTCGGCTGTCCAGCCGCTCGGCGTCTCCCCACCCTGCGTATATCCGATCACGGAATCGAGGTAGCCCTTTTCGAGCTTCGCCTTGATAGGCTCGCCGACAATCTCCTTCGGACGCAAGGGGAACGACACGAAATCGAACAGGTGCCGGCCGTCGACCACGATACCGCCGTTGGCCAGGTGGGCGTCCATGATAACCGTCCCGCGCGCCGCCTTGGTCTTGGCTGCCTCCCGGATCTTGGACAACAGGTTCCGGTAGCCCGCATAACCGTTGTCCGAATCGCCCATCGAAGCCATCAACCGCACCTGCCCGCAGTGGAACGCCTCGATTCCGGCTTCCATGTATTTCACGGCCATGAAGTAGAACCACATCTGCGCCTCCTCGCGCGACATGTCGGGCACACAGGTATTCTCACCCCACTGTCCCAGATAAAGGCCGCCCTCGTCACGGATGTCGTCGAAACGGAAATTCCGCTCCTCGGGTTCCTTGCCGAATGCCCGGAACACCCACTCGGGGACGGGAATGTCGTTGACCCGGGTGGAAACCGTCTCGAACATAGCCCCCTGGAAAATCAGGTCGGGATCCTGCTGGTGCATCCGGGCGATCCTGGCTTTGGCATCCGCAAACCAGGCATCGTTCATGAAATAGCCCTCCTTGTTCCACTGGTACATCGCACGCCCGATGAATTTGGCACCGACGTTGAGCAACATCCGTTCATCGTCCTCCGTCCCGTAGACGCCGTCGGTCGAGGTCTCGGGGCCGGACAGGAACTCGGTCTGGGTAATGGCCCGCGAAAGGTAGTTATGCAACACTTCTTCGGACATCACACCGTCCGAAAACTGGTAGTTGCCCGTGTTGGGTACGGCATCTGGCCGCCGGGGGATCTCGGGCCACTGGCTTTTATCCCACTCTTTTTCGCACCCTGCAGCCGTGAGCACAACGGCTGCGGCGCAAAGTATCATTTTAAAGGTTTTCATCGTATTTCAAGTTTAAAACCCCGGCCGGCCCGCAACCGGCCGGAGCTCCGTTCACATTCCGTTACAATTCGTCGATCTTATAGGTAATCCCTCCGGATTCGATCGTAAAGACCGCACCGTCCGCGAATACGCCGTCCCGGTAAAGTTTTCCGAGCAGATCCAATCCGACTTTATTGGATGTCGAAACCACCGGGATACCTCCCTCCGAGGTGCCGTTCCCCGTAACCGTCAGGTCGCCGCCCACGCTTTTGAGCGCCTCGAAGCCGCCCAGGCCGTTGAACCGTGCATTATCGGAGAGCACAAGACTACCGCCGATAGTCTCGAGCTTCATCACGTCGAAATTCCAGAAGTTGCCGTTGCAGCCCGTAACGATGAAATCGCCGCCCACACTCTTCAGCGAATTGAACGTCACACCGCGCATCGGCGTCGTCACGCCCGTCAGCCTTACGCTGCCCGCCACGCTCACGATCTGCGAAAGACAGTTCCCTGCGCCCCAGTCCGTGGCGATCTTCGGGCAGTTCTCGAAGACAAGGTCGCCACCGATCTCAGTCATATCCTTCATCCCGTTCAGGTTAAACAGCTCGGCACAGTTGCGGAAGACGATGCCGCCTTCGACCGTAAAGCCGCCGTTCAGGAAAAACAGCTCCGTCGAGGTGAGGCTGCTCCCTTCGAGCGTCAACGTGCCCATGACCTTTTCCACGCGGGTCTTGACGAAGGACAGGTCGTTGTCCGACATCGTATTGCCTGTGTCCACGATCGTCAGATCCTGCACCGTCTCCTTCACTGCGGAACCGTCCTGCGGGGCAAAAGCCAGCAGTTCGTCCCTGCCCGTGATCGTATAGCTCTTATATTCGCCGGGTTGGGGTATCTCCGAGAATTCGACGGACGTCCCGTCCGCATAGCGGCAGTCGATCGTAGCGCCGGGCTGTACGATACCGCCCGTAATCCAGTTTTCCACCAGGTCGAAGCCCACCTGTCCGGCTTTCGAGGCATACGGGATGCCGCCCGATGCGCCCGGCGCCGTGCCGTTGCCGGTAATGGTAATGTCACCGCCGATATACTCGACCTTTTCGAAGCCGCCCAGGCCGTTCTGGTGGTCATTGTCCGTGAGCGTAAGGCTGCCGCCCACATGACGGAGGTCGGTGGCCAGGTTCCAGAAGAATCCCGTATAGAGCTCGATGCAGTTGTCGGCAAGGGTCAGGTCGCCCCCGACTTTGTTCAGCGAAGCGAAAGCCATCTGCTGCATACCGCAGCTGCGCACCGTCAAATCGCCGTCGATCTCGGTGATCTGGGCGAACCCGCTGCCGCGGCCCCAGTGGATCAGATAAGGTATATTTTCGAGGACAAGATCGCCGTAAATACGGGTGATATTCTTGAAGCCGTTGGTATTGAAGAATTTATTACTGCCGCTCTCATCGTACGTGGTGATATTGCGCAGGATGATGCTACCCTGGCAGTCGACCTTGCCGAAAAATGTTTCGGTCGTTTTGAGCGATGCGCCGTCGACGGTCAGCGTACCCTGCACGACGGAGATCTTCGAAGCCAGCAACGCCATACCGTCGTCCGAGACATTCGGCCCAGTGACCGTCAGGTTCTTGACCTCCTTCCCGCCGGGGCTGAAGGCAGCGGCCTCGGCATCGGACTTGATCGTATAGCTGTAAACGCCGCCCGATTCGCCGCCCTGGCCGATGAGCGACGGATCGGTCACGGCCAGCGGATGGTTGTTCGACAGGGTCACGCTCTCCGCATCGAGCACCGAATTGGAGATCAGGTATTTGATGACATTGAAGCCATAGCTGTCCGGTTCGTCGGGTTTGTCTTCGCCCAGCGAGGAGTTGCCCGTAACATAAAGTTTACCGGTCATCTTCTTGATCCCCAGCATGCCGCTGATGTCGGTCAGCTGCGGGTTATCCTCGATATGGATATCGCCGATGACGAACTTCACGCCGAGGTCGGCGACATCCGTAAGGGATTCGTTGCCCGAAATCTCGAGCATGGTCGCAACCGACGTCGTATGGGGCAGTGCGAGCGAGACGATCCCCGTATTGCGGATGACGAGCGTACCGACGGCTGCGACGTCGAGCGACGAAATGTCCGTAATACCGGCCCCGGTGACGATGATGCTGTTGGCAGTCCGGCGTGCGGGGAAGGCATCGACTTCGGCCTGTGTGGACAGCGTGTAATTCCCGCTGTACGGGTTCGCGGGATCGGTCGTATCTTCGCTGCACGCGGCCAGCCCCGCGCAGCAGAACAGTGCGGCGGCCGAAAGCAGGTATCTGTGAAATAGTTTCATGGTCTGCGGATTTTAAGTCGGTTATTTCTGCGGGTTGAGATCCAGCTCGCGCTGGGGCGCAGGATAGAAATAGGCATAGGTAGGCTTGAAGGCCTTGTTGGTGATATGCTGCTCGTCGACGCGGTTCAGGCGGCGCAGGTCATAGATGCCGTGCCCCTCGAAAGCCAGCTCCTTCGTCCGCTCCTCGATCACCGCCTCACGGAAATCTTCGATCGGGAGCCCTTCGGGCAGTGCTTCCAGCCCGGCACGTTTGCGAACCTCGTTCACCCATTTATACCCCTCGTCGGTCGGGCCCACCGCCTCGGCATAGGTAAGCGCCACCTCCGCGAAACGGATCAGGTAAAGGTTGGCCGACGTCCGGTTGGCCTTCGACTTGGGGTCGGTATACTTGCGGCAGAAAGGATAGAAGAACTTGTTCCTGATATTGTCGCTGCTGGTGAGGTTGGAGGGATCGTAGGTAGCCAGCACGCTGCCGTCCTCGTTGTAGATGGTCGTAACCATCAACTGCTTGCGCAGGTCGTCATCGTCATAGGTGTTGCGGAAATCGTTGTCCACGCGCATCACCTGATAGCCCGACTCGTAATCCAGGAATTTCATCACCTCGCGGCTGTTCTTACCCAGCGACGAGGAGATATAGACGATGCTCCCGGTCTGGATGCTGAACATCTGGGGCAATTGCGAATAAGTACCCTCCATGCCGCTGGCCTCGCGGTTCATCGAGGTCATGAAGATGTGCTCCACGCCGTCGGCCTGGTGCTCGACGTCATAGACATTGCCCAGGTCGGGATCGAGCCGGTAGACCGTCTGGTTATTGAGCACGTCGCCGGCATACCGGGCCGCCAGGGAGTACATTTCATCGGCGTCCGACACCCAGTCGTAGCCCGGCGCCCCCGAAGCCTTTGCCGACGCGAGGTACAGGTAAACACGCGCGAGCAGCGCCTGTGCGGCGACCTTGTCGGCACGCCCCTGCACCTTGTTCACCGGCAGCAGGCCGATGGCATCCTCTAACTCCCCGATGATGAAGGCGTAAACATCCGAGATCGGGGAAAAATCCTTATAGGAGTCCGACGTCGAGGAGACGGTCTTCGAACGGATGGGCACGCTGCCGTAATTGATGACCAGCATGAAGTGGTTGAAAGCGCGCAGGAAATGGGCTTCGCCAAGAATCTTGTTCCGTGCCGCAGCCGAAATATCGGACATCCGGGCGACATTGTCCAGCACCGAATTGGTACGGGCGAGGCTTACATAGGCCGACTTGAAGAAATAGATGGCCTCGTCGCTGGTCGGGGTGATATCCCACTGGAAAAGCGGACTTTCGTCAGCCTTGCCGTAGGATTTGTACTGGTTGGTCGGCACATCGCCCAGGTAGAAGAGGAAACGGCCGCAGTAATCAATATAGTTGAGGGGCACATAGGCATACATCAACGCGGATTCGGCGTCAGCCTCCGTATTGTAGAAGGTCTGGTTCGAATAGGTGCCGTACGGAACCTCGTCGAGGCACGAACTCAACCCGGCGAGCGTCCCCAGCATTGCAAAAAAGAGGAATATCTGTTTCATATTCAGGTTTACTATTGGTTAGAATTTGAACTCCGCGCCCGCGGTGATGACGCATACCTTGGGATAGGCCACATTGCCGATACCGTTCTCCCCGACTTCGGGGTCGTATTCGCTGACCTTCGAGAAGGTAAAGGGGTTGCTGGCGCTCACATAAACACGCAGGTTCCTGATCCAATTCAACTTTCCGGCAGGCAGCGTATAGCCGAGCGTGATGTTGGAGATACGCAGGAACGACCCGTCCTCGACCGACCACGACGAAGCGTGGTACTGCCGATTGTAACGCAGGCTGGGCCGTTCGTTGTTGGGATTCTCGGCCGTCCACCGCCCCGCCTTCAGCGCCGGGGACTCGAGTTTGCGGTAGGAGAAGATGTCGTTGCCGTAGACGGCGTACATCATCACCGACAGGTCGAGGCCGCAACGGTGCGAAAGCGAGAGCGAAAGGCTCGAGGTAAACTTGGGGTTCGGATTGCCGATAATCACGCGCTCATTGGGGTCGAGCGTGCCGTCGGCATTCAGCCCGACGTAATTCAGTTCGCCCGGGCGGGTATTGGGACTCGACCCGTCCCCCTGCGGAGTCTGGATAATGCCGTTGACCATATAGCCGTAGAACGAATTGACAGGATAGCCGATAGCCAACACGTTGAGGAAAGCATCGTTATAGACGCTGCCGCCGTACTGCGTATAGCAAATGCCGTTGGCATCGACCGTAGCCCCCGAATTCTCGGCCGTGCCGATCGAAACCACCTTGTTGCGGTTGAGGCTGAAGATTCCCGTCGCCGAGAAATTCCAGTCCTTGGTCGAGACGATGCGCCCCGTAACGGCGACCTCGAAACCCTTGTTCCGGATCTCCCCGTCATTGACCCATACCGTATCGAAACCGGTGCTGGGAGGCAGGTACTGTTTGCGCAGCAGGTCGGTCGTTTTCTTAATGTAATAGTCGAGCGTGACATTCAGGCGTCCCCTGAAGATCGAGAGGTCGAGGCCGATATCCATCTGCGCGGTCTTCTCCCACGTCAGTTCGTGGTTGGCCATGCCCGCATAGGTCACGAAGCGGTTGCCCAACCCTTCGCGGCCATCCTGGTAACCGATGCCGTAAACGGTGTACTCCTTGCCTCCCGACCAGTAGTAATCGAACCCGAAGCGCTCGAAGGTCTGGTACGGGGAGATCCCCTGGTTACCCGAGACCCCGTAACTGGCGCGCAGCTTGAGCTGGTCGAAGAATCCGAGCGACTTGATCCAGGGCTCCTCCTCCAGCTTCCAGCTTACCGCACCCGACGGGAAAAAGCCCCAGCGGTGTCCCTTGGCGAATTTCGAAGCGCCGTCGGCTCGTGCCGTGAAAGTCACCAGATAACGGTTCTTGAACGTATAGTTCAGGCGGGTGAACCCCGAAGCGAGGATCTCCTGGCTGCGCGACGTCGAAGTTATGACCTTATCCGCGCCGGAAACGACCTCGTCCTTGAGCGCCGCGTTGGAGAACCCGCGACCGGTAATGCTCGAACCGCGGCTTACGCTGTTCTCGTAGCTTCCGCCCAGCATGGCGGAAAAGGTATGGTCGCCGATAGTTTTGTTGTAGGTGAGGTAGGCATCCCCCGTCAGGTTGACATAGGTCGATTCGCTGTTCCCCCCTTCGCCATTGTAGTTATCCCCGGCAAGGGTATAGAGCGGGGGATTGAAATAGGCCGACCGGCGCTGCTCGGCGCGGGCGTTGCCCGACACCGACATGATCAGTCCCGGGATGATCGTCCAGTCGGCCTTGACGAGTGCATAACCCGACATGTTGTCCGACTCGTTCTTGATCTCGTTGTTTACCATTACGGGGTTCCCGTAATCCTTGGGCTGGCTTTTGAAATAGGAGCCGTCCCCGTTATAAACCGGCCAGAGGGGATTGCGCCCGTAGCTCGTTCCGTTGTTATAGGTGCGGAAGCCGCGCACGAAGCCCGCTTTGGTCTTCAGGTTGATATTGCGGGCGACCTGGTGGTCATAGGACATGTCGACCGTATATTTTTCGAAGTCGTCCTTGTACTGCATGCCTTCGCCGTCGTAATAACCCAGGCTCACGTAGTAGCGGTTCTTTTCGCCGCTGCCCTCGATCCCGACGCTGTAATCCTGCGTGACGGAGGTGCGGAACACATGGTCTGCCCATTTGGTGCGGAAAGGCCACGCCCCGCTTTCGATCTCGGCGATAGAAGGATAATAGGTTCCGTCCGACCAGATCTTCCCGGTATACGGCCCTTCGGCGCCCCCGTTCTCATAGGCCTCGTTTTCCAGCCGCGCCATCTGCACGGGATCGCGCCAGTAGTCGAGCCTGTCGCTGAAAACGCCGACCCCGACCTTCCCCGAGAACCAGACGTTCCGGTGGTCTTTCTGTCCGTTCTTGGTCGTAATCATGATGACGCCGTTGGCGCCGCGCGAACCGTAAATAGCGGTCGCCGAAGCATCCTTGAGCACCTCGACGGATTCGATGATATTGGGGTTCACACTCGTCAGATTACCGGCATCGCCCATCGGCACGCCGTCTACCACCACCAACGGCGAATTGGAACCGTTGATGGAGCTGATTCCGCGCACGCGCATCGTCACGCTCCCCTCGGGGCTGTCGTTCGAATTGTCGATTACCGTCAGGCCCGCCACACGGCCCTGCAAGAGTTTGTCGATCGACCCCGCCGAGACTTGTGTCACGTCCGAAGCCTTCACGGAAGCCACGCTGCCCGTCAGGTCGCTCTTCTTCATCGTACCGTAACCGATCACGATCACTTCCTCGACCAGTTCGGCATCTTCCTGGAGTTCCACATCGACCGCCGTGCGGCCGGCAACGGGCACCTCCTGCGGTTTGTAGCCGAGGAACGATATGACAAGCACGTCCCCCGTACCCGCAGCGACCGTATAGGCCCCCGAAGCATCCGTCGTCGTGCCCCTCACGGAGCCTTTGACCACTACCGATGCTCCCGCAATAGGTTTCCCGTCGGGGCTTCCCGTCACGATCCCCCGTACGGCCGCGTTCTGGGCAAACAGGCCGGTGCCGCACAGCAGCAAGGGAATCAATAGCATGAATAGTTTGTTTTTAATCATTTTGCGAACAGGTTAGTTGTTTAGGTTTTGGTTTCTCGAATCCGGCTATAATAAAATAGGTGTCGTCCGACCGATTTTTTTAATAAATACGTCCGAATCGACTATTACAAATATAGACGAAAGAAAAACATATACATGGTGATATTTTGACAAAAAATAACAATATTTTCACAGTATGAAATTTTACCCTCACGCAAAAACAGCCTCAAATAGCAATAAAAAGAATATTTATAAAATAAGGAGTGTTTTGGCATTCCAAATTATTGCACGATAATGTCAAAATAATACATACATATGCAGATATTTCACCAGATTATCCCGTACGAACACGCTATCTTTGACTATCGAAATTTCCATTATCCGGCTTAAATTTTTAAATTAATTTAATTATGCTAACCCCTTTCCGAGAAATCATACGGGATGCCCATCGACGCCATTATGCCGTCGGGGCATTCAACTGCCTGAGCGTCGAGAATGTCATGGGAGCCATAGCCGCAGCCGAAGAGTTGCGGGCGCCCGTCATCCTGCAACTTGCGGAAGTGCAATTCCCCGGGGCGCCCATGGAACTGATGGCCCCCGTTTTCCTGCAGGCCGCACGCGATGCGAAAATCCCGGTCGCCGTGCACCTCGACCACGGGCAAAGCCCCGAAACCTGCATCCGCGCCATCCGCGCGGGCTTCAGTTCGGTGATGTTCGACGGTGCCGGCCTGCCGCTGGAAGAAAATATCGCCCGGACCCGCCTCGTCGCAAGGCTCGCCCATGCCGCAGGCGTCGATGTCGAAGCCGAGCTGGGGCGCGTGGGCGACACCGGATCCGGAGGCGAGGGCACGGGCGACGCGACGACGGCGGACATCTTTACCGATGTCGAAGAGTCGGCCCGCTTCATCGCCGAAACCGGTACGGATGCGCTGGCCATCGCCATCGGCAACCTGCACGGCCGTTACACCGCCACCCCGCGCCTCAACATCGGCCGGCTGCGCGAAATCAACGCCCGCAACGGTATTCCGCTTGTTCTGCACGGCGGCAGCGGCACGAGCGAAGAGGATTTCAAAGCCTGCATCCGCAACGGCATCTGCAAGATCAACGTGGCCACGGCGATCCAGTTGGAGGCGACGGATGAAATACGCAGTTACCTCGCCGCCGACGGCGCCCCGAATTACATCGACCTGAAAAGCCGCATCACCGAAGCCTCGAAAAAGGTCGTCGCGGCACATATCCGCCTCTTCGAGAGCGACGGCAAAGCCTAAACCGCCCCGACTATGGACAGACGAGGAATCATCTCGGCCGGCACATGGCTGGTCGACAACGTAAAAATAATCGGGCAATATCCCGCACGGGGGAACCTGACGACGATCACCCGCGTAGAAACGGGGCTGGGCGGCTGCTCGCACAACGTGCTGGCCGACCTGGCAGGGCTGGGGCTCGGCGCCGCATTACCGCTGTACGCCGGCGGCTGCATCGGCCGGGACGCCTTCGGCAGCTACATAGAGCGTGAAATCGAACGGCTCGGCATCGACGCGGGCAACATGCTCCCGCTCGCCGATGCCGCGACCTCGTACACCGACGTCATGTCGGAATACGACGGGGGCTCGCGCACCTTCTTCCACCTCCGGGGAGCCAACGCACGCCTCAGCGCGGAGCATATCCTGCAAATGGAGTCCCCCGCACGGATTTTTCACCTGGGGTACCTGTTGCTGCTGGACGAACTGGACAAACCCGACCCCCAACACGGCGTCGTCGCCGCCCGCGTACTGAAGGAATTACAGGCGAAAGGCTACGAGACATCGGTCGACGTGGTTTCCGAAGAGGGCGGACGGTTCCGCAGCATCGTGGAGCCCTGCCTTCCCCATATCGACTATTTCATCGTCAACGAAATCGAGGCCGGAGCCGTCTGCGGCACGCAACTCCGCAGCCCGGAAGGCGTACTGCTCCGCGACCGGGTGGAAGCGGCGGCCGAAATGCTGATGCATCGCGGAATCGGCCGTCTTTGCGCCATCCATTTCCCCGAGGGCGGCTACGCCCTCACACGGAAAGGCGACACCTGCTGGTGCGACGCCATCCCGGTCGCGGCAAAAGCAATCGTTTCGTCGGTAGGCGCCGGCGATGCCTTCTGCGCCGGGATGCTCTATGCCCAGCACGAGCGGATGCCGCTGCGCGACGCCCTCCGGCTGGCCAACGCATCGGCCCGCTTCAACCTCTTCAGCGCCACCAGCACCGGGGGCGCCCCGACTTTAGAACAGTTAACCGAATTCATCCGATTAAATTACCAAACCCAATGAAACGCTCCGAAATAAACCGATCAATCCGCGAAGCACTGGATTTTTTAGCCGAGCACCGTTTCCCGCTACCCGAGTGGGCGACATGGACTCCCCCGATGTGGAACAGGCACGGCGAAGAGTGCCGTGAAATACGCGACAACGCCCTCGGGTGGGACGTCACCGATTTCGGCAAGGGAAACTTCAGCCGGGAAGGGCTGACGCTCTTTACGATACGCAACGGGAACCCCGCCCGCGATCGCAAGACCTATTGCGAAAAAATCATGTTCGTACGCGAAGGCCAGGTTACACCGATTCATTTCCACTGGCATAAGATGGAGGATATCATCAACCGCGGCGGCGGCGACCTCTGCATGAAATTATGGAAGGCAGACCAGAAAGAACGCATGACCGAAGCCCCCTGCACGTTCCAGGTCGACGGGATCACGACGACCCTGCGCGCCGGAGAAATTTTGCGTCTGAGGCCGGGCCAGAGCATTACTTTCGAACCTTACATGTACCACACGTTCTGGGCCGAGGGAGGTGACTGCCTGGCCGGCGAAGTCTCGACGGTCAACGACGACACCGCCGACAACCGTTTCCACGAACCGCTGGGACGTTATCCGCAAATCGAGGAGGACGAAGCGGCCGAATACCTGCTCTGTAACGAATACTCTCTCCAAAAATGATCCGAAACCGTGACATATCGCCCCTTGCCTGGGAACTGGGACACGCCCCGGACAAGGAAACCATACCCGGAACTTTCTGTCCGGCGGCTGTCCCGGGGGCTGTCCAGCTCGACATAGCACGCGCCGAAGGATACCCCGACTACAACTACGCCGACAACTACCGCCGCATGACGTGGATGGAAGACCGTTTCTTCACCTACCGCACGGAATTCGAGCCCCCGCGGCTCGGGCAGGGGCAGCGGTTGTGGTTCGTCTCGAAAGGGATCGATTACCAATACGAGATCCGCTTCAACGGGCACCTGCTCGCAGCAGGGGAAGGGATGTTCTCCCCCGTGGAAATCGACCTGACGGAATACCTGGAGCCCAGCAACCGGTTCGAAGTCGTGATCTTCCCCATCCCCAAGCGCCACCCCGAGCCTGCCGACCGCACGCAAGCGTCCGACGTCGTGAAACCTGCCGTAGGATATGGCTGGGACTGGCATCCGCGCCTGGTACCGCTGGGAATCTGGGATGACACCGGACTGCAGGTTCGCAACGAATCCCACGTGGCGGAGCTGCATGTCGGCTACATTCTCGACGACGACCTGCAGGGGGCCGACCTTCGCATCGAAGCCGAAGGCCGCGAGTGCGGAGGATGCCAGAGCGACTGGGAACTGCTCGACCCCGAAGGGCATCCGGCCGCCAGGGCCCGGGGCCCGGCCGGGGAGCGCCTTACCGCCCGGGTGGAACACCCCCGGTTGTGGTGGACGCATGACCACGGGGAACCCGTGCTATACACTTCGCGCTACCGCCTGCTCGACGCACAAGGCAAGGAACTCGAATGCGTGGAACAGCAGATCGGCTTCCGCCGGATAAGGCTCGTAATGAACGAAGGGGCATGGAGCGAACCCAAGGGTTTCCCGAAAACGCGGAGCGCCGCCCCGGCGCAGATCGAACTGAACGGCCGCCGAATCTTCGCCAAAGGCTCCAACTGGGTCTGCCCCGAACTTTTCCCCGGCACAGTCGGGGAAGAGCGCTGCAAAGAACTGATAGACATTGCCGTAGCAACCAATTTCAACATCCTGCGTTCGTGGGGCGGAGGCATCGTCAACAAAGACTGCTTCTTCGAATACTGCGACCGCAGGGGCATTCTCGTTTGGCAGGAGTTCCCGCTGGCATGCAACTGCTACCCCGATGACCCGCATTACCTCGCCACGCTGGAGCAGGAGGCTACGGCGATCATACGCCGCCTGCGCCGCCACCCGTCGCTGGCGATCTGGTGCGGGGGCAACGAACTGTTCAACAACTGGTCGGGCATGACAGACCAGTCGCTCGCACTGCGCCTGCTGAATGCACTCTGTTACCGGTTATCGCCGGAAATACCCTTCAACGCCACATCGCCCCTGAACGGCATGGCACACGGCAACTACCTTTTTTACTGGGAGGGCCGCGATATTTTCCAGCTGATTAACGACAGCCACTTTACGGCCTACACCGAGTTCGGCGTCCCGGGCATTTCGCCGCGCGAAGTCCTCGAAAAGATCATTCCGCCCGAGGAGCTCTTCCCGCCCCGCCCCGGGACGGCCTGGGAGGAGCACCATGCCTTCGGCGCCTGGGATGGCAGCCCCGCGACATGGCTCGGGGAGCCGACGATAGAGCGGTATTTCGGACGGGCGCAAACACTCGACCAGCTGATCGAGCGCAGCTCGCTCATGCAGGGAGAAGGATACAAAGCCGTTTTCGAGGAAGCCCGCCGCCAGAAACCCTATTGTGCGATGGCGCTCAACTGGTGTTTCGACGAGCCGTGGCCCGCGGCCGCCAACAATTCGCTGGTGGCCTACCCCTCCGTCCCCAAGCCTGCGCTCGACCAGGTGCGCCGCGCCTGCCGGCCGCTCTGCGCCAGCGCCCGCATCGCGAAGTTCGACTGGACGGAAGGCGAGCTGTTCGAAGCGGAGGTATGGCTCCTCAACGACCGTTTCGCAGCCGCCGGGCCCTTCTCCTTTACCGTGACGCTCCGGGCTGCCGGACAGACCGTCGAGATACTCCGCTGGGAAAGCCCTGCCGCCGGGCAGAACCGCAACGTCGCAGGCCCCACGGCGCGCGCGGCACTCCCGGCATGGGACACAGACCGTTTCCGGGTCGAAATCACCGTCGAAGGCCATCCGGAAATGGATGCCTGCTACACGCTGGCCTACCGCCGCGCCGCCTGCAAACAGGCGGGCACGGCACCGATGAACATAACCGAATAAAACGATGAAACGCATCTTATTCCTGCTGCTCGCGTTATGCCTCGCCCAACCGGGAACGGGGCGGGTACGGCTGCCTTCGCTCATCGGCAGCGGCATGGTGCTCCAACGCGACTGCGAAGCCCGCATCTGGGGATGGGCCGCGCCGGATGCGCGGATAAAACTCACCGCTTCGTGGGATACGCAAACGCACAACGTGCGCGCCGACGGGGAAGGACGCTGGGACGCACGGCTCCGGACGCCCGGAGCCGGGGGCCCGTATACGCTGACTATCGACGACGGGGAAAGGGTCACGCTCGACGACATTCTCATCGGCGAAGTCTGGCTTTGTTCCGGACAATCGAACATGGAGATGCCCCTCAAAGGCTTCGATTCGCAACCCGTACACGGAGGGCTCGATGCGGCGATGCGCGCGGGCGGCTATCCCGGGATACGGCTCTTCCAGGTAGCCCGCGCTACCGCGTCCGAGCCGCAGCAGGACTGCACCGGGAAATGGGAAACCTCGTCCATGCGTCCGGCCTCGGGATTCAGCGCCGTCGGCTATTACTTCGGGCTCTGGCTGCACCGTGCCCTCGGGATTCCCGTCGGGCTGATCGAAAGCGACTGGGGCGCTACGCGCATCGAGGCATGGATGAGCGCCGGAGCGGCACAGAGCGTCGACGAAAAGATACTTGCGACCGACGCGGCATACGACGCCCAGAACCGGGTAGCAGCGCTTTACAACGCCATGATCCGGCCGCTCACCCCCTATACGCTGCGGGGGTTCATCTGGTACCAGGGCGAGTCGAACAAGGGATACCATGCCAAATACCCGTACGACATGGCGGCGCTGGCGGCTAACTGGCGGGCGGCATGGGGAGGCGGTGAGCAAATGCCGTTCTACTACGTACAACTTGCACCGTTTGACTACGACATCCCGATGCACCGCTTCCGGGGCGAGGAAAATCCGATCCTGCTGCCACTGATGGTCGAAGCGCAGATCCGGGCCCTCGACCTGATCCCCAATACGGGCATGGCGGTAAACACCGACCTGGGGGATGCGACCCAGATACACCCTCCGCGCAAAGACCTCGTAGGGCAGCGGCTGGCCCTGCTCGCTCTCACGGGGACTTACGGATGCGAGGGGATCGACAGCCGGGGCCCGTTGTTCGAGCGTGCCGATTTCGGCGACGGGCGCGCGGTGGTAACCTTCAGGAGCAATTCGACGCTGATCCCGACGGACACTCCGCTGCAAGGGTTTGAAATCGCGGGAAAAGATCGTATATTCCATCCGGCGGAAGCTTTCGTAATACACCGGGATTACGATTTCAGCCGCCAGGTCGAAGTCCGCTCTGACGCCGTGGCAGAACCCGTCGCCGTTCGTTACGCTTTCCGCAACGTCGTGGAGAGAGTCAACCTGACCAACACCATCGGGCTGCCGGCCTTCCCGTTCCGCACGGACACATGGGACGACGCCGGGTTCACACAATAAACGCACAGACAGTATGGATACACAAATCAAATTCCGCGAAAAGGTCGGCTACGGGCTCGGCGATGCCGCTTCCTCGATGTTCTGGAAACTTTTCGGTTCCTACCTGCTCTTCTTCTACACGGACATCTTCGGGCTCCCGGCCGCGGCCGTCGGCACGATGTTCCTCATCACCCGTTTCTGGGACTCGTTCGTCGATCCGGTCGTCGGGATACTGGCCGACCGGACACAAAGCCGCCGGGGGAAATTCAGGCCCTACCTGCTGTGGTTCGCCGTCCCCTTCGGCATGGCGGGCGTACTGACTTTCACTACTCCGGGCTTCGGGATGGCCGGGAAGCTGGTCTACGCCTATATTACCTACGGAGTGATGATGATGATCTACTCGCTCATCAACGTCCCCTACGCTTCGCTGCTGGGAGTCATCTCCGACAACCCCAAGTCCCGCACGGCACTCTCCTCCTACCGGATGATCTTCGCCTTCGGCGGCAGCATCCTGGCACTGCTGACCATCGAACCGCTGGTGGGATGGTTCAGCCGGGGCAGCGACCCGCAGACGGGCTGGCAGGCGGCCACGGCCGTACTGGCGGCGATAGCGGTCGCATTTTTCTTCTGTACGTACGGCTGGACACGCGAGCGGGTGCAACCCGTACATGCCGAACGCCATCCGTTGCGCGAAGACCTGAAAGACCTGTTGCACAACCGGCCGTGGTGGATCCTGCTCGGAGCCGGTATCGCAGCTCTCATCTTCAACTCGATCCGCGACGGGGCCGCCGTCTATTATTTCAAATACTATGTCCAGGCCGCAGCCCCCGCCGAAAGCACCGGCACGACGCTTTCGCTCACCACGCTCTTCCTCGTACTGGGGCAGGCCGCCAACATCGCGGGAATCCTGCTCGTGACACCCGTTTCGAACCGCATCGGCAAGAAAAACACCTATCTCGGAGCAATGGCGGCGGCAACGGTGCTGAGTGCTGCCTTCTGGCTTCCGGGTGCCCGCGACATCTGGGCCATGATGCTCCTGCAGGTGCTGATAAGCATGTGTGCGGGCAGCATCTTCCCGCTGCTGTGGTCGATGTACGCCGACATCGCGGACTACTCGGAACTGAAGACGGGACGCCGCGCCACGGGGCTGATCTTCTCCTCCTCGTCGATGTCCCAGAAATTCGGATGGACGCTCGGGGGTGCCCTGACAGGTTGGCTGCTGGGGCATTACGGTTTCGAAGCCAATGCCGTGCAGGGCATCGCGGTACAAAACGGCATACGTGCCATGATGAGCCTGCTGCCGGCGGCCGGGACGATTCTTTCGGTCGTGTTCATATGCTGCTATCCGCTGGGCGAGAAGCAGGTCGCGGAAACAGGACGCAGGCTGAACGCGCTGCGTACCGGGCACAAACGACAGGACGAGGGGGAATAGCCCGGATACACGGCTACGGATAGACGGGTAAGCAGCCGGACAAGGGCGGAGCCGGGCAATCCGGAGCCGGAAGGGATCAGCGGCAACTGAACACGACGCTCTGCGAAGCGCCGTGTTCGTCGATCACGGTCAGGCGGTGCTTCCCCGGCGCCGGGCGGACGGAGACCTTATGTTCGAAAGAGGTCGAACCGATATAATCGTCGTCGATATGCCAGAACAGCACGGCATTGCGGTCGCGGTGCACGGCCGTAAAGACAAGGCTCTGCTGTTCCCCTTCGAGCGACCTCGGGGCGACCAGCACACGCCCCGGCTGCGGATAGATGATGTCGATGGGATTGTTTTCGGCCCGGTTACCCGGCAGGCCGGGATGCAGCGGGGGCAGCGGACGGTAATCGGGATGCTGCCGGCGGTAATACCACTCCTGCGCAGGCGGGAGGATAAACATCGGCATGCGGACGATCCTGGCCGGGTCGTAGCAATCCGCCGTCACACGGTATTTCAGGTCGGCGCTCAGGTTGACGATCCGGTGGTAGGGGCACACCTCCCCGAGGGCGGCCGCACGGGGAATCATCACCGTATCGCGGTCGGGGCAGATATGGGACGCCAGATAGCCGCTCTGGCGGCAGACCACGGCGGGTTCCAGGTCGCCGAGGGGCTCCGCGAACCACTCCCCTTTGGGCAGCAGGCCGAAGACCTCGAACAGGACAGGCGCGGCATACCCCACGCCCGTCATCAGCGGGCGTCCCTCGCCCGTGCAGTTCCCCACCCAGACTCCGACAGCATAGTCGGGGGTCATGCCGACAGCCCACGCATCGCGGTTGCCGTAGCTGGTACCCGTCTTCCAGCCGATCTTCTTCGACGACGAGAAATACTGCCATTCGCCCTCCTCCTCGGGACGGGCCACGTGGCTGATCGAATTGGCCATCAGCCATATCGCGCCCCGTGAGAGGGGAATATCCCCGGCATCGACCGCAGTACCGCCGTCGGGGTCGTAATGCGGGGTGCGTATCGTCTGCCGGCCGTTGAGTTTGGCCGCCAATTTCATGTAGGCCGAGGTCAGATCCCACAACGAAATCTCTGCGCCGCCCAGAATCAGCGAAAGCCCGTAATGGGCGGCGCTCCGGTCGATCGTCCCGAAGCCCAGGGCACGCACCAGCGCAAGGAAGTTCTCCTTCCCGTACTTGTCGAGCATCCTCACCGAAGGGACATTGAGCGAACGCTCGACCACCCGGTCGGCAGGCACCGCCCCGTCGAAGGTACGGTTGTAATTGTGGGGTGTGAAGTCCCTGTAATAGGTCGGCACGTCGGGGAAAAGCATCGCAGGCAATGCCGTCCCGTTGTCCAGCATCGCAGCATAGAGCAGGGGCTTGAGCACGCTGCCGCTGCTGCGCGGGGCGGGAATCACATCGACGCTCGTACCCTCGGTGCGGTCGGCGGGGTCGTACACGTTCCCTACGTAGGCGAGCACTTCGCCGCTCCCCACGTCCATGACGACGATGGCCATGTTGTTGATCTTATTTCCCCGGTAACGCTTGTTGTAGCGCCGGGCGAGGTCGTTGACCCGGCTTTGCAGATCGTAGTCGAGCGTCGAGCGGAGCGACCCTTCGCGCATTTTACCCAGCAGGTACATCGCCTCCATCGGCATCGGTTCGGGGGCGTCGGGCAGATGCTCCTGTTTTGCGAGGGCGCATGTCAGCGAGTCGATACGGCCGTCGTGCCAAATCCGGTCGAGCAGCCCGTCACGCTTCTCCCGCAGCCGTTCGCGGTTGCGGCGGATATGGATCAGCGACGGAGAGTTGGGCAGTACGGCGAGCATGGCGCATTCGGCCCACGAAAGCTGTGCCGCACTGCGGCCGAAATAGTACCACGCGGCACTTTCCAGCCCGACCACGTTGCCTCCGAAAGGCGCATGGGAAGCATAGAGGGCCAGGATTTCATCCTTGCTGCAACGCAGTTCGAGGCGCGTGGCGAGCACCATCTCGACGAACTTTTCCCGGAACGTGCGGGGTTTCCCGCCGCGGCTCAGGCGGATGGTCTGCATGGTGAGCGTACTCGCCCCGCTCGTGATCCGCCCGGCCGCAAGGTTCTGCCGCACGGCACGCCCCAGCGCCAGCGGATCCACCCCGAAATGGCGGTAAAAACGTTTGTCCTCGTAGGTCGTGATGGCGATCCGGAACTTTTCGGGGACGCTGTCCGTGGGAAAGAAACGCCACTGGCCGTCGGAGGCGACCTTGGCCGACATCAGGCGGCCGTCGCGACTCCACACGGTCGCCGAAAAAGGCTCGTCGAAGAGCGTCCGGGGCAGGAACAAACAATACCCCGCGGCGAGCATGGCAACGACCAGCATCGCGAAAAAACATATTCTCTTTTTAGCCGGTTTTTTTGCCATATTTTTACGTATCTTTGGCAAAGTTACCTAAAATCCCCCATTATGAAAACAATATGCCATGCTTTGTTTGCGCTGTCCGCCCTGCTCATCGCCTCGTGCAGCAAGCAGACGTCCGACATCATCGAATGGTCGACCAACGGAGTGACGGGCGTCAGGATGCCTCTCCACGTGACGTTCGTCGAAAACGTACAAGTCGAGGAAAGCGCCATGCAGGATGCCATATCAATCACCCCGGCCGTCGGTTTCGACGCCTACCTGTCGGGGATGCGCATGATCCGCATCGTCCCCAAATCCCCGCTGCAATACGACACGCAGTACAAGGTGGCCATCGACGCCGCGAAACTCACCGGCCGGCAGCACAAGGGCATCGCGGAGTTCAGGTTTGCGACCCCCAAACTGCGGTTTACCTACAACGACAGCTGGCTGCAGCAGAACGACGAGATGACCGGCTATGTGCTCATCGGCGAGATCGTCTCGTCGGACTATGCCGACGGCAGCTACATGGAACGGAACCTCAAAATAAGCGGCGCGGCGGGTACCGACGTCAAATGGACGCATTCGGAAGACGGGCTCACGCACCAATACACCGTGGGCAACATCGTCCCCCGGGGCGATGAGGGCTATACGCTGACGCTCGATTTCAATTACGACGAAAAGCAAACCCTCCGGGTGGAAGTCCCCCGCAAGGACGAATACGCGGTCATCGACCACAGCGTAAATCCGGAACCGCTCGCCATCGTGGTCACCTTCTCCGAACCCATCCGGCAGAACCAGGATCTGAAAAACCTGATCCGCTTCGACACCAAGTTCCGGACTTCGGTCGACAAAAACAGGCTCTACATCTATCCCGAAGCACGCCCCACGGGAGCGCATAGTGTCACGATCGGCCGCGACGTAGTGAGCAAGAACGGGCAGAAGCTCAAGGAGAGCTATTCGTTCACGGCTACGCTGCCGTCGCGCACCCCCTCGATCCGCTTCACGGGCAAAGGCTCGATCCTTCCCTCGTCGAACGACATGTCGCTGCTGTTCGAGGCGGTGAACTACCAGAAAGCCCGGGTGCGGGTACGAAAGATATTCGCCAACAACCTGCTGCAATTCTTCCAGCAGAACTACTACGACGACCAGTACTATTCATCCATGGATTACGTGTCGCGCGTCGTCCGCGACACGACCATTGACCTGGGGGCCAGGTCTTCGACCAGGCTCGACCAGGGCAATACCTATTCGCTCGACCTGAGCCGCCTGATCACCGACAGCCGCAAGTCGATGTACCTGCTCGAAATCCGGGGTGTCGACCCGCTTACGCCCGTCGACGACGAATACGACTACGACTATTATTTCGGGGATTACAGGACTTACAAGGAGCGGTCGAAAGTGGTCGTGCAGTCCGACATCGGCCTCATCTGCAAGAGCAGCGGCAGCGACCAGTACGTCGTCTACACGACCGACCTGGTCTCCGCCCGCCCCAAAGGGGGCTGCAAAGTCAGGGCCTACGACCGGCAGAACCAGGTGCTGGCCGAAGCGAGCACCGATTCCGAAGGGCGGGCCGTGCTGAGGACGAAGGACGAGCCTTACATCGTCACGGCCGAAGCCGGAGGGGACGTCACCTTCGTAAAGGTAGAACCGGGCACGGCCCTGTCGCTGAGTAATTTCGACGTGGGCGGCACGGCAAATCCCAAGGGGATAAAAGGCTATATCTTCGGCGAACGCGGCGTATGGCGCCCGGGCGACGACATACACCTCACGTTCATCGTCACCTCGGACAATCCGCTGCCCGAAAGCCACCCGGCATCGCTGGAATTCTTCAACCCGAACGGGCAGTTGGTGCAGTCGCTCGTGAACAACAGCTCCTCGGACGGCATCTACACGTTCAGCCTGGGGACGACGCCGGCGTCGCCGACAGGGCTATGGCGGGCCAAGATCACCTTCGGCGGCGCACAGTTCGAAAAATCCGTCCGGGTGGACGCGATCAAGCCCAACCGGATGAAAATCGAGCTGAAACTCGGGGACGGGCAACTGGTCGACGCCGCGCATTTCACGGGCAGCCTGACCGCCCGGTGGCTGCACGGCGCCCCCGCGGCCGAAGCCAAGGCGGTGCTCCAGGCGCAGTTGTCACAGACCGCCACTCGCTTCAAGGGCTACGAGGGCTATTCGTTCGACGACGCCTCGAAATACTTTGGCACCGAGGAGCGGGAAATCGTCACCGGCACCACCGACGCCCAGGGGTCGCTGTCGCTCTCGACCGACGAACTCTCCTCGCTGGAAGGGCTGAGCCCCGGTATGCTGAGCGGCAAATTCACGGTGAAGGTCTTCGAAAAGAGCGGCGACTTCAGCGTCGACCAGCAGGTCGCGACCGTATCGCCCTATGACACCTATTTCGGGATCGGGGTCGCCACCCAGAAAAGCGACTGGGGCGACGAATACCTCGACAGCAGGAAGGAGCATATCATAAAGGTCGTGATGCTCGACGCCAAGGGCAAGCCCGAACCCGGCAGTGAAAACGTGCTCGTATCGGTCTACAAAATGGATTCCTACTGGTGGTGGGACGCCTCAACGCCCAATTCCCAGGCGCACTACGCCAAAAATGCGCTCAACTCGAATTACAAGACCCTCCAGGCAACCCTTTCGAACGGCACGGGGCAGGCCACGATGCGCTGGAGCACGGGCGATTACGGCTATTACATGATCCGCGTCACGAGCCCGAACCGGGCACACTCGGCGACCCGGATCGTATGCGTATCCTCGTCCGATTGGCGGGGCGACGTCACTTCGGTGACGGATGCCGCCACGCGGCTCGCCCTCACCCGCGACAAGGCCAAATACGTCCCGGGGGACAAGGCCAGGGTCACCATCCCCTCGTCGCCGGGCGCACGGGCGCTGGTCGGCATCGAAAGCGGCAGCGTCGTGCGGGAAAGCTTCTGGGTGGAGTGCACCGGCAAGCAAACCGACATCGAGATCCCCGTCAAGGAGGGGATGGCCCCCAACATCTATGTCTCGGTAACGCTCGTCCAGCCCCATAACTCGACGCTCAACGACGCACCGATCCGCCTGTTCGGCGTGACGCGGCTCGACGTCGAGGACGCCGCGCGAAGGCTCACCCCCGTGGTCGAGATGCCCGAAACGGTAAAACCCGAATCGGAGGTGACGATAAAAGTCCGGGAGAAAAACGGCCGGAAAATGAGCTACGTGCTGGCGCTCGTCGACGAGGGGCTGCTGGGACTGACGCGCTTCAAGACCCCCGACCCTTACGGTTATTTCAACGCGACCGAGGCACTGGGCGTCCGCACGTGGGACATGTTCGACTATGTCATCGGCGCCTATGGCGGCAGGATCGAACAGATGTTCGCCATCGGCGGCGACGCCGAGCAGCCCAACACGGGGGCGCTCAAGGCACAGCGGTTCAAGCCCGTCGTACGGTTCATCGACGCACAGAAGCTGGGCGCCGGGAAGACGAACACGCACAAAATCACGCTCCCGCCCTACTTCGGCGAGGTTCGGGTGATGGTGGTCGCCTCGAACGGCCGGGCGTTCGGCGCCGCGGAAAAGGATGTCGCGGTGAAAAAACCGCTGCTGGTGCAGGCCACCATGCCCCGCGTAGTTTCCACCGACGAGGAAGTCGAGGTGCCGGTCACGGTCTTCGCCCTCGAAGACGGGGTCGGGAAAGTCGACGTGAAGATCGCCGCGAACGAATCGTTCTCGACCGTCGGGCCGTCCAGCAAGAGCATCACGCTCGGCCGGAGCGGCGAGGAGGTCGTATCGTTCCGCCTGAAGGTCAACACCAGAACCGGCATCGGAAAGGTGCGGGTCACGGCTACGTCGTCGGGCGACAGCTCCGCGTCGGAAATCGAACTGGACGTCCGGGAGCCGAACCCCTATGTGACCCTGTCGAAGGACTATGTCATCGACCCGGGCAAGACGGCCGAGATAAGGCCCCTCAAGGAGAACGGCGAGGCCAAGCTGGAACTTTCGTCGATCCCGCCCTTAGACCTTTCGCGGCGCCTCGAATACCTGGTGAGGTATCCCCACGGCTGCATCGAGCAGATCACCTCGGGCGCCTTCCCGCAGCTCTACCTGCCCTCGGTCGTGGAGTGCGACGCGAACATGCTGCAGGACATCGACCGCAACGTCAAGAGCGTGCTTTCGCGCCTGGGCAGCTACCAGCTCTCCGACGGCGCATTCGCCTACTGGAGCGGCAACACGTCGGGTTCGGAATGGGGGACGGTCTATGCGACGCACTTCCTGATCGAGGCTGCGAAACACGGCTACGGCGTGGACAGGGCGATGCTCGACCGGGCGCTCAAATACCTGCGCAGCAACCCCTCGGACTACTACCTGACCCAGGCCTATACCCAGTATGTGCTGGCGCTGAACGGGACTCCGACCCGGGGTGCCATGAACCAGCTCCGGGAAAAGGCCGCCTCGCTGAGTAGCGACGCCAAGTGGCTGCTGGCGGCAGCATACGCACTGGACGGCAACCGGAAGGTCGCCGAGGAACTGATCTCGCTCTGCGTGGACAACGCGGAAAAGGCCAACCCCTACGACGGCACCTACAACAGCGACGAACGCCGGATGTCGATCTCGCTCATGACGCTCACGATACTCGGACGCCGCGAAGAGGCTTTCCGCATGGCGCTGAAGATGTCGGACATCCTCAAGAAGGACAGGTGGCTCAGCACCCAGTCGACGGCATGGATGCTCAGCACCCTTTCCAATTTCGCCGTAGCGGGACAGACCGGCATCGACGCCACAGCGGGCAGGGAGATCGTCAAGACCGACAAATCCATCGAGAGCATGCCCCTGGCCGCACCGACTGAGGTGAGGAACAACGGTTCGGGCAGCCTGTACGCGGTCGTCAGCCAGAGTTATACCCCCGGCAAGGGCGAGGAGACCGAAGCTGCGAGCGGCATCCGGATCGACGTGCGTTACACGAATATGGACGGTGCCGCCATCGACCCTGCCTCGATCCGGGTATCGACCGATTTCTACGCCATCGTGACCGTTTCGAACAAGAGCGGCTACGAACGGTACGCCGACCTTGCGCTGACCCACATCTTCCCGGCAGGATGGGAGATCACCTCCGAACGGGACTTGTCGTCGCTCACCTACCAGGATATCCGCGACGACCGGGTGCTGAGCTACTTCGACCTGAGCAGGGGCGAAAGCAAGGAGATCCCCGTCAAGCTGACGGCAACCTACAAGGGACGCTACTACCTGCCTTCGGTCTACTGCGAGGCGATGTACGACAACTCCGTCCGCGCCCTGAAAAAGGGACAGTGGGTCGAGGTGGTCGATTAATGCCGCCCCGGCAGCCGGGAAAACGCAGCGCAACCGGCAAAAGATCCCGGCGACACCTGAAAATATATGGAAAACGGCTTCGGGCATCCGAAGCCGTTTTTATTTCCGGATTCGGACTCCCGGAGGGAAAACGCCGCTAAATTCGGGTATAAGAGGCACTTTCCTCCGGTAAAATAGGAATTTAGAAAATATTTTTAATATATTTGTTGCCAAGGTTAGTTAGATTAGTCATATTATGTGCGAGAAACTGTTTATTTTCGACACCACGCTCCGTGATGGCGAGCAGGTGCCGGGCTGCCAATTGAACACCACCGAGAAGATCGAAGTCGCCAAGTTGCTGGAAAGCCTCGGCGTGGACGTCATCGAAGCGGGGTTCCCGATTTCCAGCCCCGGAGACTTCAACTCCGTACTCGAGATTTCGAAGGCCGTTTCGGCCCCGACGATTTGTGCGCTGACCCGCGCCGTGAAAAAAGACATCGACGTCGCCGCCGATGCCCTGCGACTGGCCAGGCACAAGCGCATCCACACGGGTATAGGCGTTTCGCCCCAGCACATTTACGACAAACTGCGCTCGACGCCCGAGAAAATCCTCGAACAGGCCGTCGAGGCGGTGAAATACGCCAAAAGCTATGTCGAGGACGTGGAGTTCTACGCCGAAGACGCCGGACGTGCCGATCCGGCATACCTCGCCCGCGTGGTCGAGGCCGCCATTGCGGCCGGGGCTACGGTGGTCAACATTCCCGACACCACGGGCTACTGCCTGCCCCACGAATACGGCGCGAAGATCAAATACCTGGTCGACCACGTATCCAACATCGACAAGGCGATCATCTCGACCCACTGCCACAACGACCTGGGCATGGCTACGGCCAACACCCTGAGCGGCATCCTCAACGGTGCGCGGCAGGCCGAGGTGACGATCAACGGCATCGGCGAACGCGCAGGCAACACCTCGCTCGAAGAGGTGGTGATGACGCTGCGCTGCCACAAGGAGATCGCCGTCGACACCGGCATCGACGCACGCCTGATCACCAAAGCCTCGCACCTGGTGTCGAGCCTGATGAACATGCCCGTGCAGCCCAACAAGGCGATCGTCGGCCGCAACGCCTTCGCCCACTCGTCGGGCATCCACCAGGACGGCGTGCTGAAAGACCGCCAGACCTACGAGATCATCGACCCGCAGGACATCGGCCTCAACGAGTCGGTCATCGCCCTGACGGCCCGCAGCGGCCGCGCGGCGCTCGTACACAGGCTCGAACTGCTCGGCTACGACCTCACGCAGGAAGAGCTGGACGATACATACGGCAAGTTCCTCGAGCTTGCCGACAAGAAAAAGGAGATCCACGACTACGACCTGCTATACCTGGTGGGCGACATCGACCGCATGAAACAGCAGTCCGTATCGCTCAAATTCCTGCAGGTGACCACCGGCACGCTCGTCCCGACGGCGACCGTGGTGCTGAAGTTCGGCGACCACGAGCGCATGGCCATCGCCACGGGCAACGGCCCGGTGGATGCCGCCGTGTCGGCGATCAAGACCCTGATCAACGAGAAGGTCGTGCTCATGGAGTTCCTCATGCAGGCCATCACCAAAGGTTCGAACGACGTGGGGCGCGTACACGTACAGGTACAGTGCGGCAGCCGCACCGTCCACGGCTTCGCCGCGCACACCGACACCACACGGGCGTCGATCGAGGCGTTCCTCGACGCGCTGCGCGTACTGAACGTAACCGAACGCAAGGAAAAGGAGGAGTAAGATGGGCAGGACACTTCTGGACAAGATATGGGATGCGCACACCGTGCGCACCGAAGACGGCGGACGTTCGGTGCTCTACATCGACCGCCAGTACATCCACGAGGTGACGTCGCCCGTGGCTTTCGCAGGCCTGGAACGGCGCGGCATCGGCGTGGCACGCCCGGCACAAATCACCGCCACGGCCGACCACAACATCCCGACCGTCGACCAGCACCTGCCGATCGCCGAGGCCGAATCGCGGCGCCAGGTCGAGGCGCTGGAGGCCAACTGCGCCAAATTCGGCATCGAACATTTCGGCGTGGGCAACCCGCGCCAGGGCATCGTGCACATCATCGGCCCCGAACTGGGATTCACACAGCCGGGCATGACCATCGTCTGCGGCGACAGCCACACCTCGACGCACGGGGCGCTGGGCGCCGTGGCGTTCGGCGTGGGGACGTCGGAGGTCGAAATGGTCTTCGCCAGCCAGTGCATCATCCAGTCCAAGCCGCGGAGCATGCGCATCACGGTCGACGGGACACTGCGCCCGGGCGTCGAAGCCAAAGATGTCGTGCTCTACATCATCTCGCAGCTCACCGCTTCGGGCGGCACGGGCTACTTCATCGAGTTCGCCGGCGAAGCGATCCGTTCGCTCTCGATGGAGGGGCGCATGACCGTCTGCAACATGAGCATCGAGTGCGGTGCGCGGGGCGGCATGATCGCCCCCGACCGGACGACGTTCGACTACCTGCGCGGGCGCGAACGTGCGCCGCAGGGAGCGGCGTTCGACCAGGCCGTCGCCCGCTGGGAGGCGCTTTACAGCGATGCCGACGCCGTATTCGACAAGGAGTACCGGTTCGATGCCGCCGACATCGAACCGATGATTACCTACGGCACCAACCCCGGCATGGGCATGGCCGTCGATGCGCAGATCCCGGCCGAGGCCGACCCCAAGGCATTGGAGTACATGGGATTCAAAGCCGGGGAAAAGCTGCTCGGCAAACCCGTCGACTATGTCTTCGTGGGCAGCTGCACCAACGGCCGCATCGAAGACCTGCGGCGCTTCGCCAAGCTGGTCGAAGGCCGGCGCAAGGCCCAGGGCGTGACGGCATGGATCGTCCCCGGTTCGAAAGGCGTCGAAGCCGCCGCACGGGCCGAAGGGCTCGACAAAGTGCTCGCCGCCGCCGGGTTCGAGCTCCGGCAGCCGGGCTGCTCGGCGTGCCTGGCGATGAACGCCGACAAGATCCCGGCAGGCAAATACAGCGTTTCGACCTCGAACCGCAACTTCGAAGGGCGCCAGGGGCCCGGTGCGCGCACCATGCTTGCAGGCATTGCGGTAGCCGCCGCGGCCGCGGTATGCGGCAGGATCGAGGATCCGCGCAAGGTGTTTGAAATGTAAAAATTTTTAACTTCGGTTTGGATCGGCCGGTCGTTGCCGCCGCCTTCGGCGTCGTTTATAATTCCGGCCCACCCCCAAACCCCCGCCTCAGGCAGGGGCTTACATGCCGCTTTGCGGCAAAATGGCCGCTGCCGAATGCCGGAAAAAACAAAACCAATATGTCCATACCCAAATTCGAAACCTTCACCTCGGGGGCCGTGCCCGTGAGCACGGAGAACATAGATACCGACCAGATCATCCCGGCACGTTTCCTGAAAGCCACCCAGCGCAAAGGATTCGGCGACAACCTCTTCCGCGACTGGCGCTACGACGCCCGGGGGCAGCGGATCGCCTCGTTCCCGCTCAACGACAGCCGTTATGGGGGCAAAATCCTCGTCGCAGGCCGCAATTTCGGCTGCGGCAGTTCGCGCGAGCACGCCGCATGGGCCATCGCCGACTACGGGTTCCGCGTCGTGGTGTCGAGCTTCTTCGCCGACATCTTCCGCAACAATGCCCTCAACAACGGGCTGCTGCCGATCACCGTGAGCGGGGAGTTCCTCGCGGCGGTCTTCGCGGCGATCGACGGCGACCCTGCGACGCAATTCACCGTAGACCTGGACAACCAGACGCTGATGATCTGCGCCACGGGCCGCAGCGAGCACTTCGAGATCGACGCATACAAGAAGCGGTGCCTGCTGAACGGCTACGACGACGTGGACTACCTGCGCAGCATCGCGCCCCAGATCGAAGCGTTCGAACAGGCGCATAAATAGCCGCGCGATGTATCCCCGCGTAGAGATAATGGATACCACGCTGCGCGACGGCGAGCAGACGTCGGGGGTTTCGTTCAACGCCCGCGAAAAACTCTCCATCGCCCGGCTGTTGCTGGAAGAACTGTGCGTGAGCCGCATCGAGATAGCCTCGGCGCGGGTTTCGCAGGGCGAGCAGGAGGCCGTGCGCCGCATCGCCGAATGGGCTGCCGCGAAGGGTTATACCGACCGCATCGAGGCGTTGGGATTCATCGACGGCGGCGTGTCGCTCGACTGGCTCGGCCAGGCCGGGTGCCGCGTGGTGAACCTGCTGGCGAAGGGGTCGCTCAAACACTGCCGCGAACAGTTGCGCCGCACCCCGCAGGAGCACCTCTGCGACATCCGCGCCACGATCGGCGGGGCCGTCGCACGGGGCATGAAGGTGAACGTCTACCTCGAAGACTGGTCGAACGGTATGCTGCATTCGCCCGGGTACGTCTACACGATACTCGACGGGCTTGCCGACGCCCCCGTGCAGCGCTTCATGTGCCCCGACACGCTGGGCATCCTCGACCCCTATGTCACCGAACGGTTTTGCCGCGACATGGTGACACGCTATCCGCAGCTTAGGTTCGACTTCCATGCCCATAACGATTACGACCTGGCCGTGGCCAACACCGCAGCTGCGGTGAAAGCCGGGTTCCACGGGGTTCACGTAACCATAAACGGGCTGGGCGAACGCGCAGGAAACGCACCCCTGTCGAGCACGGTGGCCGTGCTGCACGACCGGCTGCACTGCCTCACGGGCATCGACGAAACGAAGATCAACCACGTCAGCCGCATGGTCGAGACCTACACGGGCATCCGTATCCCGGGCAACCGCCCGATCGTCGGCGAGAACGTCTTTACGCAGTGTGCCGGCATCCATGCCGACGGCGACAACAAGAACAACCTCTATTTCAACGAGCTGCTGCCCGAACGCTTCGGACGTGTACGCGAATACGCCCTGGGCAAGACCTCGGGCAAGGCCAACATCCTGAAGAACCTCGAAGCGCTGGGCATCGAGCTCGACGAAGCCTCGATGCGCAAGGTGACCGAACGGGTGGTCGAACTGAGCGACAAGAAGGAGCTGGTGACGGCCGAAGACCTGCCCTACATCATCGCCGACGTACTGCGCTACGACCAGGTCGAAAACCCCGTGCGGATACTCAATTACAGCCTGTCGCTGGCACAGGGGCTGCACCCGGCCGCTACGCTCAAGATCGAGATCAACGGCTGCGAATACGAGCAGACCTCGGTCGGCGACGGCCAGTACGACGCCTTCATGCGGGCGCTCAGGCAGATCTACAAGCACCAGCTCGGCCGCGAGTTCCCGATGCTGCGCAACTACACCGTCTCGATCCCGCCCGGCGGACGAACCGATGCCTTCGTGCAGACGATCATCACGTGGGAGACGGGCGGCAAGGAGTTCAAGACCCGCGGACTGGATGCCGACCAGACCGAAGCCGCCATCAAGGCGACGATCAAAATGCTGAACATAATCGAACCAACATACAACGACCATGGATGTTAACATAGCCCTTTTAGCCGGCGACGGCATCGGCCCCGAAATCATTGCCGAGGCCACGAAAGTACTCGACCGCGTGGCGGCGAAATTCGGACACCGATTCGACTACCGCGAGGCGTTAGTGGGCGCCTGCGCCATCGACGCCACGGGCGACCCCTATCCCGACGAGACGCACGCCATCTGCCAGGCTGCCGACGCCGTATTGTTCGGTGCCATCGGCGACCCCAAGTACGACAACGACCCCAAGGCCCCGGTACGTCCCGAGCAGGGACTGCTGCGCATGCGCAAATCGCTGGGACTGTTCGCCAACCTGCGCCCCATCGCATTGTTCGACACGCTGGCCGACCGCTCGCCGCTCAAGGCAGAGGTGGTGCGCGGCACCGATTTCATCTGCGTGCGCGAACTGACGAGCGGCATCTATTTCGGCCGACCGCAGGGGCGCAACGAAGCCGGGACGGAGGCTTTCGACACCTGCACCTACACGCGCACGGAGATCGAACGTGTGCTGGACGTCGCATTCCGGCTTGCCATGAGCCGCCGGCGGCGCCTGACGGTCGTGGACAAGGCCAACGTGCTCGAAACCTCGCGCCTGTGGCGGGAAGTCGCGCAGGATATGGCGCCCCGGTACCCCGGGGTGGAGTTGGAATTCATGTTCGTGGACAACGCCGCGATGCAGATCGTACGCCAGCCGACCCATTTCGACGTGATCGTCACCGAGAACATGTTCGGCGACATCCTCACCGACGAGGCCAGCGTCATCAGCGGCTCGCTCGGCATGCTCCCCTCGGCGAGCGTCGGGTCGGAAGTGGCGCTCTTCGAGCCGATCCACGGCTCCTATCCGCAGGCTGCGGGGAAGAACATCGCCAACCCGATGGCCACGATCCTCTCGGCCGCCATGCTGCTCGAACACCTGGGGCTCGACAGGGAAGGCAGCGCCGTGCGGGCCGCCGTAGACAAGGCGCTCACCGAAGGCGTCGTCACCGAAGACCTCGCCGCACAGGGCGAACGCCGCTACTCGACCTCCGAGGTCGGGGATTTCATCGCCGCGCATATTTAGGCATGCCCCGCTCCGGGGGCTCCTATCCGCAAAAAAGGGGTTGCAACCTTTGCGGTTGCAACCCCTTTTTCCGTGCAGGCCACGAGGCGCACCCCGCCCGGACAGCAACGCCACGGCCCGGCAGCCGGTTTATATCCCGGCCACGAATTGCTCGAGTGCCCCCAGGTCGGCCGCCATCGGTTCCGAAACCCGGGGCAGGCGGGCGAGCCGGGCCAGCCGCGGCGGCAGCGGAACCGCAGCCCCCGTGACGGGGGAGATGACCTCCCCGAATTTGGCGGGATGCGCCGTAGAGAGGTAAAATCCCGGTTTCCCGCACGCTACGGAAGCGGCATATCCGATGGCGCTGTGCGGGTCGGAAAGGTATCCGTAATTGCGGTGCAGCCCGTCGATCGTACGGCGGATCATGGCATCGTCGCAGCGGAATCCCTCCAGTTCGTTACGCAGGGCATCCAGCTCACCGCCGCAGAGCCACAGCATACGTTCGAAATTGCTCGGCGCCCCGACGTCCATCGCATTGGCCAGCGTCCGCACCGACGGCCTCGGACGGTACTCGCCGCTGCGCAGAAATTCGGGCACCACGTCGTTGCTGTTCGAAGCCGCGACGAATCCGCCGAGGGGGAGCCCCATGCGGCGGGCGAGCATCCCGGCCGAGAGGTTTCCGTAGTTACCGCTCGGCACCACGACCACAGGCCGCCCGCCGCCCGTCTGCTGCCGCCACAGGCAATAGCCGTAGAAATAATAGAATGCCTGCGGTATCCAGCGCAGCAGGTTGATCGAATTGGCCGACGACACGCGGTGTCCCGCACGGAATTTTGCGTCGGCAAACAGCTCCTTGACCAGCCGCTGACAATCGTCGAACGTCCCGGCCACACGCAGCGGGTGGATATTACCGCCGAGCGTGGTCATCTGGCACTCCTGCAGCCGGCTGATCTTCCCTTCGGGATAGAGCAGCACCACCTCGACGCCCGGCACGCCGTAAAACCCGTGCGCCACGGCGCTGCCCGTGTCGCCCGACGTAGCCGTCAGGATCACCAGTTTTTCGCCGGCACCGCCCATCAGGCCGATCATCCGCCCCATGAAGCCCGCACCGTAATCCTTGAATGCGAACGTCGGGCCGTGGAACAGCTCCAGCGTATAGCGGCTGCCGACACGGCGAAGCGGCAGCGGAAAGTCATAGATCCGCTCCATCTCCCGCCGCAGGAGGCCGGGGTCGATGTCGTCACCGAAAAAAAGTTCCGCCAGGTATCCGGCCAGCGCGGCATAGGACTCCCCGGCCAGCCGCTCCGCGACGGCCATATCGGCCTGCGGGATACGTTCCGGAACGAACAACCCGCCGTCGGGTGCCAGCCCCGCCTGCACGGCCTCGCGAAGCGAAAAGGCGCGTGCGCATGCTTTGTCTTTCGTGCTGTAATATTTCATCTGTTTGTCGTTTTATACTATTCCACAATCCTTGCCCCGCAGTTCGACACGCGGCCCGCATATATCTTGCAGCCGATACCGGGGCAGGCGAAATGCGCCCGCATCCGCTGCGCGACCCGCTGCGCGACGGCCTCATCGGCGGCCAGGGCGAAGATCGAAGGCCCCGACCCGGCAATGTTCATCGCCAGGGCGCCTTCGGCGAGCACCCCTTCCTTCAGTTGGTCGTAACCCGGAATGAACCCCTTGCGGTAAGGCTCCGCCACCACGTCGTGCATCGACCGGCCGATCAGCGCCACGTCGCCCAGGGCGAACCCGGCCACCAGCCCGCCGACATTGCCCCACTGCGTCACGGCATCGTGCAGGGGTACCTCGCGGGGAAGCACTTCGCGCGCCTCCTTGGTGCTGACCACGATGTCGGGATGCACCACGGCGTAGAAAAAGCCCTCGGGGACGGGCAGACGCACGATGTCCAGCGGTTCGTACCCCCGGATCAGCACCACGCCGCCCAGCACGGCAGGGCCCACGTTGTCGGCATGGGGCGTACCGCCGATGAGCGCCTCGCCCATCATCGCAAATTCCACGAGCCGCTCCCCTGAAAAGGGACGTCCCAACAGTTCGTTCACGCCCCAAACCGCTGCGGCCGACGAAGCCGCACTCGACCCGATGCCGCTGCCGGGAGCGATCTTTTCGAGGATCGTAACCTCGACCCGCACGGGTTTTTCGTATGCCCCGAGCAGTGCCATCACCGCCGGGGTAATCACGTTGTCCTCGTTTTTGGCGGGAAGTTCCTTCCCGCTGCGGTTGCGGATAACGAGCCCCCCGGCACCTTCTTCGATGCCGACCTCCAGCAGGTCGCCCACGCCGTCGAGCGTCAGCCCCATCACATCGAAGCCGCAACCCAGGTTCGCCACCGTTCCCGGGGCGAAAACTTTGATATATCGCATGATAAAATCTCCTTTTGAATGAAACCACCTTTGATCGAACCGGGCTTTCCGTTCCGGCAGCCTTGGCCGGAAAATGCATAACGGGTATGCTCGTGACGGAAAAATAACAACTACACCCCCACAGGGGTTGTCGTTGTCGTCGTCGTTGTAGTGGCGGTAACGGAGATAAGGACGGTGAAAGAAACGGCGCACGCCACCGGGCTGCAGGCTACCCCGCACCCCCCGGTCATCGTATGGTTCCGTTTCATATCCATCGGGGACAAATATAAAACAAAAAAATTTAATATCCAAATCCGGGTAACAAATCGTAAGCCGCCCTAAAAAGCACCGGCGGCCGCTTTATATATATAGGAGCATTCCGGAAAGGCTGAAAACATCGGCATTGACGACAAACCGTAAGATATTAGGGGTTCCCGGAAGGCCTGCCTTCCTCCGAATCGGGCTAAAAGCGGTTAAAAGACCCAAAAAAATGCGGTTTTAAACTGTAAGCTGAAAGGCATCTATCCGGGTCGTCATAAAGCATAAGAGGGGTAATAGGTTCCGGATTATCACATTATTAAATTTTTTGCAAAATTATTTTGACGAAACGATTTTATATCCCTATCTTTGAAACGAAACAAATACGGAAATTCCGGACATGAACGCCCAGAACCATTCGAATAATAACGTCATTAATCTGCTGCTCGTCGTCTTTGGCAAGATAACGGGAGAAAGGTGATGTGTATATCCGAAAGATGATAAAAAGGCCTTTCTCCCGCTGGAGAAAGGTTTTTTATTATCCGGGCAGATGGCAAAGGCACAATATGCAGAAAACAAGAAGAAGATGAAACACCCACTCAGAAGTGCCGTCACGACGACGGGCCGGCGCATGGCCGGAGCCAGGAGCCTGTGGCGTGCCAACGGCATGCGCGAAGAGCAGTTCGGCCGTCCGGTCATCGGCATCGCCAACTCGTTCACCCAGCTGGTTCCGGGACACGTGCACCTGCACGAGATCGGACAATACGTCAAGCAGCGGATCGAAGCGCTCGGCTGTTTCGCCGCGGAATTCAACACCATCGCCATCGACGACGGCATCGCCATGGGACACGACGGCATGCTCTATTCGCTGCCCTCGCGCGAGATCATTGCCGACAGCGTCGAATATATGGCCAATGCCCACAGGGTCGACGCACTGGTCTGCATCTCGAACTGCGACAAGATCACCCCGGGCATGCTGATGGCCGCCATGCGGCTCGACATCCCGACCGTCTTCGTATCGGGCGGGCCGATGGAGGCGGGGCATCTCGGCGAGCGGGCGCTCGACCTGATCGACGCCATGGTAATGGCTGC